>Ga0326514_10000381_pt1 | contig 30613 bp, 57 predicted proteins | sample 3_2548_0518_D_FD_203653 | JGI IMG/M metagenome (GOLD analysis project Ga0326514, IMG submission 203653) | Bovine rumen microbial communities from UC Davis, California, United States - 3_2548_0518 | ecosystem: Host-associated > Mammals > Digestive system > Stomach > Rumen | place: USA... | reverse complement strand
TACATAACGCTTGCCCTCCGTATTATACAAAAACAAGACACATTCCTCAAAGCCGAGTTGAATTGCTGTATGTGTCTTTATAGTTTTGCCGCACTTTCCTATTACGTTTGTGAAAATATTTATAAACTTATATTTGATAGGGATTTGCACCCTATATGATTGGAATTTTAGGTTATTATTACGATTACCCTCCGCATTGACACCCTATGGTTGATAATTCGATTATCTGCTGACTCATCTATTTTATCCGGGGCGACCACCGTTCCGGAACCAATCTATAAGAAGCCTCATTTTAGCGTTTACCTATTCCACCACAAATATAAGTTTATAACTGGAATGCGGTGGGGGAGTTGCACCCTCAGCTGTACCGGCACACAGCGCACTAAGCACCGCACACATCCCGCCGCCCGTGCCAAGTCGGACAGCGGTCATTTTCACAGGAGGACTAAACCATATCCGATATAATATGTTTAGTTCACTTTAATTATATCATATTTTATATGATTTGTCAATAGTTTTATATGACATGAAAGGAATATGTCATACATTTTTTTGAATACGGATATCAAAATCATCCGGTTTTTTGAGTATCATTATCCGACCTTTTTTTCCGGGACGTTTGCCGAGTGCCGCCTCCAGCATCTCGCTTTCGTGCCGTGTCATGGGTGCCGTCCCGTTGATGCAGTCGGGGAATTTGCAGTTAAAGCAATCGAAATCGCATAAGTTTCTGAGCCTCGCGGTTCTTTTCCTTTGTGTCGCCGCTTTGTACCGCCTTGTTTTCTCTGCGCATTCCGGGCAGACCTTTCTGCCTGGTTCGGGTACTCTCTTGCAGCATCGTGTACAAAGTCCCTTTTCGGCGGCTTCTTTTCTTCTTTTTGCATTATCTTTCGCGCTCATGTTCCCGCCCCCGTATCGGATAAAAACTGTTTCATTTTTGCCATCTGAGATAAAGCCTGTTTCTTTTCTTTTTCGCTTATCTCGGGCGGCTTGTAAAAGGTCTTTTCCATGAATTCACAGTCGCAGCGTGGATAATCGAATCCCAGCTTGTCAATAACAGTCCTGTCCACCTTGTCCCAGAATGCGGGATCTTCTCTCATCCTGTCAACGCTGTCGCCCATTTTATCAAAGAATGCCGTTATCCTCTTCACGCCGAATCCAAGCTCCATATACATGTTATATATGCACAGCTTTTCGTAAAGCACTGCAAAATCTTTCTGCATACTGCGTACTTCACGCTCATAAATGTCCTTTGTCCTTTTATCCGGGAGACTTGTATACCTTGCTTTCATTTCTCTCGCTCCTTTCCATGACAATCTCCCCCGCAGCATACTCTCTCGGGCTTTATGCTCTGTATCACGGCACACAGACCGCCGTAAAGCAGTGCCTCCCGAACGTCATTGTCGGTACGTTTCTCAAAAAACGCCTTTACCTCTTCAAGGATCTTTTCACGGTCAATCAGTTCTTTCATACCCTCACCCTTTCCGATATTCCCGACAGACAGCCGGGAATATCTTTTAAAAAAAAATCATTCTGCTATAAAGTCAAACAGTGTCGGCACGTCTATTTCATCTTCTTCAGCCTGACAATATCCCACACCATCACGGAAATAATCGGGATTGAGTTCTATTCCGATACCGTACCGCCCCATTTTTACGGCTGTTTTTGGTGTGCTGCCTATGCCGCCGAACGGGTCAAGTATAACATCACCCTCGTTGCTGTAGCGTGTTATCAGCCGTTCTATGAGGTCTAACTGCAAAGGACAAACATGCATTGCAAGGTCACGTCTCTTCTGTTCAGAATTGAGTGTTTTCATTCTGACTATATCATCCCACACCGTGTCGGTCATACTTGCAGGTGCCATACACATGAATGTTGCGGGCAATCTGCCCTCACTGTCCAGTTTTTCAGCCATTTCAACGTGTTCCTTGTAGTTGTATGTGTGATGTCTGCTGTATTCGGTAAATACTTTCTGCAGCTTTCCTGTCGGTGTTCTCAACACTTCATCTTTACTCAATATTCTGTCGCCGCTTGAACGCCAGTACGCATGAGCGTCAAGCTGCCAGCGCCCTCTGCTGTATTCTTGTTTCGATTTTTTAACGGGCACATCTGCGTATGCTTTTGATGTGTCGCTCGGCAGTTTCCGGAAAAGCAGAACATATTCGGGACAGCCTATACCCATTTTTGACCCATCTTTGCACTGTTCTGTCCATCCCAGCCGATAGGTCTGATTGTTCTCTCTCACAACATCGGTTGTCACGGTGATTCTTCCCATATATCGAAAGCCGTGCTTCATGTAGTGCATAACGGTCAGATCTGAAAAGGGGTCTACCGTCGGCATACCGTCACCCGTTGCGTTTCCAAACATAATCCTGTCCTTGACGTGTACACACGCCACCCGTCCCGGTTTAAGAACTCTCAACAAATTAGGCGTTAAATAGTCCATCTGTTCAAAAAACCTGTCATTGTCCTCATTGTGTCCTAAATCGTTGTAACTCGGTGTGTATTCATAATGATTCCCGAACGGTATTGACGTTATTATTTCGTCAACGCTGTTCTCTTTCATGTTCTCACACTCTAAAATACAATCGTTGTTGATGTACTTAAAATGTTTTCCCTCAACTACCACTCTTTTTACCCCCATGCTGCGCTTTAGTTTTTCAACAATTCCCGCCGTGCTTGAAAGTCCGTTCGCTCTGATTATTTCTGACATTTTTGCCGATTGATAATCGAACCTTTTCCACTTCGCAAGCAGCTCCTTGATTATTTCATCCTCTTCATCCATGTAGATAATGTCAATAATCACGTTTTCGGGCTGCAAAAAGCGGTATATGCGGTGTACCGCCTGTATGAAGTCGTTAAACTTGTAGTCTATCCCGATAAAGATTGCCCTGTGACAATGTTTTTGAAAATTGCAGCCACTGCCCGAAAGTATCTTTTTTGTCGCAAAAATCTGTATTTTCCCTTCGGCAAAGTCTATTACCCGCTGTTCACGGGCATCATAATCCATAGACCCGTATATTTCAACCGCCTGCGGTATCTGCCGCTTTATCTCATGCCGCTCCTCTTCAAGGTCATGCCACAAAACATAATGTTCATCGGGACTTTGTGCTATTATTTCAGCCGCCTTTGCAACTCTCTGTTTTATGCTGTTCTTTTTTATTCTCGCTTCATCCTGCAAAGATGTTGTTGCTTCTTCAAACAGCTTTGTCTGTCCGTCCCTGTCCTGTACAATCTCATCCCGCTTCGTTTCAAGCCTGTGATAATTGATTTTCAGCGGCGGCAGATCATATCCGTTGTCGGAGTAAGACGGGTCTATGTCAGACGGCTTCTGCACAAACACCGCCCATGAACTCACCCAGAGCCAGAATTCTTCCTCTTTGTGCGGGTACAGCGTCAGATTGTTTGCTTTTGTGCTGTCCCGCTGGAAAAACCTTGTCAGTGCCTGTCCCGTGTCCATAACTCCCAGATAGCCCGCATAGTGTATAAGTTCTTTGTACTTGTTCGGATCGGGAGTAGCCGTCGCCACCATTTTAAACGGCACTCCATCAAATTTTTTCAGGAACTCCTGATAGGTTTTCGACCCGTAAGACCTAAGCACCGCCGCTTCATCGAGACTTGTCGCCGTGAAGTAATGCGGGTCAATATCCCCGTCACGAACACGCTCATAATTTGTGATAACAATATCGGTTTTTGCCGCTTTTACCTCTTCCATGTTCCTGACATATTCGGGAGCAGTATAGCGCAATATCTCTACGGCGTCATGTGTGAATTCCTGCCGCACTCCCAGCGGCAGAATTATAAGACCCTTGCCGCCCTCGTGTTCAAGCACTTTTTTCACAAATTCAAGTTGTATGACCGTCTTCCCGAGACCGAAACGGGCGAACACGGCACGGCAGCCACCTTTCAGCGCCCATCTGATAATGTCTTTCTGATGCGGCATAAGCGCGGGATTAAGTTCATCGACCGGTACCTCAAACCCCGTTTCCCTGCTTATCGCCATTTTGGATTTTAAAAACTCAATGTACTTTTCTTTTCCCATATTCCTCATCCTTGTGTACTTCCCACAACGCCAGAATTATTTTGTCAACATAGCCACTGCCGCTCTTTTCAATACCCCGTTTTATCTGCTCTATAACTCTGCCGCAGTCCGCAGTCAGCTCTTTCATAGTCGATTTGTATTGTCTGTCCCATGCCGCCGCATACTGCACAGCATACAGTGCCTTATGCCATCGGTAATACCACAGCAGCTTTTTCAACTCATGCCGCTGATAGTTCTCAAAACTCCCGTAATGCTCTGCGAACGTTTCACGCTTCATTCTTTTCCTCCTCCAGCATATCTAGCCATTCGGCGCATTTCTCGGCTATTTCTTTCGTGCTGAAATAAACATGATTACAGTCACATGTGTCTTCAAAACCACAAATATAGTTATTTGGGCTTAAACTACATGCGTTCTTTTGCCTTTCCTTGAATTTTGAGTAACGACTCATTTATCATCACCGTCCATTTTTGCACCGCAATTCGGGCAAAAGTGAAGCTCTTCGCAATCATAGTAAAAGTCGCCTTCAAACAAATCTTCTAATCTCTTTTCACAATTCGTACATTTGTCCTGCCATTTGTCCTGCACCCATTTACCATGCTTCACGGGCTGAACGTCTGCGGCAGGCATATTCTCGATGTATATATCAATCCCGAAAATGGCTTTTTTCATGTCAGGGTCAAACAGTTCATCATCGTGGCATTCTTTTAAATGTTTTCGCAGTTCTTCTCTGCTTATATACTCGTCCATAACTATTCTCCTTTCGGCGGTTCGGGCAACAATCGCCAGTGTGTGATTGCTCCAAAATCGCAATAAAAACTTTTGCCATCATAGAACATCTTTTTGATGTTACTCATTTTTTGAATACCGCTTTCAACCTCAAATACTGGCGATGGGTATTCGATATAAACCATTACCCATGTCTCAGGCTCAGGCAGTCTATCTTTTACGCTTATCCAGCCTTTATCAAGCTCGGCTTCGATAGTTGGCATATTGTTTATGATAGACAATATGCAGCCAACCAAAGCCATCTGCACGTTATCTCTTGCACAGTTCTTAGCTGTCATCGCAATATTGGTTGTTAACAGCTCAGCATCTATCAATCTTACTTTGTCAGACATCTTTTTCCTCCAACATCATCTGCATTTCATAATCATCGGGGTTTCCCCACTGTTCAGCCATTGCCTTTGCAATGCCCGGAAACGTCTTGCTTCTTTCCTTTGCCCGATTCTGACCGCCTGTTACCGAACATACCCAGACCCGTGCTTTTCCGGTCGGATACTCCCCGAATAATTCTCTGTTGTTCGGCTTCGGGAGGCTGTTTGTCACAAGCGGCGGCAGATTTTTCAGCCATAAGCACGTTGCTTTTGTGACATAATTTTCGGTATCTTCCACACTTTCGGCGAACATATACGGGTCAATTATTTGGTCGGGCTGTCTGTACACCGTGTTTATCACCCCCCGTGGATTTTCAATGCAAATTTTATCACAATCGGCATTAACAAAACTCATGAAAAAATTCATAGCTTCTATGCGCTTTTCCGTCCGCTGATTTATCTTTTCAAGCGGCGTGCATTTTAAGCTGTGATGTCTTGTCGCCGCTCCCGAAAGATATGTACACGGCGGATGCGCAATAATCAGATCCCATTTCTCCCCGATATAATGTGTTTCCCCGTCCATAGTCCGGAACTTTATCTCTGTGAATATGTTCATACCGTCAGGCGTTATAAACGTGTCCGGGTTTATCACCTCCAGCGCATCGCCCAGAATATGCCATTCGGGGTGTCCGCCGCTCGGCTCCTGTATATCGCAGCTGAATGCGTTATGCCCCCTTTCCCGGAACGCCGCGCAAACTCTCTGACTCTCTTCACATGCTACAAGTACATTCATGCCGTCTTATCCTCCTCAATTTTTTCAATCTCCTCAAACACCGCCGCCAGCTCTTCCAATTGGCTGTATTTGCGCTCAAACGCTTTCAGTTCTCTCAGCGCCTGTTCAAGCAGCAGCGCCCTTTTATCCTTGCTTTTAAGGATTATCTGCGTATTCTCATATTTCCCGCCGCAGACGTTGAACAGCGCTCTCACAGGCGGCTTCTGTTCGCTTTCGACCCGCACGCATAAACAACGTATCAGATGTCCCGCCTGAAACAGCCTGTACTTTTCGGCGGCGGCGTCATTGTCCCACTCGAATTCGTTGTGTATCGGCGACTTTTCATCCTTTGCCGCTTCTAACACAGTCTGAGGTGTCAATCCTACCGTTTTTTCAAGCCGTTCAAACAGCTTCCCCGCCTCTTGTGCGCTGCACTTTATACGGCTTGCCTCTTTCCATGTGTAACTGCTCATTTTTGCATTACCTCCGTTTAAAATCTTTCCATGCCTCGCCTTGCCGTGCCGCACCCATCCACGCCTCAGCTATCCACAACAGCCGTGCCCTTACCTGAACGCGCCATAACAGCCCAGCCGCACCTTAACCCGCCATTACGCACCTCGCCACAACAGCCACAACCCAACCTACCTTGCCACACCTTGCCTAACTCAACCACACCATAACAGCCCGTCCAAACCTGACCTGTATACACCACAACTCCCAAGCCGCGCCATAACAGCCATAACTCGCTGCCCATGCCGCTCCTAAACTCACCATGCCATAACAGCCATGCGCTGCCGCTCCTAAACTCACCTTTACTCGCCATGCCTCATCATAACAGCCGCGCCGGACATTGCCCCGCCCCACAACACCGTTCCCCTCCATAACAGCCATACCCTGACATATCCCTACTTGCCTTTACTTACCATTCCAGAACAGCCAAAACTCACCTCGCCAGACCGCGCCAAGCCAAACCGCACCTTGCCTTAACTGCCAAACCTCACCTTGCCAAAACTCAACAGCCAAAACTCAACAGCCAAAACTCACCGAGCCAAGCCATACCGCACCTTGCCTTAACATAACAGCCTCAATCCGTCTTTACATGAAACCTCCCGAAATCGCCGTCTTTTTCAACCCGCCATTCACCCGCGCCGCAGAACTGACCGCCTGCATTGATGATATTGATTATGTTTTCAAGACTGAATTCCCCGCTTTTCAGATACCGCAATACAAACGATGTTGACCAGTTGCGAAACTCTCCTCTGTAGCGCAAATCGGCGGTACCCAGCGCCAGTTTTACCATATCCTCACGCATGACGGGCTTATCCGACTTTATTTCAAGGAATTCGCCCCACGGCGACTCCAGAAAGAACACGCCCCGCAGTACGACCATATTCTTGACCCATCCCATGCGATACGCGCTCGCAATAGCCGCCTGCTTGAACGATGTCGCGGGAAATCCGAACTTTGCCCCTCTTTCAATAGCCTCATCAAACAGCCGCATACACTCCTCTTCGCTTGTCTCTTCGGGATATTCGGGCTTTTCGGTCAGCCAGTACATGGAATTTATAAACTCATCAACGGGGTTGCGAATCTTCTTCGCCTTGCCCTTTTTCGTCCCCTGCTGTGCCGCCAGCATCTCCTTTTTCGCCTTTTCAGCCCATGCGTGCATGATAAGCGGCGTTTCGCCCTCCAGCGTGATTTCCACCCTTTCAAATTCAAGGGGCTTGATGTTGATTTCAACTTTCTGTTCTGCTTTCTTTGCTGCCATAATGTTTATCCTCCTGTTTGTTTTAATCTGTTTATCGCTTGTTTGTGTCTATACCCTCTGTGCGCCCCTGTACGGCGTTTTGAATCCTTGCAAGGTAATTTCATTACCAACCGCCCGACCATGCCGCAAATCGGCTCACAGCCGCCTTGCAGCTCATTTTAATTATATTGGACTGAAACACTGTCCCGGCAGCGGCTCCCTTATCATGTTTTCATCTCCCAGTGACGGGATTCCACGTCATATCACACCATTCAATTTTTGATTTTTGCATACATTTCTCCTTTGCCTGTAATCCCTCTCGGGATGCCTTTCGATCTGTATCAGGCGATTTCCGCATTTCTGTTTGATTCGCCCGCCTGTCGCCGTGTCGAGTCCGATTATCTCATTGAGGAAATATTCGGAAGATATTATCGTCCGTTTTCCCTCTTTCCTTTGCAGCACCCGCGCGTTGATGATATCGTACCCCGCTTTGATTTCGGCGCTTGTCGGCGGCTTCGGCTCATTGTCGCCCCGTTCGGCTTTCCAGAAATCATCGAGATAAAGAATCTCAGCCTCTTTGATGCTGTTCATAAAGTCCGCATACTCTTCATCTTTGAACTTTAGCGCCTGCATTTTCTGAAAAACATCGCTCCAAAGGACATAGCGGACTTTAAACCCTCTCTCCATAAACCTCTTGCATACCGCCGTACAAAGATGCGTTTTGCCGCTCCCGTTCTGTCCCCCCGCAAATAGCCATTCGCCGCCCTGTGTTTCGGAAAATTCCCGCGCGGTTTCAAGTGCTTTTTTCTGCCACAACTCATTGCATTCGTAATTGTCAAAAAAGCACATTTCAAGCAAATCTCCGAGACCGCTCTCCCGCATAGACCACACCGACCGCCTGCGACCCATGCAAGGGCATTCCCGTGAGACTATCTCATCATCAACTACAAAGTAATTGACTCCCTTGTTCCGGCACACCGTACAGTCGCAGCCGTCAAGACCGCCCGGCATATCGTTAAGCAGATTCGCCCTGTACTGCTGATACTCCCCTAAAGTAGTCGTGCCTTTGACTTCGGGTATGCCGTATGTCCGCCGTATTACATCAGAACATGTTGTCATCTCCCTGTTGTTCTCGGAATCGCTTGTATCCGTACGGGTCATCGGACGAGTTACCTCTGTTGTCATAGTTTCCCTCCAGTATTTTTATGAAATTTGCGGGTTTAAGCACCCAGTCAAAGGATGCTTTGAAATCACAGTCTTTTAATCTGCCTGTCAAAAAATCGGAACTTTCGATTTTTCTGAAAAAACTTTCAAAGTCGCCTTTCAACTCCTTGTTTGCTTTTTTGATTCTCTTTATCCTTGTGTCGTTAAGCTGATACGGTTTCGGGAGAGAGTCACATATTTCGCAGAAAAGTTCAAGGATTTTTTTGTAATCGAGTTCTTCATCTTCGGAACCGTGTGACGTATTATGATTAACCTGACTATAGCCTAACTCTGACTTTAAACTATCTCTATCTCTTTCTTTATCCTGCGTCAACGTTTCGTTACAATCCCGTACCGTTTCCGTAACGGCTTCGCTACGTTCCCGTGCCGTTTCCGTTACGGACTCGTTACGTTCCTGTAACGTATCAGCTGATTCATAAACCCCCGAAACCACGACCAGCGCCTTTTTTTCCGTTTCGCAAGGTGACTTCTTATACAAGTCTCTGCGAATGTAATTGTGTATTTTCCAGTGCCGTATGACCACGATGCCCGATTCAAACGGTATTATAAACCGCTTTTCGATGAGAATTCTCATGTCATCCTCTTTCGCGCCGCAGATGCGCATTATCGCCCTCGGCTTGTTGACGAATCCGTCATCGTCCGCCCTCATAGACAAGTGAAAATACAGCAGCTGCGCCGTTGAGGGCATTTCAAGGAATGTATCGCTGTCTATGATAGTCTTTGCGAACATTCTTCTTTCAGCCATGTGATTCCTCCTTTGTCATGTTATACTTCCTTTATTCTGATGCCATGCACCCACAGCATCAGCTTTCTCTTGATGATATAATCTTTCGTCTTAACGCCCTTGACATCCTCAACAACAGTACTGCCGTTTTCGATGTACACAAAATCGGCTCTGTAGGTGCATTTGCGCTCTATCAGCTTTCCGTCCGTGCCGTTCTGATTCGGGATAAGCGTGTAAGTCTGCTGACGTCTCAGCGCCGCTATCTTTCCCGCCTGTTCCAGTGTTTTGAGTTCTTTCCAGCGTGCCGCCTCTTTTTTACTGTCAAAGACTATGCCGTCTACCTCATGTTTTTTTGAGTTGTACTTGCTCATTTCCCCGTACTCCCATAGCCGTCCCTGTCCTTGTTTCCGAGCCTGCTTGTTATCACAATATCGCAACGCGGCTGTATGCATTGTATGCGAAACTGCGCAATTCTCGCGTTCTTGTCAACGTGTCCCGACCTCACGGCATACCACGTTGAACCCCATTCGTCATTGTCCCCGCAATAGGCATTGTCAATAACCCCGCTGTCCGCAAAAACAAGACCGTACCGCCTTGATGTGCTGCTTCTGGGTCTGACTATCGCTTCATACCGTGCGGGTAGCTCCACGCATATTCCAAGCGGTATGAACACCAGTTCCCCCGCCTTGAAGTCCACATCGGCAGCCGCCCGCAAATCGTACCACTCTCCATAATGCGCCTGTGTGATAAACTCAAGACCCTCTGCATATTTAACTCTCATTTTCATCCGAATCAACCTCCGTATGTCCGACCGAATACTTGATTTTCATCTGCATTTTCATTCTCCGTTCACATTATGATTTCACTCGCCGCCGCTTTCATCTTTGCCGTGCATGACGTGTAGATGTTCAGAGTCAGCGCACAGCTTGAATGCCCTAGGAATTCAGCTACTGTTCTCGGGTCAACACCCTTTTCGATCGCACGTGTCGCAAACCCGTGTCTTAATGCGTGAAACGGGATATGCGGAATGTCAAGACTTTTCAGAATTTTGGTGTAGTGATCTCCCAGCAATCGGGGGTTTCTGGGCTGTTCGCCGCATATCACATAATCTGTCAGCAGCTGACCGCTGTATCTGTCTTTCAGCGTTCCGGCAAACGCTGCCGAAAGATATATATCCCGCTGACTGCTGAATGTTTTTGTGCAGCCTATTTCACAATGATATCTGTGATTCTCGTCCGAATAGGTCTTCACCGACTTTGTGATGTGGATAATGCGGTTTTCAAAATCAATATCCCGCCATTGCAGACCGCACATCTCGCCTATTCGGAGTCCCGTCTGCATGGTTATCAATATTGCCGTTGCCGCCCATGATTTGTCCTTGACGCAGTAGTCATACAGCTTCTTAAAATCATCTTCCGAAAGCACCTTGTATTCCTTTTTCTTTTCCCTCGGCAATTTCAGCCGGAGGATTTTCGGCTGACGGAGTTCATCGGCTTCGGCGTCCCGCAGCATTGATTTGAACTGTGTGATACAGCTTTTGACAGTTTTCGGAGATCTCGCCGCCGACAAGCTGTTGATAAATTTCTGAATCGCCGCCGAGTCGATGTCGTTCAATTCGGTTTGTCCGAATGTGCCGTTCAGACGGTTTATTTCCGCCCGGTAGCGCTGATAGCTTGTCGGCGTTATCGTCAGCTTTTTCAGTTCAAGCCACTTTTCTGCATAGTCTTTAAACTTCATCTTCATCCCCCGCAATCCCGACCGAAGCGGCATGATTATACATCCGGCTCAATCGCCGTATAAGCCGCATCGCCGATAATTCTTTCCCGAACAGCTTGTTCTGCTCAATTTTTACGCAGTGCGGACAATACCAGATCATTTCCGACAGACACCGCCAGCCGTCATCGATAAGCAAATCTGCGTATCTGTGCCGTTCCGACCGTCCGCAACCGAAACATATCATCTCAATCAAAACGGTAAATCCTCCACGTTAATTTCCTCAAAATCTCCAAGGTCAACACTGCTTGCGCTGTATGCCGTCTGTGCGCCCGTCTGCGAGGTGTTTGCCGCTCTGTTGGTAAAACTACCTGTGTAAGAATCGCCCCCGCTCTGTGCGCCGTTCTGTGCGTTCTGAATGACAAACTCTGCTTTCTCCACCCACACATCTTGAGTGTAGTGCTTTACCTCGGAATAACGCTTATCGTTATAACTCCCCGTCTTTATGCTCCCCTCAACGGTTATGGGGTTACCTTTTGAAAAATACTTGCTGATAAATTCAGCCGTCTTGTTGAACGCCACGCAGCCTATAAAATCGGTCTGCTTCTCTTTTCCCTGACCCATGTAACGGTCAACCGCCACCGAAAACCGCATAACGGTCGTTCCGCTCTGTGTCTGATTTAATTCGGGATCCTTCGTGAGTCTTCCCGTGATGATAACTTTATTCATAAATAACTCCTTCCGAAAACCTCTCTGAACTGCTCGATTGTCCATCCCTGTTCCGCCATCGCTTTCCTCTGTCCGTACTCATGCAGATACTGTGCAGTTTCCTTGCATCTGTGAACAGCCTTTTCGCCGTTGCGGTGACATCTGCTCCCGCAAAGGTATACTACAAGACCGTATTTTTCTGAAAGCTTTCTGTTTGCGCCCGAGTAGATGTGATGCCTTTCCAGGGGGTCACCATTCCCGTTTCTGCCGCACAAAAAGCAGCTGCAATATTCCTCATTCATTTTTCAACACCCTTTTCAACTTTACAAGTGAACTTATTGCTATGATTTTTTCTCCGCAATTCGGGCAATAGTTAAAAGCGCTGATAAATTCGCTTTTCTCATAGTCCGAGATATCAAGCTCCATTCCACAGCATGAAGAGTAAGCCGATTCGCCGTCAATTATCCATCTCGGAGGATAATACGAACGTTTTTTAAACGTCAGCACTTTGTACCCTCCATTCAGCGCATATCCTCTCAATCTCGATATCATCAAGTGTCGGGATATCCTGTGCCTTACAATCCTGCACAGCCAGTCCTATCAGCCGTGACATCGTTTCGGAGTCGTAAACACTCGACCCAAAATAAACGATACAGTCTGTCCACCCGTCATAGCCGCTCGGCGCGGTTTCCACCTGCCAGCCGATGCCCTGTGACCGCCACGCCCGTTCAAACGCCTTCACGCACCGGTTTTCCATTCTCATAAGTTCGGTATTACCGCCGATGTTCCTCACATACCCCCGATATATTTCATCTTTCGGAATACACAGCTTTTCGGCAAGTTTCCCGCAGAGTGTCCAGAAATAGGCGTTCGCCGATAAGGATCTTTTATGCCGCTTTTTCCTGACTTCGATGACGTATTCCGATTTATCGTCAAGGCTGTCAATAAGACTGTCAAGCCATGCCGCAGCCCTGACTTTTTCGGACTTTTTGAATTCAAGCTCCATTTTTCGCCGCCCTGTAGCAAGCGGGGCAAATGCCGCCGCACTCTTTCAGCACCTGTTCGGGACTGCGCCAGATGTTATCTCTTCCCGTCATGCCCTGCACAGATCTGCCGCATTTAGGGCATTTGATTTCCGTCTGCTGATTCGGGGGAGGTGCCGCCGCCTGACCGCTGTTATACTTTGTGGCATCGCGGCTGAAATAAACGTCCGCTCCTATGCCGAGCGCCTTACAAGCCACCGATAACGCATCTGTAAGCGCTTTCTTGTAACACTCATCATCGGTATATATGCCGCTTCTTTCGGCTGCCGCAAGCTTGCTCCCGCCTGTGCCGGGAATAGCCTCCGACCACGTTTCCCCGTTTTTTATGTAAAGATTGATGTTGACAAAAGCCGCCGTTTCTTTGTCGGTCTTTTCCGTCCACATTTTAGTTATCTCGTATTTCCAACCTATACCGCAGATCCCGAAATTTTCGGTCAGGGTCTTTATTCTCCAGACGGGGTTTATGTCGGTCATGCCGTTGAGTCTGCCGCCGTTTATCTTTTTCAGCGCCGCTTCGGGTACTTCCCGCACCTTATTCCAGAGCTCAAGATTTTCCACTACTCATTCACCCTTTCGCTATCTTGTTTAAAATCGTTCAAAAAAGTTCCGATACACTTTTCGCAGCATATACCAATGTTTATAAACAAGCTGTCAAAGTCGTAATATGTATCGCCTTTTTTGATGTCGCCGCCGCATTTGTCGCACACTATTGTGTCATCATCGTCCGACGTTTCGGGCGGGTTCGGGTCTCTGTCAGGGTACATCCACACTGGGACATTCTCCATATTATCACCTCATTTTATGCACATCGAATAATCTTCTACCAGTATACAGCCGCCTATATCCTGTCCCGCTTTCATCGCCTTTTTCACGGCATTTTTGTCAACGGAAGGCTCGCCGTATCTGATGTACTCTTTCGGCACAGAGTCCATGTCCAGTATGTCAACTTTCTGCACAGACCGCCATGTGACATTGACTCTCGCCGTTTTCATCGGTTCGCCGCAAAGCTCTCTTTTCAATAGCTCGGCGATTCTGTCCGCTTCATCTTCAGCCGCTTTCTGCCGCTCTCCGAGTGCCGCTTTTTCTACTTTGAGCGCCGCCGCATCCGCTCTTAGATTCTTTATCATAAGCGCCAGCTGTTCGAGCTTATCTTCACGCTCCATGCACAGACTGTAAAATCTGCTGTCGTCAAGCTCTCCCGTTTCGGGGTCAAAGCAAGCCTCTATCTCGCTGTTAATCTTATAAAGCTCAAAACGGTATGACATCACTATCCCTCTTTCCACTCTGAACGACCTGTTCAACGACCGTTTTTATCTCTGTCCCGTCCGGACAGTGCCTTGCAACAGCCTCGATAAACCGCATCAAGGCTGTTGATTCCGAAAACTTCAACTTTACCGTTCCCGAATCCTGCACTATGCTGACATGATAAATCATACAATCAATCCTTTCTGAGATTCTTACCCTCGACCCACTGTTTTTTTATCTGCTGCGGACTCATTACCCCGTCGCACTCGTATTTATCGCACTCGGCGGCATTGCACCCTCTCTTGATGTTGGTGTCTATAAGATAATGGCACACCTTATCCCGGCTGTGCGCCGCATTCAAGGGGCGGTAATACTTGCATCCGATACAGCTTTTCCGATCACTCATTGCTGTCATCCTCTGCGCAAAGGGCATAATCATATTGCTTATACAGCCAGCGCAAAGCCTCAAAATCTTTGTTGTCAAAATCGCAGTCGCACGCACAAATGATAAATCCAATCAGATATCTGATTACTTCAAGTTCATTCATTTTTATTATCCTCCTCATCCGGCAGCCACTTAAAGCCGCCCATCTTGCAGACGTAAAGCGTTATCACGATACCGGTAATCGTTGATATCACAGCCGCCGCCGAAATGTGTATTCCTATCAGCATCCCGCCGACAAAGGTCAGCAGCAGACCTACCGCTGTACTCACAGCTTCAGACAGTTTTTTCAACTTTTTCCCACCCCTTATCCGTTTTAAGCCAGTGTCCGTTTGCCACTTCGGTTACTTCCACACCGTCAACCAACCTATGTGCATAGGTTTCGTTGGTATCTTCGCTGTACCAATAATCGCCGCTGTCGGCACTAAACTCTTGTACATTCAGCATAATGCGCAACCAGCCTGTACCGCTACAAGGGATATAATCTTCCCCGATGATTTTTTTCATGCATGCGTTATACTTTCCGATAAACTCATTTATCTGGGCTTCGAAACACTTTTTTGTGTCAGCTGCGATGTGAAAATTGATCTCTTTCACGCTCATTCGCTCCTTTCTGCTATCCACCGCATCAACAGCGGCTTGTAGACTTCGTATACTGTGCTTTTCGGAGTCTTTATAGCCACTCCGAAACTGTAAGCGCCGCAGTCAAGCCCCGCATAGATGTGCTGTGGATTTGTTTTAAACCCATGTTCCCGCAATATCTCACACGCTTCTTTAACTGTTATCACAATTATCATCCGCCATCACCTTTCGGTATACTTTTACAGCAGCTCCGACGGTATTGATACTCGCCGTTATAGCGTCATGCATAAAGCACGATGCCATCTCATAACTTTCAAACATTAACGTGTTCTTCTTATCGAACAACTCAACAATATAAATCAATTGTTATACCCCACTGCTTCTTCCCGTGTGACAAAAAAATGTATTCCGGGCGCGCATTCATTCCACCTGTTCGGGTCAAAAGCACTTGTTACTTCTTCGCCTATACGGTAAGTAAACTTACCGTCATAATCCGAATCAATTTCTGTAACACCATACGCTGTTGTTCCGTCTGTATTCTGTATTTCAACGACCCGTGCCTTGTCACATCTGCATTTTCTGGTTGTTGCCGATGAACGTTTTGCATCTTCCGGGATACAAAGTTTAACAATATATCCCGCCACTTTTTTAAAGGCAATAAAAGATCCTTCTTCCGGACAAGCCAAGGGATAAAATAGATTTTTAACATTTTTGAAGTCAGCGCCTGCAAGGTTAGCGTATGTAAGGTTAGCGCCTACAAGGTCAGCGCCTGCAAGGTTAGCGTATGCAAGGTCAGCGCCTGCAAGGTTAGCGTATGTAAGGTTAGCGTATGCAAGGTCAGCGCCTGCAAGGTCAGCGTATGTAAGGTTAGTGCCTGCAAGGTTAGCGTATGTAAGGTTAGCGTATGCAAGGTCAGCGCGTTCGCCGTCCTCTTCACTCCTTAACCATTTCAAATGCTTTTCAAGCACAACTTTCAATTCATCGTTGTTCATTTGTATACCCTCCGTTAATCTCAAACCCTCTCCCTGCCGTAATTGACAGGACTTTCAGCCATGCCGATTATCATTCCTTTCAGCACACCCGAAATGTATTTCTTGTTTCCGGGTGACAGCTTCACCCACGCATCGGCGACACACCGCAGCTCGTTGTCGTGAGTCAGCCCCAGTTCGGCGGCTATCTGTAATGCTGTCGGAATGTTTTCGACTTTTACCGTTACTGTGTTGTCAGACATTCCCTTTCCCTCCTTATTCTTTCAAGCTGCAAAGTCAACAGCTGTTTTCTTGTTTCGTACTCGTTCACGGCTACCAGCAGACCGATGTCAATGTTCTGGAGTTCGTCCATTTCTGCTATCTGTTCGGCTGTAAGGTGCGGTCTTATGCTTTCACCTTTCGGTATGCCGCGCGCTTCACGGAATTGCTTTGCGGTCATTCCCGTGACAAGCTTGTTTATCATGTCACATTCGTTGCTGTAATGATAAGGCTTCGGGTTCTCGTGTATGCGCTTTATCTGTGCCGTGAGTTTCGGAAACTGTATCCGTGCCGATACAAGGTCTGCTATAACCTTTTCCATTTCAATAAAGCGTTTGACATACATCTCTTTCAACATCATAGCTTCGGGTGTTGTATATCCCATAACCAACATTGAAAAGCCCTCGCGGGTCATGTCATAACAAGGCTGTTTCTTGTTCTGTTCATTCAGATAGTAGGATTTTGTATATTCCTTTTTTCTGAATTCTTCGGACAGCCCAGATGTGGGCTGTCGTAATTTTTCAATATCACGCAGAACGTGTTTATGTTGTTTCCCGAAAACCTGTGCTACAAATCGGCTGTCAATTCTTGCAACATCTTTGCTGTCACAAAATATGCCATAATCATTTTTAGGTATCAATTCTTTCACGGCTCAACCTCATCTAATCTCAAACTTTCAACTGCGCCGCAAGCAGCTCTTTTCTTTTCGCGAATTCGGGAACGGCTATCATCAAGCCTATATCCATCCTTTGCAGCTTGTCTATCTGTTCAAGCTGTTCCTCTGTAAGATAAGGGCGTATGCTTTCGCCTTTCGGGATCCCGTTCGCCTCTCTGAACTGCTTTGCGCTCATGCCTAATACAATACGGTTGATCATGTCAACCTCGTTGCTGTAGTGATACGGCTTCGGCTCCTCGTGTATCTGTTTGATAACCTCTGTAAGCATCGGGAATTCCATTCTGTCGGCTTTAAGCTGTGATAATCTGCTTTCCATTTCATTAAAGCGTAAAATGTACGCTTCTTTGAACTTCATAGCCTTTTTGCCTGTAAATCCCATTACCAAAAGAGTAAAGCCGTCACGGGTCATTTGATAACAAGGACGGGGTTTCCCCTGTTCATCTTTATATTTAGCGGGCTCAAAATTGAGCCGGCTAAATTCCTCCGAGCACTCAAGATTCTCAATATCTCTAATAACGTTTTTGTGTTGCTTCCCGAAAATCTGCGCCACATATCGGCTGTCAATCCTGATAGTGTCTTTCATATCGGCAAATACGCCGTACTCATCCATAGGTATCAATTCTTTCACGGCTCAACCTCCGTATCTTGTCTGCGGCATTGCAGAGGCGGCAACAGCGCCGTATATCATGCCCTTGATGTTCTCTTTCTTGTTCGGTGGGAGCCTGTTCCAGAGTTCACGGAACCGTCTGCTTTCCTCCGATGTTCCCACAAACCCGAGTTCGGTCATTACCTGTACATTCTCTGCGAACTCTAAGCTTTCAGCTTTAATGTTGTCGGACATTTACATTCTCCTTTCTTTGAAAGTGCCGTTTTCACGGCTGTCGGATATTCTTTGCTGTGGCTATTTTCTCGTTTTGAACTAACCACAACTATATTATATTCCCATTTTGAAAAAATGTCAATAGATAACCTTATAAAATTATTCCCAAATCGAAGCAATTTTATTTGTATAATTTTCCCATATTGAAAAGCTGTTTTCAAATATACTATTGACTTTTTTTCGTTTTGGGTATATAATGTTATTTAAGGAGGTGATTTATATATGATTGGCAAAAGATTAAGAGCGCTCCGAATCAAAAATCATTATACTGTTGCTCAGCTCTGTGAAAAACTCGGCATGAGTACAAGCACTTACAACAATTATGAACGTGATGACAGGGACGTCAGTACCGAAACACTTCAAAAGTTTGCGGATTTTTACACCGTTCCTACCGATTTACTTCTCGGACGGCTCCCGCCCATGATGGACCCTCTCGCAGAGCTTACCCCCGATGAACTTGAACAGTCGGTACTCCGTGAATATTTCAAGCTGCCCGAAGATACCCGAAAGGGGATAATAACGGCAATGTATGCGGCTTTTGAGTCATACCAAAAGAAACAGGCGGCAGAGGAAGAGAACGCCGAAGAAGAGCTGCGTGAGGAAATACGGACAATCCTCGTTCAGTATTACCCTTACCCCGTATCGGCTGGAGTCGGAGAGGATTTGCTTACCGACCCCGAAAAACCATACGACCGTGAATTCGTCCGCACACGGGAGGCGGAAAAGGCGAGTTTCGCCGTCCGTGTCAGCGGTGACAGCATGGAGCCGACATTCTATAATGATGATATTGTCTTTGTCACAAAGGCGCAGAGAGTTGACATCGGCGAAATAGGTGTATTCCAGATGGACAACGAGGGATATATAAAAGAGTGGGGAGACATGGAACTTATCAGCCACAATCCGAAGTACCCGCCCATTCCCGCAACGTCAGAAGTTGTCTGCCGAGGCAAAGTCATAGGCAAGGCTGAACTCCCGCCCGACACCGAAACGTAAAAGACCCGACCTGCAAACAAAAAGACCCCCTTTCCCATATCGGGAGAGGGGGTTAATTATTACAATTTGGTTACAGTTTCCCGCAACACATTGACAGATTAACAGATATATGATAAAATTTTTATATAAATTTTCCGATATGGAGGTTATGACATGGCATATCAGACAGGCTGCCCGAACTGCGGCAGCGCTAATATACAATTCAGACGGGAAAATCAGGGCGAAGTCCGCTCGAAGCACAGCAAGCAGATAATTCACAGGACTGTCGGATTCTGCAAAGACTGCGGCTACACATGGACTCCACAAGCACCGCAGAAGCCGAAGTCAAAACTGTGGTTATGGGTGATAGGCTGGATTTGCTGTTTTCCGATACCGCTTACGATATTGATGTTGAGAAACCAAAAACTGAATAATAAAGCTAAATACGGCATTATCGCCGCAGGCTGGATAGTTTTTTTGTGCATCGGATTAGGCGGGAGGTCAAACCGCTCGGAAACGCCGCCCACTGTTGAGACTCCCACGGAACAGACCACAACAGCCGCAACTGCTGAGGAAACCTCGGCACTTGAAACGACCGCCGAAACCGTTTCCGAAACGGAAACGGTTGAAAGCAGCGAAGAACCGCTTTCCGAAAACACGATCTATCTTACAGCCGGACAGAAAAATCAGTATTCCGAAGAAATGATACTCAATAAAGATACAGAGTTTGAGGAAAAGCGGATAGTATATTTTGTTCCTGAAGGGAAATACACCGTAAAAAATGGCTTGTCAAATCCTACTCAGGTATCTGTATATCTTGATGAGATTCAGAAAAACGATGACGGCTGGGAAGAACCCGCAGCATCCGACACTCCCCCGATTCTGCTTGACAGCAATGCCGAAGCAGAACTTGAAATAAAATCCAATGAATACATATACATAAGCGCACCAACTGTAATTGAATTAACGCCAATTAATTAAAATAAAATCCCCTCTTTCCGAAAAGCAGAAAGAGGGGATTGTGCAAAAGTAAAACAGAAAGGATGTATACAAATGAATATCACGGAAAAGCTGATAGAACAGACCGCAGATGAAGTTTCGCTGGAGCTTATCGAAATGCAGAAAAAACGCATTGCGATAATGATTCAGGACAGCATAACAAACGGTAATCCTGATATAGGGAAACTTATCGGGAATATCATTTTTGAAAATAATGCCTATTCCAAAGAGTTTATCGTTCGTACTTTGAAGAAGCTGCTTTTGACAGACCATCAAGACACTTTATGATTTTTTCGGAAAGTTCATCGGGATTAGTTTTTGTAATTTCCGATTTATCATCAATCGTTATTTTACCGTTGAATTCAAACGTCAGATTCAAAGTTATCACCTCTGATTATTTTGTGAAAGCCGCTCTCAATATCCGAAAGCGGCTTTCACGGCAGAAAGGACTGTATGAATGAGTAGGAAACACATTAAAACCCCGCCGCCATTCCACGGCGGGGCAACGGAGGGATAAACACTCTATGTCAAGTGGAGTATTCTATCATTTACATTATACCATGTAAAAATGTATATGTCAAGTGGTTAAAGGAAATCCCCGCTGTATTGGCGTACAGCGGGTTGACAGTGATATATAAAGGAGCAAGGCGACTAAAAGTATAACCGAGATTATCATGATTATATCATCTTTTTCTCGTTTTGTCAAGTGCGCGGCAGAAAGGATTCCTATGAACTGTATAAAATGCAAAAAAGAGATTCAGGCGGATATGCTGTATTGTCCGTACTGCGGCAAAAAACAGACCGCCACGAAAGCAAAATACCATAAGCGTGAGAGCGGCACGGGAACGATCGTAAAGGATACCCGATATAAAAAACAGTGGCTTGCATACGCTCCGATGTACGGGCATCAGCTGACCCGTAAGTATATCGGCTGCTACTCCACAAGAGCCGAAGCCGCCGCCGCGATAGAGGAATTTATCAAAAATGGCAGACCCGATTATTATAACGCCACATTCCAACAGGTTTATGACCTCTGGAGCGCCCAGCATTACAAAGCTATAACCGCAAGCGGAGCAGGACAATACAGATCCATGTGGAAATGGTATGAACCGCTGTACACCGTCAAAATGGCTGATTTAAGAGCAGCAGACTATCAGGGCATAGTTGACAAGGCAAAGTCCGCAGCCGCCGCAAATAAGCTCATAGCCCTTGCATCGATGATAAATACCTATGCCATGGAAAACGATATAATTCAGAAAGACTACAGCGCATTTGTGAAGCCGCCGAAATTTGAGAAAAAGGAAAAGAAAATCTTTTCCCGTGAGGATATCGCCGCATTGTGGGCGCATTCCGATGATCTGAATGTGCAGACCGTTTTAATCATGATTTATACCGGATTCCGTGTCGGTGAAATAATGGGGCTGAAAAAATCAGATATCCACTTTGACAAAGGCTACATGATAGGCGGCGAAAAGACCGAAAGCGGCAAAAACCGAATAATCCCATTCCCGCCGCAGATCCCCGAACTGAAAGAGTTCATGCAAAACCAAATGACCCGCTATGATTCCGAGATTCTTTTTCCGATAGATCAATCCACTTTTCGGAAAACAATTTTCAATCCCGCACTGCAAGCCGCTGAATTAACAGGGAACTACACTCCACACAGCACACGGCACACATTTGCCACATTGTCAGCGGCGGCGGGAATAAAGCCCGAAAATCTACAAAAAATAATCGGGCACGCCAATTTCAGCACGACCGCCGAAGTGTATATCCACCAGGATTTAACTATTCTTCAAGAGGAAATGAACAAAATCACAAAGTAACAATTTTTATGTCCGAAAATACAAGCGACTTTACCAACAACTCACATTGATTTAAACCAATCTACACCACATCAAAGCCGATGATACCGAAGTTTTCTCGCATTATCGGCATTTAATTTTTATCATCAAAATAAACATATATCCCCTTAAAATCGGTATTTTAAGCCCATTTACCAACAATCTACAAACAAAATCAACAGCCGTTCCGTGAGTATCGGAGCGGCTGTTTTTATCGCTTTTAAAATCAATCTTTACTTAATTCCTTTTCTAAAAGCTGATTGATAAACCCGTTAAGAGACAAACCACGCTCGGCGGCTAACGCTGCATATGTTTCTCTCATGCCCTTTTTTACTGTCAAATTTATCCTGTCGTATGCCTTTTCGTTGTATCGCCGCTTTACCGCTGTTGATGTGTGGGTTTTTCTTTTTTCACTCATAACAACACCTCCCGAAAATATTGTACCACAAATCACATACTATTGCAAGTATGTGATTTTGCACAAAAATTAACACAAAAATTTTATACTGTAACATCTTGACATACTCACGTTAGTATGTTATTATATTATTGTAAGGAAAACACGAAACGCCTTGTAGCTAAACTCAATAGAGAGTCAGCAAAAAGGATGATGAGCAGATAATCAAATCAATAGCCTAGCGGTTGCGGCACGGTCAACCGCAGAAACGGAGGATAATATGTTTAAATATTTTAAAGACTGCAAGTGCATAGAGGACGTTAAAAAAATGTATCGCAAACTCTGCAAAGAGTATCACCCTGACTTACACGGAGCGGCAACAGAAGAAATCATGAAGGCAATAAACGCCGAATACGAAATAGCCTTTGAGCGCTACAGAAACGTTCATGAAACGGCAGACAGCACAGCCGATAGCAAGCAGACTTACACAGCACACACCGACACCACCGAAACGCCCGAAGAGTTCAGAAAGATCATAGAGCGCTTGATCACCTGTGAGGGACTTGAAATATCGATTGTAGGGCGCTGGATATGGGCAGAGGGTAACACATACCCCCACAAAGAGATATTAAAAGAGCTGGGATTCAAATTTGCAAGCAAAAAGAAAGCATGGTACTGGCACAGAGAGGGTGACGGCTGCAAGAGCCGCAAAGGCTTGTCAATGGATAGTATAAAAGCAAAATACGGCTGCGAGACGTTCACAGCGGCTAAAAATCGTAGGTTAGCAGCTGTATAAGCAATAGCCGCCAAACTACACACAACACCGAGCGGCGGCGGTACAGCCCGCCGCAGAAAGGATATGAAATTATGATATTCACAAAAAAACAAATAATGGATTATATTGACCGCTATTATGACGATGATGATGAATTTGATATGCGAGACGTTCTCGAAGATATGGAGCGCAGCCATCAAGAGCTTATCGACGAACTCGAAGAAAGACAGCATAACAGCGGTTTTTATGCATTTCAAGATTTGATTGAAATGTACCGCAATGAAAGATAATCAGCTAAAATAATAACCGCCGCCGACCCCCTTCAAAAGGTCAGCGGCGGTTAGTTATTATTTTAGCTCATAAAGCCTATTCAAAGCGGCGTGATACAAGTTTTTCTTGTACACCGATACCGCCGTCATAAGTTCGTCAAATATCGGCATAACGTCAGCGACTTTCAAGCCGTTCACCGCTTGCCCGAACTCTGTTGCAGAGGTATATTTTATCACGTCACTTTCGGGAGCGGCGGCATAGCTGTAAGCGTTCGCCGCATCTGTCAGCAGCTTTTTTAAGCCGTCTTTTTCGGCTTGTTTGTCGTTCTGCTGCCGTTCACGGTCTAACATATATGTTGCCGCCGCATACAGCAGATACGCCGTCTCGTTCGGCTTGTTCACCGCCTGACACTGATAGGCGGCGTTCTTGTAATCATCTTGTGTTATCATTCACGCCGCCCCCAAAGTGTCAGTTGTTTTCAAGCTCCGAGATGAAGCGCTGAAACATATCCTTTGTCCGGGTGTCTTTCGCCTCGTTCATCATCTCGCGGAGTTCGCCGACCATTTCCTCGTGTGCCCCGTCGCGGGAATATCCACGGCGCGACTCACGGCTGTATCGTCCCATGCTGTCACGGCGCACACTTCCCGTTCTGCCGCGCGCATAGCTGTTTCCGTTCATGCCGTCTGCGTAACTCATGCCGTCATAGGAGTATGGATGATAGTTCGAGTAGTCCCCCGCTTCTTCCATAGCAATAACGGTTTTCACGCTTTTCAGTGCATGAGTGAGCTTGTCGATGTTTTCAAGGTCTCCTGCCGTCATGGTGTCCTTTTTTTCCTGTTCTCTGCTTATCTCTTTCAGCTCTTCCGAAAGTCTTTCACATATATCATATAATGTTTTCATGTCAGCCATTTTATATCCCTCCTTTACGCCACCCGCACAACTGTCAGATTAGCGTTCTGGACGTTAATCGCAGGCGCGGGAGTTGTTGCGGGTGTTGCCGATTCGGATGTATTTTCAAGCGATATATCCACACAGCAGCCGCGCGGAACAATAATATAATCTGATGACCCTACATGATTATATTCCTCAACCGCCGCAGGGGTTGACATTGCTCTGCTTGTAAGTATCGGCTGTCCGTTGCGGCTGAGAGCAAGTGATATTGTTCCCACTGTGCCGCCTGTCGGTACCGCAATATTGGCGTCATAGCTTACAAGATATACCGCATATTCTATGTATGGATTGTTGACAATACCGCGCAGCGTTACAATTCCACTTCCGTTCTGGTGGAATAGGTATCTTCTGTCAGCCCACAGCGAACCGTCCAGTATTACCGGCTGATTCGGCTGCACAAGCTGAATCTCATTTTTTACAAAACGTGCCATATTGTCACCGCCTTAAAAAGAACCGTTTCCGAAACCTACATTCCCGAAAGGATTAAAACCGTTGAAACTGTTGAAACCGTTGTTATATCCGAATCCATAACCGCAGCCGTAAGGATTATTTACGGGATAAGCGGGTATGGGATAAGGCGCAACACGGTTGACGATGTACTGTGTCTGAGCAGTGTTGTCCGCAACAAGAGCCGCCGTCTGAGCCGCCTGAGAAGCCGCGAGATTCTGCATTGCGACCTGTGTCTGAAGCTCCTGTATCTTTTCGTTTTTAGCATCGATTTTGTCCTGACAGAGAGTATCGAGGATTCTCTGTACTCCCGCCGTCTGATTGGATATAATATCCCTGATGCCGTTACTGAGTGCCTCACGGTCTGCGCAGTTTTCTGACTGTACCAGTGCGGAAAGATTAGCGGTAGCAAGTCTGTTTTCGCAGCAGCAATCCGAAAGCTGATTTGAAAGTCCGCTTACAGCCGCTGTATTCGCTGTCTGTTCTGCGAAAGAACGGTTAAGGGAATTGATCTCATTATTATAAAGCTGCTGAGTAACGGCGTTCTGAGCGTTTGTCACAGCCGCTGTTGTGCCTGCAAATCCCTGACAGAGGGCATTTGAAAGCTGTCCGGTTGACTGGCAGATATTCTGATTAACTCCCGCAATTCCGAGCTGTGTATCGCTGAAACCGTTTGTCACAGCATTTGACAGATTGCCTATCGCGTTAGTTGCCGCAAGATTGTCAAATCCTGCATTTGTCGCGTTCTGATTGTTTGCGTTGGATGCAAGCAGCCACGGGAACGCGCCGTCCATTCCCCACATACCGTTCATCATGCCCCAGCCGCCAAAACCGCCAAAGCCTCCGAACCCGCCGCCGAACAGTGCAGCGAAAAGGAAAAGCACGATAAGACCGCTCCAGTCGCCACCGAAGCCGTTTCCAAATCCGCCGCCGTAACCATATCCATTAGCCACAGGAACCGCATAGGGAACGCCGTAGCCGCCGTAGTTGCCGCCCATAGGCTGCACGGGCATGATCATGCCGCCGCCGTTATCATCTGTAAGAGCCATAAAACTCTCCTTTCTTCCTCGAACTGTAGAGGGTAAGCGACTGTCTACTAACTGACAGCCGGTAAATTTATATCAAGGCTGCTGCCGTGATACCGTCATTTTCCGATAAACTTCATAAACATCGGATTCCCCTGAATTTGTTTCGCCATTTGTGACAATTGATTATACTGCGCCTGCGACATTCTTCCCGAATTCATAAGCTGCTGTATAGCCGCCTGCGGGTCATTCAAAGCGTTTTGCGGAAGGTTTAATTTCTGCATCATTTCATTCGGATTCTGCATAAACCCCTGAAATTGATTCATAAATCCCTGCATCGAGCCGAAAGGGTCATTCATCTTTGTTCACCTCATCCGATAATTTAAATTCCGTTTTCTTTTCGTTTATTGCGTTCAAACTGCTGCGGATAGCCATTATTTCCTCTTGTACGGCTTTTCCAAGCGCCTGTAAATCGCTTTTTAAAGCGTATTGTATATCAGGCTGAGCCGCCTGCACAGGCTTTTCCTGCTGCTGTGCAGTCTGTTCCGTTTCGTCAATCAGCCGGTAGCGCTTAAAGTTCGGTCTGTCCAGCTGCGAAAATCCCATTGTTTTTTCGTAAAGGTAGGGACTGTTGACATTTTTAAACGTTACCGACGTCCCGGGAGCGACGGCATACCGCTGAGCTTCATCTTCCGACTGCACGAACACAAAGCCGCCGTTTTGTATCTGCTGACTTTGCGGATAATAACTTTGCTGATTCTGCTGCATTATCTGCGGTGCCGTGTACGGGATATATCCCGGATAATAGCTGTTATAAGGCTGCATTTTTACCGCCCCTCTTTCTTAAAATAAAAAATCGGGATCTCGTTTGAGCTGTCCCAACTATCAAAAATAACCCCGTCCGAAACCGTCACCACATGGGACCCGGTGCCGACGATATACACCCCGTCGGGATGATCGGCGGCAAAATTGGATATTGTATAGCAGTCGGGGCAAGTGTCGGGGATGATATACCGTCTGTATCCCTGCGCCCGCAAATAAGCGCCCCAGACGGCGTTTGCAGACGGCATATCAGCCGCCGCCATACCGTACACACACAGCTCTGTGTATACCGCCGCCCACGGCTTATCAAGTGCCTTGCAGAGTGCCCGTATAACGCAGTCGCCGACCGCTTTGCTCTGTGGATTTGGGTTATAGTACTCATACATCATACTTGTATTATAACTGTTTACAGTCTGCAAAGCTATGATACAAGTACATTTGTTTTATGATGATTTTGTGTTGTGATACTACACGAATATTTTCATAATAATTGTGTGTTTTTTACAAATATATGCTTTTAGCAGACTTTTTTTATAAAATACCTTGACAAATATCTGCTAATAGCTTATAATAAAATTGTACCTTAAAGGTACAGCAGAAAACGACTTTGAGACCGCCCCGACCGGGGCAAGGAGGAAAACATGAAACATCTTTATAGAGCCGAAACAAACGCAATGAGTTTTTACTATGTTGAGGACTGGGACACGGACAAAGCTATCTGTGTCGACTGGGATTTATCAGAAGAAGAAGAAAACGAACTTATTCAGGCTTTCGAAAACGGGTCTCTTAACGAAACCGCTAACGGCGGCGAGTGGGAAGAACCCGAAAAAACCTACAAAGGCACTTTTGCTAAAAAGCATTTAGCATGAGACTATGACAGTCAAGGAACTTCGCCGCCTGAGCGGTTTAACTCAGGCGGCATTTGCAAAAAAAATCGGCTGCCCGAAAGGGACAGTTGAACGATGGGAATATCGAAAAGACCCGCCCGCCTATGTCGTGAGATTGATAGAATATTTTCTCACGGCGGAGGGGATTATCACCCGCAAATAAAAACAGCCGCAGACAGTTAAAATGCTGTCGTGCGGCTGTTGCTATTGATTATCGCAAAAAATTACATATGTAGCTCCCGATAAGCACACCTTTTCAGCCCATTCACGGGTCAGCCGTTCATCGAGCTTCGCCGTGATAACGTCTATCCAATGATAATAAATCGTCTGTGTGTGCCTCGCGGATAAGTCAACATTCTTATCTTCTGCAATGCGCTCATAAGTCCACCTGTCAATAATTTTGCGCTTGCAGATATAGCGGTCTTTTTCGCCCTTGACCCACTCGTCAATAATATTTTCAATTTCCGAGTTTGAGTAGTTTGTTAAGTCGGTCATACTGCGCCTTTCGGCTTTCTTGTAGCCTTACCCTTCGCTCCCGACTTCTTCACTCTCTTCCGAACCTTCACGGATGCCATTGTAAATCTCACCGTCATTTCCGATGTAATTCGCATAACCGCTGTCCGATGATGTTATCTCATAACTTTCGTAATCGTATTGATTCAGATACCACACAAAAACACCTATCACAATCAAAATGATTATTGTCTGTATGATATTCAATATCCAGAGCCTTTTATGTTTTAAATCCTCCCGAACGTGTTTTTATAATCATAACACATTCGGGGGATAAAGTCAATCTTTTTTTATCATCCCCCGTCAAGGATAACCTGTACTTCCTCTTTCAGCCTCTCCGGCACATCCTCAATACTCTTTCTCCCCGCCTTTATAAGATTAGCATAAACCTTAGCCATAAAATCACTCTCCTATCATCTCATAGACATCACACAAAGCTGACTGCGTATCAAGCAGCTCGGTTTCAAGCTCTGTGTTTTTGTCCTGTATGAGCTTTATGTATTCATCTTTGCTGTACTCATGTACAGTATATTCGTACATTTCGGTTTCCTCACCGTTACCGCCTATGTCGGGAATCTGTAATGTTTTCACATCTGAAGCAATCAGAACCTTATCCGTCAAAATCCGTATATTCTGCGGCGCTGAGCCGCTCTGCGCTGTATATGTTTTCATTTTATTCCACCTCAATTCACATAGATAAGGCGTGAACCGATAGTACGATTAAAAGCTGCAATAGTATAAGCTAAAATAACAAAAAATACCCCTGCGTCCACACCGTCAACCCAGTCTCCGCCTAAGAGAGTGTTACAATAGCCGTTTAAGTTGTATTCAAACCGTGCATAATCACCTATTGGATAATTACTGTCAGCTGTATCGGTTGTTTCTGACGGCAGGAACAGCCAATCAGATTGTTCATTATATCCGAATGCAGAAATATAACCATTTGTATTGGTCACAGTGAAACCCGCCGAGATATAATTATCCGTCTTTTTCGCTCCTGCATAATTGTAATCAGAGCAAATATACGGTACGCCGCCCCGCATAGTTCCGTCACCATAAATATTTATACCGTTCACAGGTTTCCAGATATTACCCCAGAAATTTTCGATACCGCGATATGAAACACTGACAAGCCCGTCTGTACCGTTTGCAGAACCGCTCAAATTTCCGAGAAATGAAGTCTGTCCTGTCAATTTGGCTTCATTTCCTGTGCCGCTTTTTTTATCAACAACGCCTTTTCCTATAGCTGTCTGCGAATTAAGTGTGCCATATTCCACCATAAACAACATCTGTACTGCACTTGTCGCTTTAATGTCAAAGCTGTGCCAGCCAGTACCCCTGTTTACTGCAAGTTGTTCGGCATTCATTCTTGTGAGATTCTGACTTGTTCCCGAACACGGTTTTGCATTGGCTATTGAGCTGAGTTTATCTCCCGTATTTGCCGTAAAATCGGCAATCTGCGCATCATCAAGAATATAGCTGCTTGCCGAAACATCGTAGATACTCGCTTCATAAGCGGAAATATAAGCTTTGTCACGCTCTGTGCCGTCCGGTCTTACAAACAGCGGGTGTGTCTTGAAGCCGTCATGCTTTGTAGGTGAGATATAATAATCGGCTTTTCTGAGATGATAACCACCCACGTTGTCGCCGATAGGCTCAGTTTCAAGCGGTACTACCTTGTAATAGAATTTCGGTATCTCGACCATGACCTGACCGTTTGAGCCGTCCTCCGTGTAACCGCTTTGACCGTAATAAGCATTGACTGTTCCGTCATCTGCGAGATTACACCTTTTAATATCTTTCCAAGGGGAAACATTATTGAAATTAGCTCCCGCCGTGAGATTTGAAGCCGCAGAAAGCCGCTTGAATGTGCTGTTTTTATAATCCACCTGCAAGCCGTAGACATCATCTCCGAGACTGTCGGGGGTGTAAGTGAGACGCGCGCCGAGAACCCGGGTTCGACGCCCGGCACCATCAGCCAAAGCCCAACAGAACGCACCCGCCGACAGACCGTCATTCCAAGCCGCGCCAAGTAGGGAAATACGATAACCGTTGAGGCTGTTTGTTGTATATGTATAATCCCCCACAGGATAACTGCTGTCGGCATTTGCACACTCGGAAGGCAGGAAAAGCCAGTCATAATTTTCATCATAACCGAAAGCAGAAATATAGTTACTTGCATTCGAGACTGTAAATCCTACAGGTTTATAGCCTGTTTTTGTATCTTCTGTAAAATTGTAGTTATCGCAAATATAAGGCTGTCCACCTCTTAAAGTGCCATCGCCCCAAACATTTACACCCTCAATCGATGTCCAGATGTTACCCCAGAAATTCTCAACTCCACGATATGAAACCGAAACCAGTCCGTCTGTGCCGTTTGCCATTCCCGTAGCATTACCGAGAGAAGATGTTGTTCCTGTCAGTTCGGCTTCATTAACTAAGCCGCTTGCCTTGTTGACAACGCCCTTGCCGATAGCTGTCTGCATATTCAATGCCGCATATTCAATCATCATCAGAAGCTGTTCGGCGGACGCCGCTTTTATTGTGAGACTGTGCCAGTTTTCGCCCTTGTTC
>Ga0326514_10000380_pt1 | contig 30637 bp, 26 predicted proteins | sample 3_2548_0518_D_FD_203653 | JGI IMG/M metagenome (GOLD analysis project Ga0326514, IMG submission 203653) | Bovine rumen microbial communities from UC Davis, California, United States - 3_2548_0518 | ecosystem: Host-associated > Mammals > Digestive system > Stomach > Rumen | place: USA... | reverse complement strand
AAACAATAAAGAATTTTAAGGTAAATCCATATATTACACCTAAATATGAAGTTAAAATAAATTATGACAAAGAGAGTTACTTGGTAGGAGAAACAACTAAAATAACTTTTAATACTAAATATTTCTTTGGAGAAGCTGTTCAAAATGCTGATTTAACAGTTTATATTAATAATGAAGAATATAAGAAACTAAAAACAAATTCTGAAGGAATAGCAACTCTAGATTATGAAATAAAAGAAGCAAAAACATATAATATAAAAGTTGAAGCTGTTGATTCTTCAAATTATTTTGTAGAGACCACAAGTAGTTTTACAGCAGGAACAGATATATTTGAAGTACAACTACTACCAGAATTTGGAACTCTAGCTTCTGGTAAAAAGAATGATATATATGTATTTACAAATAAATCAGATGGAACTCCAATAAAAACTTACGTTACGGTTTCATCAAATAATTTTACAAAACAAATAGCGACTGATGAAAACGGTGTTGGTAAATTTTCGATTGATATAGAATCAATAAGTACTAACAATAATAATTATAAATATTATAATAGTTATAATTATTATAATGATTCAAAAAGTACTAAACAATTTTCGATTGTAGCAGAAGACATGAATAAAAACAGTGTAAATAAAAAAGTATCTTTAGATGTAGAACAAAAAAATCTATTAGTATCAACCAATAAAGCTAAATATGAACAAGGTGAAGATATAAAAATAAACATATCATCTGTTACAGAAAATGCAAAAAATGTTTACTTCTTTAAAAATGATAAATTAGTAAAAATGTTAACAACAGAATTTGAAGATGCAACAATAAACTTAGATGATACATATGGACTTATTGATATATATGTTACAGAAAATAATGGAACAGATAATAATTATTATCAATATGGAACTAATAAGAAAAACACATATAAGAAAACAATATTTATAAAACCAACAAAACAATTAAATATAGGTATAAAAACAGACAAAGAAGAATATAAACCAGGTGAAAAAATAAATATATCATTTAATACCTCTGATGAAAATAAAACAGGAGTTGATGCTGCACTTCTTGTAAGTATGCTTGATAATTCTATATTAAATTTAGCTAGTAACGATTTATCAATAGATAATATAAAACTTGCATTACAAAATATAAAATTTTCAGATGAATTAGATGCTGCAACTTTGTACTCTTCAATAATAGATGACTCGTCAGAACAAACCATGATGGCATTATTATTAAAACAAAGTAATAATGATATTAATGTATCAGAAACAGGAATGTATAATTATGAACAAAAAGAGATATCAGCTGCAATATCAATTACTTCAATTGCAAGTATTTTAATAATAATTCTGATATTTTTGCTTATAAAATTTAAAACATTTAGAAACATTATGAAACATATAGTTACATTTATAATGTATGATCTATTACTAGTTGTATTAGGTGCAGGTATAATATTTAAATTTTCATGGAGTTCAAATTATTCTTGGTGGGAATTTGCAGTAACAACAGTTATAGGATTAGCAACATATATTGCATGGGTACATAAGTTAAGTAGCAAGACAATAAGAACATCAATATCTATTATAATTACGTTTGGACTATATATGTTATTAAGATTATTAGTTATAGAATTAGAAATACCTGCAATAATAATAATTTTAATATTTGCTGTATTATTACTAATTTTAGTAGTCTTATCTAAAATAAGTAATGTAAAGAAATTAAAAATAGATAAGTACATGAAGAGTATAATGAAAGAAATAGTATATATAATAAAATATGTTGTCGTGTTTGTAATATCTGTGATAATAGGTGGAGTCTTACAAGGACTATTACAATTAGATATGATAATAGTTCCAATATCTTTAAGTTGTATATATTTCTTAAATTATCATTTTAATCAATTAGGAATAAAAGAAAAATCAGAAATTGTAGATAAAGAAAAAAGACCAATTGGATTTTATATTCTTATTGGTTTAGCTATAGTAGGAATTATGGCAATAGGACATATTTTATTAAATCTGTTTAATTATGAGAATGATTTATTCTATAGGTCAAGAAGTTGGAATGATGATATTGATTATTCACCATACATAAGTATAAATCCACAATCAATTAAAGGAGAAACAGCAGATACTGATTCTAGTTCTTCAAATAGTATGTCATCAATTATGGATGGAGTTAATGAATTATTTTCTTCTAGTAAAAAAGAAAGCAATACTATAAATAACCAAGAAACGGTAAATTCAAGTGAAAGTCAAAAAGAAACTGTAACAGATAATAAAGTTAGAAATGTATTCTTAGAGAGTATGTGTTTTATACCAGAACTAATAACTACAAATGGGAATGCAAATATTGATTTAAATTTAAGTGATAATATAACTACCTGGACAATTCAAACAGTAGGTAATACAAAAGATGGAAGAGTTGGCTATGGAAGTTTGGATAATGTAAAAGTGTTTAAAGACTTTTTTGCTGATTTTGAATTACCTAAAAATCTAGTAGAGACAGATAATGTAAGTATTCCGGTAACAGTATATAATTATACAGATTCACCAATAAATACAACATTAAGAATAAAAGAAGAAGATTGGTTTAAATTAGGCAATAACAATATAAATGTAAATATTGATGCTAAATCTGCGAAAATGGGATATATTCCAATATCAATTTTAAAAGCAGGAAATAATAAATTTAGAGTAGAAATTTCTGGTAATAATCTTACAGATATAGTTGAAAAAGAATGTGTTGTTTCATCAAAAGGTTATAAGGTAGAAAAAGTTGTTTCAACAGGTAATTTAGATGAAGATATATCAGAAGATATATTATTTCTAGAAGATGTTATACAAAACACAGCAAAAGCAAAGGTTAAAATATATTCAAGTACTATGTCACAAACAATTGAAGGTATGGAAAATATATTTAAAATGCCAACAGGATGTTTTGAACAAATTTCATCAACATTATATCCGAACATACTTGCATTAAAATATTTAGAGGATAACAAAATAGCAAATGATGAAATAAAAGAAAAAGCAATATCTTATATATCATCTGGATACCAAAAATTGCTTACATATGAAGTTAAAGGAGAAAGTGGAGGATATTCACTTTACGGACATTCACCTGCTGAAACTGTATTAACAGCCTATGGATTAATGGAAATAACAGATTTAAGTAAAGTTTATGATGTTGATAATAATGTAATTGAAAAAATGACAGACTTTTTATACAAAAAACAAAATGCAAATGGCACATTTACAATTACAGGAAGCCATATTGGCGGAGCTAACTCTAGAGAAACATTATCATTGAATGCATATATAACATGGGCTTTATCAGAGAGTAATCCTAAGGATGAAAGACTTAAAAAATCTGTAGAATATCTTAAAGGAAAATTAAGTGAAATAGATGATAATTATACATTAGCATTAGTTGCAAATACATTAGCAAATGTAAAAGATAATGAATTAAATAATGTATTAAAAAGATTAGTAAACAATGTAAATATAGACGGAAATAATGCTTATATCAAATCAAATATTACAGATTATTATGGATCAAGATATGATGTTCAAACAGTGCAAACAGTAGCATTAACATCAATGGCATTATCAAAAGCATCTTATAGTAATGAAACAAATAAATTACTTATAAATTACTTGATAAGCCAAAAAGATACAAGAGGTACATGGTATAGTACACAAGCTACAATATTAGCATTAAAAGCATTAAATGCAAGAAATGAAAAAAGCAAATTAGAAAATCAAACAATAACAGTAAAAGTAAATTCCGATGAGAAAAAAATAGAAATAAAAGACAATCCGCTTGATTTATATGAATTAACTTTTGAAAACTTGAACAAAGAAAATAAATTAAACATTGATATAGAAAAAGGAAACGCATATTATGAGGTTATAGAAGAATATTATTTACCTTATGAAAATATTGATACAAAAAATGATAATATAGAAATATCAGTAGAAAGTAATAATAATCTAAAAGTTAATGATATATTAAAATCAAATATTAAGATAGTAAATAAAAGTGGTAACTTAATATCTAATGGAATGGTTACAATATCAATTCCACAAGGATTTACGGTAATAGAAGAAAGCTTAGCTCAATTAGAAAGTAAAGGTATAATAGAAAAATATGAAACTTCATATTCTGAAATAAATATTTATCTAAGAAACTTTGAAGCAGGCCAGGTTGTTGACTTAAGTGTATGGTTTAGAGCAAGATATCCGGTAGAAATAACGGGCATGTCTGTAAAAGCATATGATTACTATAATCCTAATGTTCAGGGAAAAACTAAACCAATAGAAATTAAGGTTAATAATTAATTTTGAAAATGGAACAAGGGGGACGGGCACCTTTTGTTCCATTTTTTTAATGCTAAAAATATACTAATTTTACTTGACATTAGAAAAAATAAAAAGTATAATGTTAACCGAGGTTAACAAAGGGGATGTTTAGATGATATCAAAAGCTTTAGAAGAATATTTAAAGACAATGTATATATTAAAAAAACAGAATGATAATATTAGAGTAACAGATATTGCAAATAAGATGAATTGTACTAAACCAAGCGTAAATAAAGCAATAAATAATTTGAAAAATGACGGATTAGTTAATTATGAGTCTTATGGAAAAATTGAACTCACAGAAGAAGGAGAAGAACTTGCAAAAAAAATATTAGAAGCTTATGATATTGTTTATTTATTCTTAAAAGATGTATTAAACTTAAATGATTTAGAAGCAAAAAAAGAAGCAGAAAACATAAAAAGTGTTATAAGTGATAATACAATAAATAGTTTAGCTAAATATGTACATAAAGTTTTAGATTTAAATGATTTAAATTGTGGATATGATATAAATAAAGAAAAGTGTAGAAGCTGTATTAGGAGAACATCAAATAAACTTAAAAATTAAAATATTAATAAAAATAAGAAAGGATTTTATTATGAGCGAGAAACTATTAGAAATCAAAGATTTACATGTTAATGCTGAAGATAAAGAGATTTTAAAAGGAATAGATTTAAAAGTTAATAAAGGAGAAATCCATGTAATAATGGGACCAAATGGTTCTGGAAAAACTACAACAGCAAATGCAATATTAAATAATCCTGTATATACCAAAACAAATGGCTATATAGAATTTGAAGGAGAAAATATAAATGATTTAAAAACAGATGAAATTGCAAGAAAAGGAATATTTATGTCATTCCAATTACCTGAAGAAATACCAGGTGTATCTGTTACAAATTTTTTGAAATATGCTAAAAATAAAGTGACAGGAGAACCTGTAAAAATATTTAAATTTAAAGATGAATTAAAAAAATACATGGAAGAACTAAATATGAATCCTAAGAATATGGAAAGAAGTTTAAATGTTGGATTTTCAGGCGGAGAAAAAAAGAAAAATGAGATTTTGCAAATGCTTGTATTAAATCCAAAACTTGCAATACTTGATGAAACAGATTCAGGACTAGATGTCGATGCAATTAGAACAGTATCAAAAGGTATAGAAATGTTTAAAAATGAAAACAACGCAGTATTAATAATTACTCATAATACTAAAATTCTACATAGTCTAAAACCAGATTATGTACATGTTTTAGTAGATGGTAAAATAGTTAAAACAGGTGGACCAGAGTTGGCAACAGAAATTGAAGAAAAAGGATATGGAGAATATAAAAATGTCAAAAACTAATATAGATGAAATAAATAGAAATATATATGACATAAAAAATAAAGACGAATATGATTTTAAAATAAAAAAAGGATTAACTCCTGAAATAATAGAAGAAATATCTAAACAAAAAAATGATCCAGAGTGGATGAGAGAGTTTAGACTAAAAGCTTTAGAGGTATACAATAATCTAGAACTTCCAACCTGGGGACCAGATTTATCAGAACTAAATATGGATGAAATTGCTACATATGTAAGGCCAAAATCAAAACTAAATAGTTCCTGGGATGATGTACCAGATGATATAAAAAATACATTTGACAAACTTGGAATTCCAGAAGCAGAGAAAACATCTTTAGCTGGAGTTGGAGCACAATATGATTCAGAGATTGTATATCACAGTATGAAAGAAGAACTTATAAAACAAGGTGTAATTTATACTGATATGGAAACAGCTGTAAGAGAATATCCAGATTTAGTAAAAGAACACTTTATGAAATGTGTACCAGTACATGACCATAAATTTGTGGCATTACATGGAGCGGTTTGGTCAGGAGGATCATTTGTATATGTACCTAAAGGAGTAAAAGTAGATATTCCATTACAATCATATTTTAGATTAAATTCACCAGAATCAGGGCAATTTGAACATACTTTAATTATAGTAGATGAAGGTGCATCACTTCACTTTATAGAAGGATGTTCAGCACCTAAATATAATAAAGTAAACCTACATGCTGGATGTGTTGAATTATATGTAAAAGATAACGCATATTTAAGATATTCAACTATAGAAAATTGGTCAAAAAATATGCTTAATTTAAATACTAAAAAGGCTATAGTAGGTAAAAATGCAAAAATGGAATGGGTTTCTGGCTCATTTGGTTCTAAAATATCAATGCTATATCCAATGAGTATACTAAATGGAGAAGGAGCAAAAACAGAATATACTGGAATATCATTTGCAGGAGGAGGACAAAACTTAGACAATGGATTTAAAGTAATTCATAATAGTCCTAATACATCAAGTGTAGTAAATGCAAAATCAATATCAAAAAACGGTGGGAAATGTACTTATAGAAGCTTAGTAAGAATTAATGAAAAAGCTAAAAACTCTAAGTCATCAGTATCATGTGAGTCACTTATGTTAGATGATATATCAATATCAGATACAATACCAACAAATGATATAAGAACTGATGAAGTAGAATTCTCACATGAAGCATCAATAGGAAAATTAAGTGATAAAACAATATTCTATTTAATGAGTAGAGGATTATCAGAAGAAGATGCAAAAGCAATGATAGTAAGAGGATTTGCATATCCAATATCAAAAGAATTACCAGTAGAATATGCAGTTGAAATGAATAATTTAATTAATCTAGAGTTAGAACGGAGCCATAGGCTAAAATTTTAGAGATAAACTTCGTCTTGCGTTGTTAACCTTCAGAAAAACTGTAATCAACGTACACAAGTACGTCTCATACATTTTTTCTTCGGTTGCCTAGCAATACTCGTTTCTATCTAAAATTTACATTCAAAAATAGATATGAATATTTTTTATTTAAAATAACGAAAGAGCCAAGCAAGAAAAACTTGCCTGGCTCAGGGAAAATGATTATTTACGTTGTTGTATTGTTATAACCAATGCTGTAATCAAAACGATACAGGGGATTATATCCAATATTATAACAGCCAGCGTAGTAATCATAAAATATCCCTCCTTAAAATATTTAAGTTATTAAATTATAACACAATATGTAAATAAAGTAAATGAAAGGAAATAAATATGCTAAAATTAAATGAAACACCAGTTAGAACTTCAAAAAATTTTAATATTAACAATATAAAAATTGAAGATGTTAAAATACCAGAAGTAATTGAAGAATTTAATAATGTTGATATAATAAGAGAATCAGAAAATATTGAAATAAGTTCTGAAATAAAGAACACAACTTTAACTTATGGTTTGGGTGATTTTTTAACAGAATTAGTTAATGATAAATCAAATTGTAGGTTAAAAATAAATATTGAAGATAATAAAGATAGTAAAAATTATATAGATTTTAAATTTGATGATGAAAACAAAGATTTATTCGAAAATATCGAAATTGAAAGTAAAGAAAATTCAAAGTCAACAATTATAATTAAATATGAAACTGAAAATGAAGAAAAATATTTGCACAATGGTATAATAAAAGTATTAGCAAAAGAAAATTCAAAATTAAATGTCATAATTGTAAATTTAATGAATATGAATTCAAATAATTTTATTGCTATTGAAAATACAATAGAAGCAAATGCAAAAGTAAATTATACCATTATAGACTTTGGAGGAAAAAATAGTATTACAAATTATTATTCAAACTTGGTAGGAGAAAAAGCTGATAATATTTTAAATACAATCTATTTAGGAAAAGAAAATCAATTATTTGATTTAAATTATATAGGAGAATTAAGAGGGGAAAAGTCAAATATTAATATAGATGTTCAAGGAGCTCTAAAAGATATAGCTAAAAAGCATTTCAAAGGAACCATTGATTTTAAAAAAGGTTGTAAAAAAGCTACTGGAAACGAAAATGAAGCTTGTATGTTGTTGTCAGACACAGCAAAATCATTAGCCCTTCCAATGCTTTTATGTTCAGAAGAAGATGTTGAAGGAAATCATTCAAGCTCTGCTGGTAAAATTGGAGAAAAAGAATTATTCTATATTATGAGTAGAGGATTTGAATTAAAAGAAGCTATGAAATTAATGGTAAGAGCTAAATTCAATAAAATACTTGAAAACATAAAAGATGAAGAACTTAAAGAACAAATTTTAAATGAAATTGATAAGAGGTTAGATTAAGATATGGATATAAAAAATGATTTTCCAATATTAAAAAACAGAAAAATAACATACTTAGATAGTGGTGCGACAACACAAAAACCGGTGCAAGTAATAAAGAAAATAGAAGATTTCTATGAAAACTATAATGCGAATCCACATAGAGGAGCATATTCTTTAAGTATAGAAGCTACAGAAGAATATGAAAATACAAGAAATAAAATTGCAAAATTCATAAATGCAAAAAACAGAGAAGAAATTATTTTTTCAAAAAACGCAACTGAAAGCTTAAATTTAATTGCATATTCATATGGAATGGAAAACTTAAAAAAAGATGATGAAGTAGTAATTTCTATAATGGAACATCATTCTAATTTGGTACCATGGCAAAAGGTCACTAAATCAACTGGAAGTAAATTAAACTATATGTATATAAATAATGAGTTCGAATTATCAGATGAAGAAATTGAAAGTAAAATAACTGATAATACAAAAATAGTTGGAATAACTCATGTTTCAAATGTGACTCGGAACAATAAATAATATAAAGAAAATAATAAAATATGCTCATAAAAAAGGAGCAATTGTAATTGTGGATGCATCACAAAGTATTCCACATATGAAAATTGATGTCCAAGATTTAGATTGCGACTTTTTAGTATTTTCAGGTCATAAAATGCTAGCTCCTCTTGGAATAGGTGTATTATATGGAAAAAGAGAAATATTAAATAAAATGACTCCATTCTTAATGGGCGGTGATATGATAGAATATGTTCATGAACAAGAAACAACATTTGCACCATTACCAAATAAATTTGAAGCAGGCACACAAAATGTAGAAGGTGTAATTGGCTTAGGTGCAGCTATTGATTATATTGAAAATATTGGTTATGATAAAATACAAGAAATTGAAAAAGAAGTAGTGGAATATGCAATAGAAGAACTATCAAAACTAGACTATTTAGATTTATATTTAACACCAAATAAAGAAAATCACTCAGCAGTAATTTCTTTTAATATAAAAGGAGTACACCCACACGATGTGGCAAGTATTTTAGATTCTGAAGGTGTATGTGTACGTTCAGGAAATCATTGTGCACAACCACTTATGAGATTTCTAGGGATAGATTCGACTTGTAGAGCAAGTTTCTATATTTATAATACAAAAGAAGATGTTGATAAATTAGTTGTTGCTTTAAATAAAGCTTATGGAATGTTTAAAAAATATATTAAATAGAGGTTAATAATGGAAGATTTAAGTGATGTGTATAATGAATTAATTATGGAACATAGTATGAATTCATATAATAAGAAAAAAATAGAAAATGCAAATTTTTGTGAAATAGGACATAATCCAAATTGTGGAGATGAAATTACATTACAATTAAAAATAGATGGCGATAAAATACAAGATATGGCATTTTCAGGACACGGATGTGCAATTTCACAAGCTTCTACTTCAATAATGATTGATACTTTAAAAGGAAAAACAATAGAAGAAGCAAAAGAAATTATTAAAATATTTATAGAAATGATAAAAAGAGAAACTAAAAGCGAAGAAGAATTAGAAAAATTAGAAGATGCAATAGCTTTTAGAAATGTAGCAAATATGCCAGCAAGAGTAAAATGTGCATTGCTTGCATGGCACACAATAGAAAATATTTTAGATAAAGAAGGAAAATAATATGGAAAATAAGAAAATATTACTTGGAATGAGCGGAGGAGTAGACAGTAGTGTCTCAGCGCTTCTATTAAAAAAACAAGGATATGAAGTAATAGGAACAACATTAGAATTATTTGCAGGAAGCAGTTGTTGTAATATAAGTACATATTTAGATGCAAAAAATGTATGTAATCAAATAGGAATACCTCATTTTACATTTAATTGTAAAGACGAGTTTAAAGAACATGTAATAGATGATTTTATTGGTTGTTATAAAAATTGTAAAACTCCAAATCCATGTATAGAATGTAATAAATACATGAAGTTTGGAATTATGTGGGAAAAAGCAAAAGAATTGGGATGTAATTATATTGCAACAGGGCATTATGCAAAAACTGAATATAGTGAAGAATATTGTAGATGGGTTCTAAAAAAATCTAATGCTGGTAAAAAAGATCAAAGTTATGTTTTATGGAATATACCAAAGGAATTAATAGAACATGTTGTCTTTCCATTAGCTGATTTTGAAGATAAATCTGAAATAAGAAAAATAGCAAGTGAAAATGAGCTTAAAGTTGCTAATAAACCAGATAGTGAAGATATATGTTTTGTTCCAGATGGTAATTATAAAAAATTCTTAGAGACTAATTCTGATATTAAGCCAAAAGAGGGAAACATTGTAAATAGTAAAGGAGAGGTATTAGGAAAACACACAGGACTATATAAATATACTATAGGACAAAGAAAGGGATTAGGAATATCATATAAAGTATCTTTATTTGTATTGGGATTTAATAAAGAAAAAAATGAAGTAATAGTTGGTGAAGAAAAAGAATTATATAAAAAAGAAATTACAGTTAATGAAATAAATCTATTATTAGTTGATGAAATAAAAGAGCCAATAGAAGTAGATGTTAAAACAAGATATTCTTCAAAAGTTGCTAAAGCTAAAATTGTTCAAGAAGGAAATAAAATAAAAGTTATTTTTGATGAACCACAAAGAGCAATAACTCCTGGACAATCTGCAGTATTTTATATAGGGGATATTGTATTAGGTGGAGGAAAAATAATATAAATAATTTAATAAAAATATTGCCAATAATAAAAAATAAATATATAATAAGTGCAGTACATAAAAAGTTTTAAAAAACCTAATATTTAACAAACGAAAAAAGGAGGAATAAAATTGAAAAAAGAGCAACAAACATTTTGGATTATAATGGCAGTATTTTTAGTAATAGTAATATCATCAATAATAATATCTTTAATTGGAAGCAGAATTGAAGGTATTAATTATGATGATATTTTTCGGTTCAGAAGATATAAGTGCTTTCACAATGATTGCTAGTCAAGAAAATGAAGAACTAATTAATGAAATAGTAATACCGTATGCATATTCTAAAGGATATGATATCGATGTACAATATGCTGGAACATTAGAAATTATCCAAAAATTAAATGCTGGAGAAAGTTATGATGCTGTATGGCTTTCAAATTCTATTTGGGGATATATGTTAGATAGTAAAGTGAAACTTTCAGAATCAAAATTTACAAACATAAGTCCTATCATATTTGGAATAAAAAAATCAAAAGCTGAAGAACTTGGATTTATAGGAAAAACAATAAATACTCAAGATATTGTAAATGCGATTTCAGAAGGAAAATTAAAGTTTAGTATGTCAAACCCTTCAATTACTAATAGTGGAGCATCTGCATATTTAGGAATGCTTTCAACACTTGCTGGTAATCCAGAAGTTTTAACAAAAGAACACTTGGAAAATTCTGAAGTAAAAGAAAAATTAAAGACATTTTATACAGGATTAGAAAGATCATCTGGAAGTGAAGATTTCTTAGAAGAATTATTCATAAAAGGTGATTATGAATCAGTATTTACTTATGAGTCATCTATAATAAATATAAATAAAAAGCTTGAGTCTCAAGGAAAAGAAACACTTTATGCATTATATCCAGTTGATGGAGTTGCTATTTCAGACAGCCCATTAGCTTATATTGATAAAAAGAACGAGAATAAAAAAGAAATATTTAAAGATATCCAAAATTATATATTAAGTGACGAAGGACAAGCTTTATTACAAAGAAAAGGAAAAAGAACCTGGTATGGAGGAATAAACACAAATGTAGACAAAACAACATTTAATCCAGCTTGGGGAATAGATACGTCAAAATATATAACTCCTCTTAAATATCCAAGTGCTGAAGTTATAAGACTTGCGTTAAATGTTTATCAAAATGAACTTAGGAAACCTGTACATATAGTATTTTGCTTAGATTACTCAGGAAGTATGTTGGGAAGCGGAATTACTGGACTAAAATCTGCTATGGATTATGTATTAACTAGCAAAGCAGCAAATGATTTAATTCAATTTTCAGAAAAAGATAAAATTGATGTAATACCATTTAGTAATAAAGCAGATAAGGTTTGGTCAACTGTAAATGGAACACAAACACAAAGCCTTTTAAATAATATAAATAGTTATCCTGTAACAGGAATGACAGCACTTTACCCTGCATCAATAAATGCTTTAGAATTGCTAAAAGATGAAGACAATGATACATATAATTTATCAGTAGTATTAATGACTGACGGTGTGGCAAATGTTGGAACATATACAGATTTGAAAAATAAATATAGAGAAATAGGTAAACAAATTCCAATATATTCAATTACGTTTGGTTCTGCAGATGAATATGAGTTACAAGATATTGCAGAATTAACAAATGGTAAGGTTTTTGACGGTAGATTAGATTTGGTTAGTGCTTTTAAGGAAGTGAGAGGATATAACTAAATTACTTCCCATTTTTAATGAAAGGAAAATATAAACATGAAGAATTCTTCAATAATATCAGCTATTATACGGAGGTACTTTTTTCGCAGTACCGTATTTAGGATTATCTGTAGGAATACTTCCTTCTCTAGCAATAGGAGCATGTGCATTTGGTGCAGGAGAGTTAGTGTTTAAGAGTAAGGAAAGTATAACTAACAAGATAAATCAAAAAACAATGAATGAAGTTTTAAAAGAGGCTAAAAATAAAAATATTCAAATTAAAGAAATGATATCAAAAGTTGAAAGTGCAGCATTACAAAAAAATATAAAAGAAATAAATGAATCTGTAACTAAAATTATAAATACCATAGAAAAGGACCAAAGTAAATACAAAAAGATGAATAACTTTTTTGATTACTATTTACCAGTTACATTAAGTATATTAAAAAAATATGATGAAATAGAAAATCAAAGATTAAGTTCTGACGAGGGTAAAAAGTTTATGCAACAAACAGAAAGTATGATTGAAAAAATAAACAATGCATTTAAAAGCCAATTATCTAATTTATATCAAGCAGATATTGTAGATACAGACGCAGAAATGAAGGTTTTTGAAACTATGCTTAAAGCAGATGGGTATGATACTAGTAATGATTTTAAATAGAAATATAGGAGATTAATTTACATGAAAAATAAATATAATTTAACATTAGAACAAAATGTATTTTTAGCAAAAAGGAATTTAATCGATAATATATATGCCAATGCACGTATGGAAGGATTAAATATTACATTTCCTCAGACTAAGACTATTCTAGAAGGTGTGAATGTTCCAAGTTTAAAGATTGATGAAATACAGGTAATTTTAAATTTAAGAGATGCGTGGAATTATGTAATAAATAATATAAATGAAAACATGAATTTAAAATTTATATGTAAGATAAATGAGTTTGTAGCAAGAAACGAAAGTATAGCATGGGGAGTATTACGAAATGGAGTAGTAGAAATAACTGGAACTAAATATATTCCAGAAATTCCAAATCCAGATATTATAAATAAAGAAATTGAAGAAATATTAAAAATTGAAAATCCAACTGAAAGAGCCATTGAATATATGCTTTATGGAATGAGAAAACAACTATTTTGGGATGGAAATAAAAGAACAAGTACTATAGTTGCAAATAAAATAATGATAGAAAATGGAGCTGGAATTATCAAAGTACCTGATGAACATCTAGAAGAATTCAATAAATTATTATCAGATTTTTATAATACTAATAATAATGATAATATTAAAGAGTTTTTGTATCAAAATTGTATTGATGGTATAAAATTTGAGAATTAATTTTATAAAAAGGTTTATGGGTATCCATACAAAAACCCAAATAAATATACAAGGAAAGAAAAAATATGAAAAATAAAAAACAAATAATTGGAATTGCTATTTTTGTAATACTAATATTAGTGATTATAGGATTTAAAGTTTTTAGTGACAAAAACGGGAATAATAATAATTTAGCAAATTTAAAAACAGTATATGTAGCAACAGGTGGAGGGAAAGAAGATTTTATTGCAGATGAGGATGTTGTAAAAATAATGCAAGAAAGGTACAAATTAAATGTTGTTTATGACTCATGGAGTAATGGAAAATTGATTAAGAATCCATTAGTAAGAGAAGATGGGGTAACAAAATATGATGCAATGTTTTGCTCAGATCAAAGATTTTATGATTATTATAAAGTAGCAGCAAATAAAGCAAACGGAGAAGCTGATAGGTATCCTGTTTTACAAGGGGGATTAACCTTAAATACTCCGATTGTAATATATAGTTGGGACACAGTAGTTGATAAACTTGAAAGTGAAGGAATTGTAACTAAAAAAGATGGAGTTTATTATATTTCTAATATGGACAAGATGTTAGAATATATTTTAAATGGTAAAAAATGGTCTGATATAGGATTAACAGATTTATATGGAAATATAAATATTGCATCAACAGATCCTGTTACATCATCACCTGGTGCAACATATTATGGACTTTTATTATCAATAATGTGTAAAAGTCAAGTTACAAACGAAACAGCAGATGCTAATTTACCTAAATTAAAAGATTTTTATATTAAATCTGGATATATGAATAATACACCAGCAGATTTATTTGAAAGATATTTAAAAACAGGAGCTGGAGGTGAACCACTAATTGTAGATTATGAAAAATCAATGATAAATTTTGCAACTTCAAACCCTAAAGGTTTTGAACAAGTAAAAGATAAAATTAGAGTACTATATCCAACACCAACAATATGGAATTCACATTGTATTGCATCATTCACTGAAAGCGGAAATGAATTCTATAAGGCTTTTGAAGATCCAGATATTCAAAAAATTGCATGGGATAGATATGGGTTTAGAACAGGAATAACAGGTGGAAGCTATGATGTTTCACAATTTGGAATAGGTGTGCCACAAACAATAACAAGTACAGTTACAAGTTTAAAAATGGATATGTATAATAAGTTAATTGAATATTTAAAATAGTTTAATAAATTGTTAATATATAAATATTTATCGAAAAATCTCGGCTGCATTACACATTAAAGAAATTCTAATTTAATAAAATGAGCCTCTTTCATTCAGACCCTTCTCGCATTGCTCGAAGTACCATGAACATCCCTCATTTTATTAAAATAAGAATTTCTAATAATGCTCCAATTGCATTCGATTTGTTCTCAAAATATTGATATATTAACAATTACATAAAAAAGAAAGGAAGAGTTATAATGGAAAATTTAGAATTAAAAGTTGAAAAAGAGGTTAAAGAGGAAGAGGTTAAGGAAATACTTGAACAAAAAGGAGAAGTAACAAATGAAAAAATAGAAAATTCATTAAATTATGATTCATTAACAGCAGAAGAAAAATCTGCTATTGAGGAATTTAATAAAAAAATAGATGTTACAGATTCTACACAAGTTTTACAATATGGAGCAAAAGCTCAAAGTAAAATATCGCAATTTTCTGATAGTGTACTAGAAGGAGTAAAAACAAGAAGTACAGGTGAAGTTGGAGATTTATTAGCAAATTTAGTTGGAGAAATTAAATCATTTGATTCAGATATAGCAGGAGACAATAAATCATTTTTAGGGAAATTATTTAATAATGCAAAAAAACAAGTTGATACTTGGATAGCTAAATATAGTAAAATAGAAACAAATATTGATGGAATAGAAAAACAATTAGAAAATCACAGACTTCAAATGTTAAAAGATATAGCGATTTTTGATACTATGTATGAAAAAAATCTTGAATATTTCAAAGAAATTTCTTTATATATAATTGCTGGTGAAAAGAAATTAGAAGAATTAAGAAATGTTGAACTTCCTAAATTAAGAGCACAAGCGCAAGAATCTGGAGAGCAATTAGATGCTCAAAAAGTTCAAGATATGGAAAACACAATTAATAGATTTGAAAAGAAAATATATGACTTAAAAACAACAAGAATAATTTCAATACAAATGGCTCCACAAATTCGTTTATTACAAAACAATGAAGCAGAATTAGTTGAGAAAATACAAGGATCAATTACAAATACAATTCCATTATGGAAAAATCAAATTGTTCTTGCATTAGGAATTAATAATGCAAAACAAGCATTAGGGGCACAAAAAGCAGTTACAAATTTAACAAATGATATGTTAAAGAAAAATAGTGAAATATTAAAACAAGGTTCTATTGAAATAGCAGAAGAATCAGAAAGAGCTATTGTTGATATTGAAACATTACAAAAAACTAATAGAGATATAATTGAAACTCTTGATAAAGTAATTGAAATTCATGAAGCGGGAAGAGCTAAACGTCAAGAAGCAGAAGTTGAGTTACAAAATATTGAAAAAGAGTTGAAGGATAAGATGATTGAGATTAAAATGCCACAATAAAAAATGTTAAAGTTCAGCTAACAAGTATTTTCTGCCCTGCTTAACCGTGATTGGTTATAAAAATTTTTTCATTCTCCCCATTCTAATTATTTCATCAAAAGTTTTTCAAACTTTTGGAAATAATTGAACGGTCCCCACGAGCCATTGCAAAATTTTTCTAACTAATCACTCGCGCGGGCTTATAACAAGTAAATACTGAACTTTAACAATGAAAAGGAAAAGAAAAAATGGATAAAAAAGAAATTTTAAAAAGTGTTTATGATGATTTTTTTGGAATAGGTAAAATTGAAAGAGAAAATGAAAAACTGTATGAAGATATTAAAAATCTAAAAGGTGTTGATATAGAAAGTATGGAAGATAGCATGCCTTCTATCGAAGTGAATAAACAACAAGATAAAAAAAACGAATTATCTAAAGAAGATAAAGATAAATTGATGGAGGCTTCTTTCAAGAAAGTAGAAGAATTACATATAACAGAAGAATCTAAAGAGCTATTAAAGAAAATTATTGAATATATCAGGAAATATAATGAAAAAATTGAAAAGCAATTTATATCATTTAATATGTGCATCTTTTCAGAAAATGAAGAAGTAAAAAAAGACGTTTTAGATATATTGAATCAAAATATTAATTATTTTTCATACATGAAAAAAGGAAATGCTGGTATAGTATCTTTTTATGATATAGATAAAGCTGAAAAACTAGACGAAATATATTCTTCTAATCATAATGTTATTTCATTTGAAAAGTCTAAAGCTATTGATTTAAAATCTCAAGAAGATAAGGAAAAAATATTAAATAAATTAAATGAAAAAATTAAAGATAATGAGCAAAATACATTAACAGTATTATCTGCTAAAAATAAAGAAGAATTATATGGTATATTTTCTATATCCGATGATTTAAAAAATGAATTTTCAGAATTTGAGATAATCGAACAAAAACCTGATGTTCAAGAAGTTTATAATGAGATTTTAGATAAGATAAAAAATACTATCAATTTAGATGAACTAATGCAAATAGATTTGTTAGATTATATTTCTAATACTTATGAAAAAAGCGATTTAAGCTTTGTTGAATATAGAGATAAATTATTAAAGACTATAACATTTAATAAAGAGATTCCAAAATTTGAAAAAGATAAAAGTATTGATGAAGTATTCCAAGAGTTAGATGAGCTTGTGGGTCTTAAAAAAGTAAAACAAGCTTTAAGAGACTTAGTTAGCTTAAAAGAACTTAAAAATAAAGCGAGTGATGATATAAAAATTAAAGATGTAAATTTACACATGGTATTTTTAGGAAATCCTGGTACAGGTAAAACTACTGTTGCAAGAATGGTTGCAGAAATATTATATAATTTAAAATATATAAAACAAAATAAATTAATAGAAGTATCTAGTAAAGACCTAGTAGCAGAATATGTTGGACAAACTGCGCCTAAAACAATGTCTGTAGTTCAAAAAGCTTTAGGTGGAGTATTATTTATTGATGAAGCATATTCATTAGCAAGTGGTCAAGGTCAAGGAAATGGATATAATGAAGAAGCAATTGCTACATTAATTCAAGCCATGGAAAATCATAGAGATAATTTAGTAGTTATATTTGCAGGATACACTAAAGAAATGCAAAGTTTCTTAAATACAAATTCAGGAATAGTTTCAAGAATAGGATACACTTTAGAATTTGAAGATTATACAACAGAGGAATTAATCAAAATATTTGAACAAATGACATCAAAAGCAGGATTTATAGTAGAAAAAGCTGCTATTGAAAAACTAGAAAAAATAATCGATGAATATAAAGACACTAAGAATTTTGGAAATGCTAGATTTGTTAGAAATGTATATGAAAAAACTATAATTAAACATGCTTCAAATATTAAAAACAAGAAAACAAAGAAGGCTATAAAAACAATAACAGAAGACGATATAAGCGTCGAAAATTTACTAAAAATGTAATTATATTATTGACAGAATTAATATAACGAATTATAATATTAATTAAATATATATGTTATCAAGAGTGGACGAGAGAATCGGCTTTATGACTCCACAGCAACCTATTTAGTTAGGTGCTAATACCGACAAAGTAATAAAGTACTTTGGATGATGATTTAAAAAAATCAAAAATTATGAACCTTTGTACTTTTGTGCAAAGGTTTTTTGATGCATATATAAATAGTATATAGAAAGGATTTGATAAAAATGAGAAGATTATTTACATCAGAAAGTGTAACAGAAGGACATCCAGATAAATTATGTGATTATATATCAGATAGTATATTGGACGAGTTTTTAACAAAAGACAAAAATGCAAGAGTAGCATGTGAGACAGTAGCTGGAAAAGGAGAAATATTTATTACAGGAGAAATAACTTCAACTGCAGAAGTAGATATTGAAAGTGTTGTAAGAAATGCAATTAAAGAAATTGGATATGATAATAGCGAGCTAGACATGGACTACAAAACCTGTAAAATTACAATTAGTTTATCAAAACAATCTCCAGATATCGCATTAGGAGTTGATAAATCACTAGAAACAAAACGAGGTGAAGAAATTGAATCAGAAGGAGCAGGAGACCAAGGCTTAATGTTTGGGTTTGCATGTGATGAAACAGAAGAATTAATGCCATTACCTATATCATTATCACATAAACTATCTAAAAGATTAACTGAAGTAAGAAAAAATAAAATAATAGATTATTTGAGACCAGATGGAAAAGTACAAGTTACTGTTGAATATGAAGATGGAAAACCAATTAGAGTAGATACAATAGTTGTATCAACACAGCATAATGCAGATATAGATTTGGAAGTATTAAAAAAAGACATAAAAGAAAAAGTTATTAAAGTAGTCGTACCAGAAAATTTATTAGATGAAAATACTAAATATTATATAAATCCTACAGGAAGATTTGTAATAGGAGGACCTTTAGGGGATAGCGGATTAACAGGAAGAAAAATAATAGTAGATACATATGGAGGATATGCAAGACATGGTGGTGGAGCTTTTTCTGGTAAAGATGCAACAAAAGTAGACAGATCTGCAGCTTATATGGCAAGATTTTTAGCTAAAAATATAGTGGCAAATGGTTATGCTAAAAAATGTGAAATTCAATTTGCTTATAGTATAGGAGTTGCAAAACCAGTATCTGTATATGTTGATACATTTGGTACAAATACAATTCCTGAAGAAGAAATAGTTAATAAAATCGAGGATAAATTCGATTTAACACCAAGAGGAATAATAAATTATTTAGAATTACAAAAACCAATTTATAGAAAAACTACTAATTATGGACATTTTGGCAAGAAAGATTTGGCTTGGGAGAAAATAGTAAAGCTATAATTATATAATAAAAATTAGAATAAGTTTTGTAAAAACCAGTTGCAAAACTTATTTTTTTATGATTTAATATATTCACTAGGAGGGATAAAACATGCTATATGATGTTATAATAATAGGAGCTGGACCAGCTCGGAATATCTGCTAGTTTATATGCAAAAAGAGGTAATTTAAATACTTTAGTAATATATAAAGACGAATCAAGCTTAGAAAAAACTGAAATGATAGAAAACTACTATGGATTTGAAAACGGAATAAGTGGTAAAGATTTATATAATACAGGAATAAAACAAGCACAAAATTTAGGAATAGAAGTAAAAAATGAAGAAGTTATTAAAATAGAAATTCAAGATAAGAATACATTTAGTATAAAAACTGTAGAAAACGAATATACTTCAAAAGTAGTAATCTTAGCTACAGGAAATAAGAAAAACACTCCTAAAAATATTGGAATAGAAAAATATGAAGGTAAAGGTGTAAGTTATTGTGCAATATGTGATGGCTTTTTCTATAGAAATAAAAGTGTTTCTGTATTAGGAAGTGGAGAATATGCTATATCAGAAACAAATGATTTGATTAATATAGCAAAAGACATTACAATTTTAACAAATGGAGAAAAAGCTCCAGAATTTAGAGCTGATAATGTAAAAATAGATACTAGAGAAATACAGGAAATTAAAGGAGACACTAAAGTAGAAGGAGTACAATTTAAAGATGGTAATACTTTAGAAACAGAAGGTGTATTTATAGCACAAGGAGTAGCAGGAAGTACAGAATTTGCAAAAAAATTAGGAGCATTAACAAACAAAGACACAATTATAGTAAATGAAAAACAAGAAACAAACATTAAAGGTTTATATGCTTGTGGAGATTGTACGGGTGGATTATTACAAGTGTCAAAATCAGTTTATGAAGGTACAATTGCGGGGTTAGAAGCTATTAAATATATAAAAGAAGGATTTGAAAAATAATTGCAAATCACAATTATTTTACAAATATAGATTAATTTAAAAGAAAGGATTAGAAAAATGAATGTATTAAATGTAACAAGTGAAAATTATGAAAGTGAAGTTTTAAAATCAGAAAAAACAGTCTTAATAGACTTTTATGCAGATTGGTGTGGACCATGTAAAATGATGTCACCAGTAATTGATGAAATTGCAGAAGAAATGAAAGAAACAGTAAAAGTAGGAAAAATTAATGTTGATGAAAACCAAGATTTAGCTATGGAATATGGTGTTATGAGCATACCAACAATCGTTGTATTAAAAAATGGAGAAGTACAAAAAACATTTGTTGGAGTCACAGATAAAGAAGAAATAAAACAAGCATTAAACAATTAATTACTAGATTATAAAAGAGATTATTGTACCATTTTCATGGTTTAACAATCTCCTTTTTTAATTTATTTTATTAGTTGTTTCATATCACTTGGTAAATCAGCTTTAAAATTTAATTTTTTACCAGTAACAGGATGAATACATTGTATTTTATAACTGTGCAAAGCTTGTCTATTTATTAAATTTGTACATTTACCATATAAAGTATCACTTAAAATAGGATGTCCTATGGCTTGCATATGAACTCTAATTTGATGAGTGCGTCCTGTTTCTAATTTACAATGAACCAAACTATAGTTATCAAATTCTTTTAAAATTTCATAATGTGTAATTGATTTTTTCCCATTTTTATTTATGGTTCTTTCTATAATACTTCCATGTTTTCTGCTAATAGGTAAATCAATGGTTCCATTTTTTTCTATAAACAATCCATCTGCTAAACATATATATTCTTTTTTTAATAAATTATTAGCCATTTGTTTACTAAACTGTTCTTGTATATATTCACATTTAGCAAAAATAACTAAGCCAGATGTATTTAAATCTAATCTATTTACAGGTCGAATTTTTTTATTTAGATTTATAGAATCAAAGTAATCTTTAATACCATTTGACAAAGAATCTTCAAAATGTAATCTTGAAGGGTGTATAGGGCAACCAGCTGGTTTATTAACAACTACCATCCATTCATCTTCATAAATAATATTTAAATTCATTTTAGTTGCAACTATATTTGAGGTATCTTCATCATAATTAAAATCAATTTTAATAATTCCTGGATTTGTAACCACAGTTCTAGTATCTATTTCTTTTTCATTAAAAAGTATATTTTTACCTTTAATTAGCTTTGTTAATAAACGATTTGAAAAATTGAACTCTTTTAAAATTATTTCATTTATTGTTTTATTGAAATCATTTTCTGTTATTTTATATATTAATTCCATTTTTACTCCTTGTAATTATTTATAAAGTTTATTAAAAAATACTATCATAAATTATTGCCAAAATCAATAAAATGAGCTATTGAAAAAAACAAAAAAATGATATATACTAACAATGATTTAAAAACATGGAGTGTGAATTATGAGAATAAGATATAAAAAATGGGCAAGACCTGAATTAGAAGCAAGTGAATTTTATGAGGATGAGCCTGAAAAATGGAAAGGAAAATGGAAAGAACATTATGATGATAGTAGAAAGCCATTTATGTTAGAATTAGGTTGTGGAAAAGGACAATTTATTTCTAAATTAGCAGTAGAAAATCAAAATATAAACTTTTTAGCAATAGATTTAGTAGATGCAATGCTAGGTTTAGCTAAAAGAAATATTGAGCAAGAATATAAAAATGAGAATTTAGAACCTAAAAATGTAATTATTACAAGATTTGATATAGAAAGAATAAATTTAATCTTAGATAAAAAAGATGAAGTAGGAAGAATATATATTAATTTTTGTAATCCATGGCCAAAAGGAAAACATAGAAAAAAGAGGTTAACACATAGTAGACAATTAGAAAAATATAAAGAATTTTTAAAACCAAATGCAGAAGTTTATTTTAAAACAGATGATGATGGTTTATTTGAATCAAGCTTAACTTATTTTGAGGAAAGTGGATTCGAAATATTGAAAAAGACTTATGATCTACATGAAGAGCCAATATTTGAAAGAAATATAGAAACAGAACATGAGAAAATGTTTTCTGAGCAAGGGATTAGGATTAAGGCGTTGATTGCAAGATTAAAATAAAAGCTTGAATAATAATTGACTTTTGACGTCGTTAAATTTCGATTTTAATTTAATCAACGTACTTTAAGTACGCCTCATAAATTAAAATCTCATTTGCCTACTCAAAAGAACAATTCTTATCCAAGCTAGATGAGGAAGTATAAAATGGAAATAAAAGATGTAATAGAAAATAAGGATGATAAAGAATTTGTTTTAAAAGCTGTGAGTGAAAATGGAAAGTTTTTAGATTTGGTTTCAGATGAATTAAAAAATGATAAAGAAGTTGTAATGACAGCTTTAGAACAAGATCCAGAAAGTTTGGAATTTGCAAGTGATAATTTAAAAAATGATAAAGAAGTAATATTAAAAGGCGTAAAAGGTGCTCCATGGACTATTTGTTATGCATCTGAAAGATTAAGAGATGATAAAGAACTTTTCATAGAAGCATGTAAAAATTATGGTCAAGCTCTTTATTTTGCAAGTGAAAATCTAAGAGCAGATAAAGAAGTAGTAAAACTTGCAGTAGAAAATAAAGGAATAATTATAAAATATGCAAGTAAAGAGTTAATAAATGATAAAGAACTGGCGTTAATTGCTGTTAAACAAAATAAACAGGCATATCATTTTATATCAGAACAATTGAAACAAGATGAAGAAATAAAAGCATTATTATAAAAAAATACTTGTACTTTTTATTATTTATCTATATAATATAAACAACAACTTTTATGGAGGAAAATTTGTGGAAAAATATTTAAAAAAGATTAAATATGAAAAAATATGTGAGACTAATGATGCTAAAGAAAAACAAAAAAATTGGAATATTGCATTTGGTTTACAAGAAGTAGATAATTTAAAACCTTCTAAATATATGGTACATTTGGCAGAAGAAAATATTATTGGAAATAAATCATATGAAATAGTTGAAGAAGAATTATCAAATTATTATAACATTCAAGACGAAAATAATATAAATAAAAAAGAAAAACAAGCTGATGAAGTCTCTGTTAGAATTGTAAAAATACTTAATGATAAAGCTTTTACATTTAATTATATTGCTTTAAAACAATACCATAAAAAATTATTTGAAGGTATTGATATTGGAATTAATGAAAAATATATAGGAAATTTTAGAGATTACAATATAACAAAATCAGAGCCAATATTAAATGGAGAAACAATTCAATACGCAGATTATTCAATGATAGAAGAAACCTTACAATATGACTTTAAAGAAGAAGAAAATCAAAAATATACAACAATGACTGATGATGAAAAAATAAATAGATTATGTGTATTTGTATCAAATATATGGCAAGTTCATCCATTTGGAGAAGAAAATACAAGAACAACTGCTATATTTATTCAAAAATACCTGATAAGTAAAGGTTTTAATGTAAATAACGATTTATTTAAAGATAATTCTTTGTATTTTAGAAATGCACTTGTTAAAGCAAATTATAGTAATATAGCAAAAGGAATTGAAGAGGATAAAACATATTTAAAAATGTTTTTTGAAAATTTACTTTTAGGGAAAAACAATAAATTAAAATTATAAGGAGGAAAAAATGTCATTTATAGAAGAAATTAAGCAAAGAGCAAAAAAAGATATTAAAACAATAGTGCTTCCAGAAGCGGAAGATTTAAGAACTTTAAAAGCAACAGAACAAGTACTAAAAGAAGGATATGCAAAAATTATTCTAGTAGGTAATAAAAATGTAATTAAAGAAAAGGCAGAAGAAAACAAAATAAATATTGAAGGAGCAAATATAGTTGATCCTGAAGATTTTGAAAAACATGATGATTATGTAAATATACTATATGAATTAAGAAAACATAAAGGTATGACACTAGAACTAGCCGAAGAACTAGTAAAAGATCCTACACATTTAGGAATGTTAATGGTAAAAGATGAAGAGTATAATGCTGATGGATTAGTATCTGGAGCAGTTCATTCCACATCAGATACATTAAGACCAGCACTTCAAATTTTAAGAACAGCTCCAAATACAAAACTTGTTTCTGCTTTTTTTGTTATAGTAGTACCAAATTGTGAATATGGAGAAAATGGAACATTTATATTTGGAGATAGTGGTTTAAATCAAAATCCAGATAGTGAAGAATTATCTGAAATAGCAATATCATCTGCAAAAAGTTTTGAACAATTAGTTGGAAAACAAGCAAAAGTTGCAATGCTTTCTTATTCTACTTATGGTAGTGCGAAATCTGAATTAACTGAAAAAGTAATAGAAGCAACAAACAAAGTAAAAGAAAAAGCACCTGATTTATTAGTAGATGGTGAATTACAATTAGATGCAGCAATAATACCTGAGATTGCAAAATCAAAAGCACCAGGAAGTCCAATTGAAGGAAATGCAAATGTACTTATATTTCCAGATTTAAATGCTGGAAATATAGGATATAAATTAGCACAAAGATTAGCAAAAGCAGAAGCATATGGACCACTTTGCCAAGGAATTGCAAAACCAGTAAATGATTTATCAAGAGGATGTAGTAGTGAGGATATTGCAGGAGTAGTTGCAATAACAGCAGTTCAAGCACAAGAAAGACCTTTTTAAATAATTAAGATTTTTCAAAAATCTCGTTTGAGCTAATTATCAAAGAAATTCTAATAAAACTTATGGAACCTTTTTCTACACAGCATAAGATATCTGTAACTCACATTCGTTCGAACAGCTATCTTAACTTTGTCCTCACTTCGTTCGACGCGAACATTATTCCACAAATTTTAAAGAATTTCTAATTCAATTACTCTGCAATTCGATTTTTTCAAAATCCCAATTATTTAATTTTTATTAGATATATTAATCAAGAAGGGAGTTATAAAAATATGAAAATTCTTGTATTAAATTCTGGAAGTTCATCATTAAAATATCAAGTAATTGATATGGATACAGAAGAAATGCTAGTAAAAGGTTATTTTGAAAGAATAGGTCAACCTAATTCATTTTTAACACATAAAGTTCATGGAATAAAACATAAATTTGAACATCAAGCAAAAAATCATGAACAAGCAATTGCTTTTGTACTAAAAAGACTTACAAATGATCACTATGGAGTTATGAAAGATTTAAGTGAACTAGGAGGAATTGGACATAGAGTAGTTCATGGTGGAGAAAAATTTTCTGAATCTGTATTAATAGATGATGAAGTAATAAAAGAAATAAAAGAATGTAGTGATTTAGCACCATTACATAATCCAGCAGCAATACTTGGAATTGAGGCTTGCAAAAAAATAGTTCCTAATGTTAAAATGGTAGCAGTATTTGATACAGCATTTCACCAAACATTACCAAAAGAAAGATATATTTATCCTATTCCATATGAGTATTATGAAAAATATGGAGTACGAAAATATGGATTTCATGGAACATCACACAACTATGTATCTCAAAGAGTTTCTGAAATTATAAACAAAAATATAAAAGATTTAAAAATAATAAATTGTCACTTAGGACAAGGCGCAAGTGTATGTGCAATTCAAAATGGTAAATCAGTTGAGACAAGTATGGGATTAACACCTCTTGGCGGAATTGTAATGGGAACAAGAAGTGGAGATTTAGATCCATCTGTTGTAACATATATTATGCAAAAAGAAAATATGACACCTGAAAGAATAGAAAGCAGATTAAATAAAGAATCAGGTGCATATGGAGTATCAAGTGTATCAGTTGATTTTAGAGATATAGAAGCAGAAGCAGAAGCTGGAGGACATCATGCAAGATTAGCGTTAGACATATTCCATGATACTGTAGCTTCTTATGTTGCAAAATGTATGGTAGCAATGAATGGTGTAGATGTAATAACATTTACAGCTGGAGTTGGAGAAAAAGGTCCTTTATCTAGAAAAGCTATTTGCGAAAAACTCAAAGTTTTTGGAGTCGAATTAGATGAAGAAAGAAATCAAATAAGAGGAGAAGAGGCTCTAATTTCATCTGATGATTCAAAAATAAAAGTTTATGTAGTACCTACAAATGAAGAGTTAATGATAGCAAGAGAGACTTTAAGAAAAATGGAACAAGGGGGACAGTTTACTTTTGTTCCACAATAGGTTAATAAAATAATTCAGTGTAAATGTTATGTAGTTATGCATTGCAAGAAAATTGCCTTGTCAAAAAACGACAAAATATGACAAAAATGGAACAAAGGGAGACTGTCCCTAATGTTCCAAAAGAAAGGAAAGAAAAAATGAAAGTTTTAGTTTTAAATTGTGGTAGTTCATCACTTAAGTATCAATTAATTAACATGGAGACAGAGGAAGTTTTAGCTTCTGGTAAATATGAAAGAATAGGAGAAGAAGAAGCGTTTATTACACATAAAGCTCAAGGTAAAAAAGTAGAAATTAAAAAAGCTGCTTATGATCATAAAGAGGCTATTGAATTTACACTTGCTCAATTTACAAATCCAGAGTATAAAGTTATAGAATCTTTAGATGAAATTGAAGCTATCGGACACAGAGTTGTTCATGGAGGAGAATTGTTTAAAGAGTCTGTTGTAATAGATGAAAAAGTTATAGAAGGAATTAGTGAATGTTCAGAATTTGCACCATTACACAATCCAGCAGCAATACTTGGAATTGAAGCTTGTAAAAATGTTATGCCAGGAAAACCAATGGTAGCAGTATTTGATACTACTTTCCATCAAACTATGCCAAAAGATAAATATGTATATCCAATACCATATGAATATTACAAAAAATATGGTGTAAGAAAATATGGAGCTCATGGAACATCTCATATGTATGTATCTCAAAGATTAGCAGAAATAGAAAATAAAAATATAGAAGATTTAAAAATAGTTACTTGCCATTTAGGACAAGGTTCTAGTATCTGTGCAGTTGATGGAGGAAAATCAATTGATACTAGTATGGGATTAACACCACTTGGAGGAATTCCTATGGTAACTAGAAGTGGAGATTTAGATCCATCTGTTTTAACATATCTTATGAAAAAAGAAAACTTATCAGCAGGAGAAATGGAAGATATATTAAATAAAAAATCAGGTGTTATGGGAATTTCAGGATTAGCACCAGACTTTAGAGTTATAGAAGCAGAATCTTATGAAAATAATGAAAGAGCTTCAATTGCTATGGAAAGCTTTAAATATGCTGTTGCAAGTTATATTGCAAAATATGCTGCTGCAATGAGTGGAATAGATTATATTATATTTACTGGAGGAGTTGGCGAAAACCAAATTAATATTAGAAAAGGTATACTTGAAAAATTAACTTTTATGGGTGTAGAAGTAGACGTAGATGCTAACAATATGAGAGGAGAAGAAAAAGTTATTTCTAAACCAGAGTCTAAAGTTAAAGTTTATGTTATTCCTACAAATGAAGAGCTTATGATAGCAAAAGAAACTATGAGATTAATATAGTGTATTAAAAGCTACAGTTCAGTAAACTCAGTTAATAACTTGATATATATATTAATAAAAAGCTAGTATATCAATATTTATCGAAAAATCTCGGCTGCACTTCACATTAAAGAAATTCTAATTTAATAAAATGAGCCTCTTTCACTCAGACCCTCGCTGTGCGAGTACCGTGAACATCCCTCATTTTATTAGAATAAGAATTTCTAATAATGTTCCATTTGCATTCGATTTATTCTCAAAATATTGATATACTAGCTTTTATACCTCAAAAAGTAAGTGAATCGTAAATATTACAGTGATATTTAATATTATGCTTACTGAACTGTAGCTTTTTTAAAATTTTAATAGTAAGTAAAAAACAAAAACTACTTGATTAAAGTTTATTTATAAATTTTAAAAAATGAGGTATGTTAAAAATAAACGAGAAAAGGATAGAAAATGTTTGATTAATGTTAAATTTTCGTCCTTTTTAAATTTGACTTCTACTGGAACTTATGATTAAATATCAACAACAGACAAAAGATAAAGATTATAAAAATATTATAAAGAATGGAGGTGAGGGTTATGAACGAGAATGTAACAATAATGACAGTTTTAGAAGAACTAAGAGATTTTAGAGCTGAAAACAACAAACGTTGGGAAGAAAACGAAAGACGTTGGGAGCAAAACGAGAAACGTTGGGCTGAAAATGAGAAACGTTGGGAGCAAAATGACAAACGTTGGGAAGAAAACAATAAGCGTTGGGAACAAAACGAAAAAAGATGGGAAGCAAATGATAAGAAAATTGATAGCATAGATGAAAGAGTTTCAAGATTAGAAGAAGGAAGAAAATCAGATAAAAGAGAAATCGTAGAAATTCTTGATACAATGCAAAAAAGTATTGACAAACAATTTGCTGAAATAAAAGACTATTTGGCAATACAGATTGATAAAATGAATGCAACACTTATTGCTAATGAGGCAGAACATAAACACTTTAAAGAGGCTATTAAAAATCTTAATAAAAGATCTGATTTTCAAAATTATAGAATAACTTCTTTAGAAAAATGGAAAGAAAATTTTGAAGATGGTATCATAGGAGTTTGTTAGTAATACAGAATATGAATAAAAGTAGATGAAATAATAGATATAATAATAAATATAGAATAAAATGAAGCAATAAAAGAAATAATATATATAAATAAGAGATAGTAATAGTTATATAAGAGAATATACTATTACTATCTCTTATTAATAAATATTACAAAAACGTTACATTTGAATTACATTTTTATTACAAGCCATTAAACTATTGCAAAAACAAAATAGTAATAGTATAATTCTAACAGATAATATTAGCGAAAGAAAAAATAGTAGCACATTGAAAATTAAATATCTCTATTTGTTTGTAAGAAAGTAGTATAGAGCTACAAAGGAGTCAATGTATACTATTTTTAAATAAGCTAATAATATAAATAAATCAAAAAAGTTAATATTTTAACAATAAAAATTAGCAAAACAACAAATAAAACAAAAAGAAAAAGACACACAAGAAAAATGAAAGGAGAAAAAACTTATGAATTTAAAATCAAGTAAAAAAGACATAAAAGCAAATAGAGGTATAACATTAATAGCCCTTGTCATTACAATAATTGTACTTCTAATCCTTGCGGGAGTAACAATTACGACATTGACTGGAGATAACGGATTATTAACTAAGGCAGGAGATGCAAGAAACACATCTGAAAAAGCAGGTGAAAAAGAAAGAATACAAATGGAAGTAGCAGGAGCATATGATACAAGAGGAAGATTAGATGCAACTAAGATTGTAGAAAATATAGAAAAAAATATAGGTGCAACAGCAGAAGCAACATCAAACAGTTTCCCAGTAAAGGTAACATATAACAATGGACATAAATACCAAGTGGCAAGTGATGGATCAA
>Ga0326514_10000379_pt1 | contig 30642 bp, 23 predicted proteins | sample 3_2548_0518_D_FD_203653 | JGI IMG/M metagenome (GOLD analysis project Ga0326514, IMG submission 203653) | Bovine rumen microbial communities from UC Davis, California, United States - 3_2548_0518 | ecosystem: Host-associated > Mammals > Digestive system > Stomach > Rumen | place: USA... | reverse complement strand
CCCGCGGATCACCGGTTCATCGCAGGGTTCCGCCGTCAGGTCCACGATCTTTCCGTTTTCCCGGATCTCAAAAGTCTTTTTCCATTCCTCATTCAGAAGATATCCTTCCGAAGGTCTGGTCTCACGGATCTCATAAGTTCCGTAAGGCAGGGTGTCCGCAGCTGTTTCCGCTATGCCCTGGTCATTGGTTTTGATCGTGATGACATCGGCATTCGGGGCATATTCCTTACCGCCGACTACTACGGAGTTTTTACTCTTATTGATGACCGTATATTCCGCACCTTTCAGCGTTGCATCGCCCTGGGCTTCGTCATCCTTATAGTCATTGTCCTGCTTTTTAATCCGGACACCGCCACGGACGACCGGCTCCTCACAGGGGCTTCCCGTGAGATCGACGACCTTGCCGTTCTCCCGGATCTGGAACGTCTGCTTCCAGCTGTTGTTGAGGAGATACCCGGTCGACGGATCTTTCTCCGCGATCTCGTAGGTTCCGTAGGGAAGAGCATCCTTTGCTGTCTGGGCAATGCCTTTGTTGTCGGTCTCGATGGTCTTGACCACCTCGTCTTTCGCATAGAGCTTTCCGTCCACATAGACTGATTCGGCACTCTTATTGGTGATAGCGAAGACCGCTTTTTCGAGTGTCGCATCGCCCTGGGCCTGCGCCTTCTTCAGGTCCGCATCCGTCTTTTGGATCTTCACGCCGCCCCGGATCACCGGTTCGTCGCAGGGCTTGCCGGTCAGATCGACGATCTTTCCGTTTTCGCGGATCGTGAAGGATTGCTTCCAGCTGCTGTTGATCAGATATCCGCCGGATTCTTTGGACTCATAGATCTCATAGGATCCGTACGGCAGGGCATCGGTAGCCGTCTGTGCCACACCCTTGGCACCGGTTTTAATCACAAGGACCACCTTACCGTTCGCATAGGATGTTCCGTTCACCGTGACAGGGTTCTTACTCTTATTGACAATGCTGTACTCAGCACCGGAAAGCGCTGCATCGCCCTGCGGCAGGTCATTCTTCCGGACATCATCCTGTTTCTTGACCTTTACACCGCCCCGGATCACGTTATTGTGGATGGATTTCCCGGAAGCGGTCATATCGACCAGGGTTCCTTCCTCCTTTGCCGTGATCTCAAAGGTCCGCTCCGTAACGCCCGTACCAAGATATCCCGTCGGGGCCGTTTTCTCACGGATGAGATACGTGCCGACCTGCAGTTCCTTTGCACCGGTGGCGGCATAGCCTTTGTCATCGGTCGTGATGGTCTTGACCACCTTGCCGTCCGCATACTCGGTCCCGTTTACCAGAACGGTATAGCCGGACTTATTGACGATCTCGAAGGTCGCTCCCTTAAGGGAAGCATCACCCTGCGGCACGTTGGTCTTCGTATCGGCATCACGCTTGTAGATCTTCACGCCGCCGTAGATCGGCACCGTATAGACCGCCAGCCTGTCGGAAGCCGTTACCTGAACGGAGTTGCCCGCAACGAGCAGCTCCTGCGCATCGGAGTCATTGATCGCCAGATAGCTGATCGTCGGTTTATTGAAAACCGCGTCCACCTTGATCTGGAAATCGCACTGGCCGCCGGCCGGAATCGAAGAGATCGGGACGCGGACCGCGACTTTGCTCATCGGATCATTTGCGTTCTGATACACGATCGTGGCTCCTTTCGGCGCTCCCACAAGGAAAAATTCTCTGGAGGCCAGATCGCCTTTTGCCTCGACGTCGATCCAGTCAGACTGGATATATTTTCCGTCATCCGAGACGTTCTTTACCCGCACGTCCGCCGGTTCACAGCGGAACTTCTGCGCTTTGGAATCATTGGCCTTATAGAGCTGGACATTTGTGCCGTTGACGAAGACGCCGCTCTTGATGTCGATCCGTTTGGAAGGCGCTACCTTCGGTGCGAACTGAACGGTACCATCGGAGTCAGCAATAATCTTCCATTTCTGCCCGTCGGAGCCGTCCTTGCTGTGCTGCTGGATATCGTCCCCGTTGGCGCCGCCGTCACCTTCGACCTCCAGATATTTCCCGGAATTCGCGTTTTTGAAATAGTAATAGCCGTCCTCATCGCTCTTTTCGAGTTCCCACTGCTGGGCACCGGTATAGTTTTTCTTATAAAGCTGCACGGTGGCATTGTTTGCCGTCGAACCACTCTTGACGTCCAGCGTGTAGATCGGTTCTTCCGCAGAGGTGATATAGAACGGAACATCCGTCTTTCCCTGTAGGATCAGCTTGTAATCCGGATTCTCCATTACATACCAGGGATCCTCCGAGGTGCCGTTCGCCTGCTTGGATGCAAAATACTTCGCGTCATTGTAGAGCTTCCGCATCATGTTGAAGCAGTCCTCGTATCCGGCTACCGGCTGTGTCGTCGCCATATCAAGGCCGGCATCCTCACCCTTCTGATCCCTGATCCCGTAATCGTGCAGGATCGCCCAGACGACCATCTGCGTTGCATACCAGTCACGGCTCGAATCACCGGTCGTGTACTTTTTCGCCGCAAGGCCGTTCAGCTTTTTCACACCGTTGTCGAAGGTATAGGAAAGCGCCGAATACATCTCGTCGTCTTTCCACTGACCGGCCACCTCATAGATCGTAGAGTCCACGAAATGCCGGTTGATATTGGCGCAGTACACGGCGTTATTGGTGTTTGTGTCGTAGTGGACGTGCGTGCCGACCGTGTGCACACTTCCCCATGCAGCTGTCCAGGCACTGACATAGTTGAGCAGCGCACCGTAGTCTTTTGCATAGATCCTTTTGATCTCCGCCTGATTCGATGCCGCTTTTAACATCCTCCGGCCTCCGGGTGTCGCCTGCGCCGCTCTCTTTACTTCCTGATAGCGGATCCACAGCTTGAGGTCATCCCCGGTGAAGATGATATCCAGATCCGTAGCATCTGCATCTGCTGCCGCCTTTGCCGTTTTCAGAAGAGACTCTCCAGCGATCAGGATCTCCTCGTCCGTCATCTCGTCGAGTGTTTTCGGCTTCGGTTCCGGATCAGGCTCTATTCCTGCAGTTTCTTTTTCCTCAGCAGCATCCTGTGAAGATGCTTCTGTCTCTTTCTGCGCAGATCCCGGTTCCGATTTTTCCTCTTTCTTTTCAGTTTCGGAAACGGACTCCGTTGCCGGTTCGTCTTTCACTTCTTTTGCCGTCACTTTTTCCGTTTTCGATTCGGATCTCACCGCCTCAGTCTCAGAAGATTCCTGCGTTTCGGCAGGTTCCTCCGGAGTCTGAGACGTTCCTTCACTTTTGGCAGACACTTCTGCCGGATTCTCTGTCGCCTCCGGCTCCTCCTCAGAGGAAGCCGCCGTGACCTGCTTGTCATAGAGTTCCGATGCGAACGCCGGAACCGCCAGTACCCCGACCAGGCAGATCACGACAAGGAGCAGCGACAGGATCCTTTTATTCTTTTTTCTCAAGGCTTTGTCCTCCTTCGTTATAAACAGGTTTCTTTGCTTCGCTTCAGCCGTCTGGCCGCATCATCCAGCACATCCCTCGTCAGCTGCCGGTAGGCTGCAGCCACTTTGCCGTTCGGGTCATGTTTGAAAATACTTTTCCCCTCGGCACTGATCTCCGCCGCTCTTACCGACCGCGGGATCGGCGTGTCATAGATCTGGATCTTCTTACCGTAGGTCTCACGGATCAGGTCCGATATTTCCCGGTTATAGTTCGTCCTGCCATCCACCATGGTGAGCAGCACGCCCTCGATCCGGAGCTTCGGATTGATCTGCCGCTTTACCTTTCCGACCGTCGTAAGGAGCTGTTCCAGTCCTTTGGCTGACAGATACTGGGCCTGCACCGGAACCAGCACGGAATCCGCAGCTGCCAGCATGTTGATGGTCAGCATTCCGAGCGACGGGGATCCGTCGAGCAGAATATAGTCGTACCGGTCCTTCAGGGTATCGAGATACTGCCGCAGGACCGTCTCCCTGCTCATCACATTGACCAGTGACGCCTCCAGGCCGGACAATGCGATGTTGCCGGGCATATAATCGACCCCCTCGGGATGCTGAAGGACGCCCTCGCAGGGCAGGACCGGTTCATCTCTGATAATGCGTTCCATCATGTCGGCAAGCGTCGGCTCCAGCTCGTCCGGCCTTTGCTGCCCGAGCGCGATACTCAGACTTCCCTGCGGATCTGCGTCGACGAGCAAAACCGCCTTTCCCGCATCGGCCAGCCCGATCCCGAGGTTCTCACAGGTCGTTGTCTTGCCGGTCCCGCCTTTCTGATTTGCTATGGCGATCACCGTCGCCTTCTTCTTTGCCATTTCCTGACCTCACCTCCTTATTCCGGTCCGTAGACCATGTCATGATGCACCAGCGTCGTGTAATAGTGATCCATTGTGACCGGCGCATTATAAAGGGCCGCCAGGAGATACTGACGAATGTTGGTGATCTTCGTCGTGGTATCATTCAGGCGGTCCATGACATAGCCGATGTGGCTGCTGTTCAGTTTTTTCAGGCGGCTCACAACAACTGCCGCCGGTTTGTCTTCCCCCATGACCCGGATCGTGGGCTTTGTCGTCGTACAGACATCGATCAGGAGCTCCCGGATCGAGTCGAGCTCACCGGTATGATAGGGATAGACCTTCTTCAGATCATCGAAAGCACAGTAATAATCGAACCAGGCGCTTATCTCATCGATCGCATCCATCTGATTGATTGATTCGGTCTCACTCTTATCAGTCTTGTTATTATCAGTATTGATTGCGTTTCTTTCGGAAACTTCCGGAAGTTCACTGCGGATACTTGCAGAAGTCTCCTCCGGATACTCCCTGAAGTTTCCGTTGGATACCGGTTGTGAATAACTTCTCTTGTGAAACCTGCGGACATAGATACGGTTCGGCCTTCCCAGACCGATGCGGCTTCTCTCAATCAGACCGGCACCGTTTTCCAGCTCATCCAGCATGGCGGCTGCTTTTTTCCGGCTGACGTGGAGATCCTCACAGATCTGGTTGAACGTGTAATAAATGAAGACCCGTCCGGCATCATCATGCCAGCCGTTTTTTCTGGAAAGCTCCTGCCGATCCAGCATACAGCTGTACAGAACCTTAGCTTCCATAGTGATGTTCTGCCACACAGGATCTTTGACCAGCTCCTTCGGGATACGGTAGAACGCAAACTCATACTCGTCACCCGCATAGAAATATTCAAAGCTCATGCATTATCAGCTCCCTCCTTTCCGGCAGCCTGCCGTTCCATACGCCATTCCTCCATCACTTTTTTCATGCAGAAACTGACGCAGGGACGCTCACCCTTCCCGTAGGAACAGCTGCGGCAGGGATAGGACGGTTTGTCCGGCGGACCTGTCTCCAAAACGGAGTCCGGGGCTTCATCCAGGACACAATTCTTCATCCCGACGGAGCAGTCCCTTGAGGCCGGATCGTAATAAAGGCAGAACTTGCATTCCCGGCGCTCCATCTCTGCCCGTTTTGCCAGCTTTTCAGGATCTCTCACAGCACCGCACCGCCTCTCTCCGGAGCGGGTCTCTGCCGGGGAGCATGTTCCTGCGCCTTCTGCCGGCCCGCAGCAAGATCCTTCAGCACAGAGCCGCGGCTCATGTCCTTTTCCATCTGCCTTTCATTGAAATGCTTTGCTGTTTCAAAAACGCGCTCGACGGCATCGACGTGATATACGTTGTCAGTCAGGCGGTCCTTCGGCTGCACTTCCGTGGCATTAATGGCTGTCACCATGTCCTGCAAGGCATGATAATCCGTGTGTCCGTCATCCTTCAGAAGCAGCACCTCATGGATCGAAGACGGAAGAACGAAAAAGTTTCCTTGCATCTTTTTGCAGGCCTCCTCCATGAATTCCGGATGGGCGACTGCTCCGGCACCGTACATACCCATTTCGTTGGTACAGACAAAGAGCGTATTATCCGGTTCCGGCACGGGATCGTCGGCAAAGACCGGATTCATGTCTGCAAGGACGTTAAAAAGCGGGCGGATGGAATACTGAATGTTCTGGGACATGTTGAAAGAGGCATCCGCATACAGCTGCTCGGGTGTGATGCCATATCCCTGCATGATGGAATTGGTGACCAGAAAGGACATCTCTCCGCTATGCTGCGGAGCATTCATCATCACGCGGTATACGACGGCCATATCCTCCATCTGCCGGTGCGGCATATCGGCAAGCCTTTCTTCGTTCCCATTGACGGGAATGACCTGCATGATCAGCCCCTCCTTCAGACGATCATATTCATTCACATCCTGCAGCGTGATTTGCGGCATGTCGCGGAGGATCGCTTCCGCCTGTCTTGTAATATCGCTGACCACCCTTTCGTACGGCCTCACTGTCTTCATGTCTGCAAACGGCTGCTCAAGATTCAGGACCGGTGAAGCCAGCCCGTCCTCCCTGTCGATCCGAAGGCCCAGATAGGATCCGCCCTGGATCTTATCGACCTGCTGGACCGATACCGTTATGCCGGGAAAGATCCCTTCCAGGTTTTTCTGAAGATCATTTCTGACAGCATCGGCAAAATCATTCATTGTTACCGGTTCTGTTCGCATAAAAATACCTCCTCAATTAAAGTTGTTTTCATGGGATTCAGACAGACAGATCGTCTGCCTATGTAGCGGGAGGTCCGGCTCTCAAATCGTGCGGATCACAGCCGGAAGTATCAGATAAAATCAAAAAATATGCAGATCAAACACCATGAACAAGCCCGGAAAACGGCGAGCGGCCACCTGCCATGTTTGCAATCGGAAACAGGGTGATAATTAAAATGTTTGCAAAAAGGCCGTTTTTGTTTGCAATATCGTCGATTTTTGGCAAACATGTTTGCAATATCCACGGTATGCTCATTTGATTTATGGGGTATATTTATGATATGTATAAAGAGAAAGATTGGCTGTGAATCACGGATAGGATTTGTGCAAAAGAAAAACAGCGTACCATCAAAAAGCTTGATTTTACGCTGTTTTCGAGCGTCCCCGGCGCGATTCGAACGCGCGGCGTTCCGCTTAGGAGGCGGACCCTCTATCCAACTGAGGTACGGAGACGTATTAAGTTTTTTGAGACCGGGCAGCACGCAGACATGCCGCCGGAATTTCCGAGTTCTGCGTTAGAGCTTCGCCTTAGGAGGCGAGTGCTCTATCCTGCTGAGCTACGTAGACATGCCCATTTTTTGGCTTAAACACTGGGTTTTTCGCCAATCGGCTGTGGCTGCCGTGTTTATGATCTCGGACGGCTTTCGTCGTCCGGAGACAACTGAAGAAAAAATTTGGTTTCACAGGGACTGAACCCTTTTCAAAAACAACTCGTGTGAAACCTGCTGTAATTTTCCGACTCTGTTCGAACCGGAGTGTTCCCGCCTTACTCATCCCGGACTTTTGCACCGCCTGTTTTTTAGGAGGCGAACGCTCTATCCTGCTGAGCTACAGAAACATGAAACATATAGATATTACACTATTTATGCCGATAATGCAAGTTGACATAATATTTAATAGTGCTTTGTCATCGTGCCGGTCAGAATATGATCCTGCCCTGCAGCCAGACGATTCCCTTGAACCGGCGGCCGACTTCCGGGATGCCGGCTAAGTTTTTCTCATTGATCGAGATATCGACAGGAATGCCGTTGCAGACCAGGCTGAACTGCCAGAAGGACTCTCCGGTGTAGGTGTTGCGCACGCGATTGCAATCGGTAATATCACCCATGACGTTGTAGAGGTCACATTCCAGGCCGTAGGGCATAAAATACGAATCCACGATGGAATAAACGTCTTCGTAATGCACGCGGTTTGCGAGCATATTGTAGGTGTCCATGTCCTCCATCGTCAGGCTCTCAATAGCATCCTCGTCACCGTTCCTTGCGGCATTGAAGAGATTATCACGCTTTTCAACTACGGCAGGGTCTTCCGGGACGGGCTTGCGGTCCTCGTTGACCGGAAAGAGGATCGCGCCGGTATCGGACAGTCCTGCGAGAGAAACCGAACTCGGCGCGTTCGCTTTGTCCTTACGGGCACGGTAATCCAGATATTCACAGACATTATCGACCTGGAAGATCAGAGATGTCCCTATCTTCTTGTCATCGCAGACACCGGCATAGGAGTTGCCGCGAATGTGTCGGTCGACACCGATCTGCTCATAGGAAGAGACCTGTGATCCCCAGAAATACGGATAGAAATATTCCATGCGGAAGAGTTCGTCCGTGTACTCGCCAAAAACGGTGATGCCCGCATCGGGTGCATATTCCTTCGAGATCTCCACGAAGGTGTGGCCGTTATCCTCCACAACCTTCTTGAAATCGGCTTTTGTCAGCACATCATGGAGGAGTGCGTCCTGTTCATGAAGTCCGGTTATATTGTCAAACCCGATTGCCTTTAAAAACATATTCATCGACGACTCCTCCTTTCAGCTTCTTACAAATTATTTCTGCTTATTATTTCTCTTATTATTTCTGCTTTGTGATCGAATTGTAGTTCGGTACAAGCTTCTCTTTTCCACCCATGTACGGACGGAGAACTTCCGGAATGCTTACCGTTCCATCTGCCTGCAGATTGTTCTCAAGGAACGCGATCAGCATACGCGGCGGAGCAACGACCGTGTTGTTCAGGGTGTGTGCCAGGTATTTATTTCCATCCTTATCCTGTACGCGGATCTTCAGACGTCTTGCCTGCGCGTCACCGAGGTTGGAGCAGCTTCCGACCTCGAAGTACTTCTTCTGGCGCGGAGACCATGCTTCTACATCACAGGATTTTACCTTCAGATCTGCCAGGTCACCGGAGCAGCACTCGAGAGTACGTACCGGGATATCCAGAGAACGGAAGAGGTCGACGGTGTTTTTCCAAAGAACGTCATACCATTTCTTGGAATCTTCCGGCTTGCAGACAACGATCATTTCCTGCTTCTCAAACTGATGGATACGATATACGCCTCTCTCCTCAAGGCCGTGCGCGCCTTTCTCCTTGCGGAAACACGGAGAGTAGCTGGTAAGTGTCTGCGGAAGCTGCTCTTCCGGAAGGATCTGATCGATGAATTTTCCGATCATGGAATGCTCACTGGTACCGATCAGGTAGAGATCCTCTCCCTCGATCTTGTACATCATGGCATCCATCTCGGCGAAGCTCATTACACCTGTTACAACGCTGGAACGGATCATGAACGGCGGAATGTAATAAGTAAATCCACGGTCGATCATGAAATCTCTTGCATAAGCAAGGACTGCGGAATGGAGACGGGCAATATCGCCGCGCAGATAATAGAAGCCGTTTCCGGCTACACGATGCGCGCTCTCAAGGTCAAGGCCGTCAAAGGAGTCCATGATATCCGCATGATACGGAACTTCAAATTCCGGAACGACCGGATCACCGAATTTTTCGATCTCCACATTCTTGGAATCGTCCTCACCGATCGGAACGGACGGATCGATGATGTTCGGGATGACCATCATTCTGTTGTTGATCTCTTCCTCAACGACCTTCTGACGTGCTGCCAGCTCGTCGATACGCGCGCCGGAAGAAGCTACTTTCTTCTTCGCTTCCTCAGCCTCGTCGCGTTTTCCCTGTTTCATGAGAAGACCGATCTCCTTGGCGGATTTGTTTTTCTCGGCACGAAGAGCCTCAAGCTCACCGAGGATCTCGCGTCTCTCCTTATCATATTCGATAACTTCATCAACCATCGGAAGTTTCTGATTCTGGAATTTCTTGCGGATATTCTCCTTTACTGCTTCCGGGTTCTCTCTTAAAAACTTAATGTCAATCATTGGTGCTTATCCTCCTCTGCATCCTAATAAATATATAACAACTTTTCTTTGTTTTCAATCACACTTCTCCATCGCCCGAGCCCGATGCTCTCCGCAGTGCTTCGATCTCCTCATCACTGAGCATGATATACGAATCGCCCTTCACGATTTCCTTCAGATACAGGAAACAATTATCGCGGCTGTGGATCGCGTTCAGCACAAAGCCGCTGTTCTCCGTGTCGAGCATCGCAAGCGCGAAACTCATCTTGCCTCCGACGTCATCAAAAGCATCATACTTCACGATGCCGTATCGGCTGAGTGATTTCTCATACAACTCGCGCAGTTTGGATATGTCCTCACCGTGACGCGCCGAATATTTCTCGAGCTTATCGAGATCCTTCATATGCGCTGCCATTGCCTTCTCAACAGTCTGACCGTCCGCGCCCTTCATGAACAGTCTGTATCTTCTGTTGAGCCTGGTCATCTTCATATTGAGTCTGACCATGGTAAAAACTAATGCCACAACGGCGATCATCAGGATAATAATGATGATTCCCGCTGCCGTACTGCCAAATACTTTCGACATACATTCTCCCCTTATTTACATTTCCACATGGTGGATTCCCTTATCAGCCTTATCAGTCAATTATTCCGGTTCCTGCCCGAGCATCTCCAGGATTCTTTCGAGATCTTCATTTGAATAATATTCGATCTCGATTTTTCCTTTTTTACCGTCCTTTGTCTGGACAGAAACTTTCGTACCGATCTTCTCGGTGAGCTGCCTGGAAATATCCGCAAATGCCGTGGCGATCTGATCATCAAGAACAGAGCCTTTTCTTTCGGTTTTCACCGGCTTGAGAGTTTTCTTCACAAGCTTTTCCGTGTCGCGAACGCTCATTTTCTTCTTTACAACAAGCTGCGCAAGCTCCAGCTGCTTTGCCGGATTCTCGATTGCCAGAAGCGCTCTGGCATGTCCCATACTCAATTCGCTGCTGATCACCATCTCGCGAACACCGTCACAGAGTTTTAAAAGTCTCATAGAGTTCGTTACAGCTGTACGGCTCTTCGACACGCGCTTCGCGACTTCCTCCTGCGTAAGATGGAATTCATCGAGCAGACGCTTGTATGCCTCCGCCTCTTCGATCGGATTCAGATTTTCCCTCTGGATATTCTCGATCAGGGAGATCTCCATGGTTTCCTGATCCGTAAAATCCCGGATGATTACCGGAACCTCTGTAAGGCCTGCTTTTCTGGCTGCACGCCAGCGGCGTTCTCCGGCGATCAGTTCATAATAGTTTCCTTTTTTCTGAACTAGGAGCGGCTGCAGTACGCCAAACTGCTTGATAGAAGCGGCAAGTTCATCAATTGCTTCTTCATCAAACGCTTTTCGCGGCTGCTCTTTGTTCGGAACGACCTGCGACAGGCGTATCGTCACGCTGCCCGTTTTTGCATCTTCCTCAAGCTCGATTTCCTGTACCGTCTTCTTGTCCGCTGCCTTGTTCTCTTTGTTGTCTGCATTATTTGCATTATTCTTAACGGATTTTACAGATTTTGTTGAACTAACGGTTTCCGCAGCCTGTTCTTCCGCGGATTTTTCCTTCTTTTCTTCTGTTTCTATTTTCTGAGGGATCAGGGAACCCAGACCGCGTCCCTTATTTAATCCTCTTTTCGACATTAATTCGCCTCCTTCTTCGGCACATTCTTCTCCTTATTCGGCATATCCTTCTTCAGGATCTCTTTTGCAAGTTTCTTATAACTCTTCGCGCCCTCGGATTTCTTGTCGTATATATTGATGGGAAGTCCATAGCTAGGAGCCTCCGCCAGACGAACATTGCGAGGAATAGCTGTTTTGAAAATATACTGATCCAGATTATCCTTTACATCCTCTACTACCTGTCTGGAAAGATTTGTGTGTGAATCATACATGGTGAATACCACGCCTTCGATAGTAAGCTTCTCATTCAGGCGTTCCTGCACGAGCTGAATCGTATACAAAAGCTGCGCAAGACCTTCCAGTGCGTAATATTCACACTGAATCGGAACAAGGACGCTGTCGGCTGTTGTCAGTGCATTTACCGTAAGCAGATTCAATGACGGAGGACAGTCGATAAAAATATAATCGAACTTATCCCGGATCTTTTTGATTTTATCGCGAAGCAGGTATTCCTTATTCTCTACTTCGACCAGTTCGACATCTGCACCGGCAAGATCAACGTTGGACGGAATAAGAAAATACTTCTTCAGTTCTTCATGTTTCTTATATTTCAGGCGAATCATGCAATCATCCGCTTCACACTCATCGAGGAGCAGATCATATACCGTCTGTTCGACCTCCTGTTTATCAACGCCGAGTCCGCTCGTTGCATTTCCCTGCGGATCGATATCGATAACCAGAACTTTTTTACCCTGTTCAGCAAGGCAGGCTGAAAGGTTAATGGCTGTCGTAGACTTGCCGACACCGCCTTTCTGATTGGCAATAGCAATTACTTTACTCACGACATTTCTCCTTTTCAACGATAAAAATGATTATATCATCTTTCTCTGTACATTGCCACAAAACAAATATTATCAAAAACGGAAATCATACAGTAGAAACTAATAAAATGTTTCACGTGAAACATCATGCGCGAATGATTACTGCCAAACACGGAAAGTGTTCACGTAAAACACCATGAGTGTAAGATAACTTCTCAACTTCGTAGACAGTTTCATGTGAAACAACATGAGTGAAGATAACAGCCCAACTCCGGAGAGTATTTCACGTGGAACATCATGTGCGAAAACTAACTGCCTTTCTTCGGAGACTGTTTCACGTGAAACATCAAGAGTGGATAATAACACCTCACCGCGAACATTGTTTCACGTGAAACAAAAAGGAGAGTCTCAACCGAAACGGTTAAGACTCTCCTTCATAATGGCTGTTACAGCGGCTGCTTCACAGGTGTGCCGGCTTTTCTCGGATAGGTCTTGGGAGTATTTTTGATCTTACGGATCGTTACGAGTGTTCTCTCCATATCAGTTCCCGCCAAATTGAATCTCACGGGTGCCTCGGCTTTGCCGCCGATGGTGGAGATCGCCTTTCCGGCAGTTTCCAGTTCTTCATCCACATTTCCGGATTTATATGCCACGAAAGCACCGCCTATTGCGGCAAACGGAAGATCATATTCGGTAAGGGGAGAGAGATTGGCTACAGCCCTTGATACTACAATTTCATACTTACCCCGATATTTCGGATCTCTGCCAAAGTCCTCCGCACGACCCTGAAAACAGCTTACATTATCCAGCTTCAATGCCGCCTTAACTTCTTCGAGGAAATTCACACGCTTGCGCAGTGAATCGAGAAGAGTAATCTGCACATTGGGGAAGGCAATGGCAATCGGCACACCGGGAAATCCTGCACCCGTTCCTACGTCGATAAGATTTTTCACCTTCGACAGGTCCATGGCTTTGATGATGGAGAGGCTGTCCAGAAAGTGTTTGGTGATCACATCTTCATATTCTGTAATGGCAGTCAGATTCATCACCTTATTTTTCTCGACCAGCATCTCGTAGTACAGAAGGAACTTATCGATCTGCTCATCCGTGAGGGTTATTCCAAGTTCATCCAGGCCGCTTCGAAAAGCGGTCGTATCATAATTATTCATATATACTCATCCTTGTTTCCGTGTATCTGCCGCTTTCATAAACCTTTTCATAAACTCTTAGCGCAATCCTGGTGAAATTTTTCATAAGGATTTTCGTAAAGTCTTAGTAAAGCTCATTATATCTTATGTAGATTATTATTCTTCCGGCTTTTTCTGCCCTAGCGTTGTCAGATAGATCATAAGTACCGAGATGTCCGACGGCGACACGCCGGAGATGCGGGATGCCTGTCCGATATTGATCGGGCGGTACAGTTCAAGTTTCTGCTTGGCTTCGGTACGCAGATTGTTGACAAGATCGTAATTGATATCTTCCGGGATCTTGCGAGCCTCCTTCTTACGAAACTGCTCGACCTGCTTCATCTGCCTCTTGATGTAACCTTCGTATTTGATATTGATGCTGACCTGTTCAGCCACATCTGCCGGATACTCCGGTCTTTTCGGATCGATCGGCGCGATCAGCGCGTAATTCAGTTCCGGACGGCGGACGAGTTCCGCGAGGGAGCAGCCGTTCTTCAGTTCGGTAGACCCCAGGCTTCTCAGAAGCTCCTGTACCTTCGGCGTACCGCCGATGAAGGTATTTTCCAGACGTTCGATCTCCTCGTTGATCCGTTTTTCCTTCAGCAGAAGAGCATCGTAGGTTTCCTGATCTACCAGTCCCACGCGGTAGCCGTATTTCCGCAGGCGCAGATCAGCGTTATCCTGACGAAGCAGGAGACGATACTCGGCGCGGCTTGTCATCATGCGGTAGGGTTCAAAAGTCTGCTTCGTTACCAGATCGTCGATCAGAACACCGATATAGGCTTCGGAACGATCCAGAATAAGAGGTTCCTGTCTCTTGATCTCCATCGCCGCGTTGATGCCGGCGATCAGTCCCTGCGCGGCAGCTTCCTCATAGCCGGAGCTTCCGTTAAACTGTCCGCCGGAAAAGAGACCTCTGATCTTCTTGAATTCAAGAGAAGGTTTGAGCTGGACCGGGTTGATGCAGTCATATTCGATCGCATACGCGTTACGTACGATCTTCGCGTTCTCGAGACCGCGAACGCTGCGATACATTGCGTCCTGTACATCCTCCGGCATCGAACTGGACATGCCGTCGATATACATCTCATTTGTATAGAGTCCTTCCGGCTCTATGAAGACCTGGTGGCTGTTTTTATCGGCAAACTTTACGACCTTATCCTCGATCGAAGGGCAGTAGCGCGGTCCGGTCGCATGGATCTTGCCGGAGTAAAGAGGAGAGCGGTCCAGGTTTTCCCGGATGATCTCGTGTGTTTTCTCATTCGTATGTGTCAGCCAGCAGGATACCTGTTCGATCTGCACCGTCTCCGGATCGGTGGAGAAGGAGAAGGGGATGACCGGTGTGTCGCCCTTTTGTTCTTCCATGACGGAGAAATCGATCGTTCTCTTATCGATACGCGCCGGAGTTCCCGTTTTGAAGCGGAACATTTCGATTCCGTTTGCCTTCAGTGAATCGGTCAGATGCGTCGCCGTCATCAGGCCGTTCGGTCCGGTCGGGTTTACCGTATCGCCGTACAGACAGCGGGAATTCAGATATACACCGGTGCAGAGGACAACGGCTTTGCTGTGATAAATTCCGCCGGAATATGTGCGCACGCCCTTACAGATGCCATCCTCAACGATCAATTCCGCAACTTCCGCCTGCTTCACCGTCAAATGATCCTGATTTTCGAGGATTCTGCGCATGCTGCGGCTGTATTCGCTCTTATCGGCCTGCGCGCGAAGTGAGTGAACCGCCGGTCCCTTTGATTTGTTAAGCATCTTCGACTGAATGAAGGTGCGGTCGATGTTTTTGCCCATTTCGCCGCCAAGAGCATCGATCTCACGAACGAGATGGCCTTTTGAGGTGCCTCCGACGTTCGGGTTGCATGGCATCATGCCGATACTATCCACACTCACGGTAAAAACGATCGTCTCCAGGCCCAGTCTCGCACAGGCTAGTGCGGCTTCACAGCCAGCATGGCCCGCACCGACAACGACTACATCATAATTTTTCTCAATAAACGGCATTCTGATTCCTCTTAATTTTCTGCTGCTTCCTGCTGTCAGTTCACTTGTTGATTTGTGACATATTATGTTACAAAACTGTCCTATATGATAATTTCCATAATCATTTCAAGCAGTCAATAAGCATAACTTATCTATATAACTGAGCTATATAACTGATTCATATGATTAGTTTGTATATGATTAGTTTACATAATATTTATTATATAAATTAGTTCTTAGTATCATCTGTTTCATATTATTTTCCCATGCAGAACTTCGCGAAGATCTCATTTACGAGGTCCTCACCCAGGGATTCTCCCGTGATCCTTCCGAGTGCGTCGACCGCTCCCATCAGGTCGATCGACCAGAAATCCTCCGGCATTCCGTCTTCGATGCTCTGCAGCACGAAGCCGAGCGACTTGTCCGCATCCTCAAGGGCACTCTTATGCCGTGCGCTTGTGATGTAGACCTCATCATTAAATGTTATTTTACCATGGAAAAACAATTTTTCTATCGTTTCTTCCAGTTCGTCCAGTCCGTTTTTGTTTCTGGCGGAAATGGAAAGAACGGGATAATCGACCTGCGCGCGGATATCTTCTTCCCGTACAGCCGTCTCCAGATCATTCTTGTTCAGCAGAACGATGGCCTTCTTGTCGCGGATCAGCTGCAGGATCTCTTTGTCATTTTCATCGAGAGGAACGGAACTGTCCACTACATAGAGAACCAGATCCGCGTCCCTGATCTGTTCCTTTGCTCTTTCTACGCCGATCTGCTCGATCTTGTCCGATGCTTCCCGGATTCCCGCGGTATCAAGCATGCGCAGCGTGATGCCGCGGATATTGATCTGTTCCTCGAGAATGTCACGCGTCGTTCCGGCGATATCCGTAACGATGGCTCTTTCCTCCCCGGCAAGAAGATTCAGAAGAGACGATTTACCGGCATTCGGCTTTCCGGCAATGACCGTCTTGATTCCTTCCTGCATGAGTTTTCCGGAATCGGCGGAAGAGAGGAGCTTCGCGATTTTTTCCCTCTGCGCTGCGATGACACGCTCGAGCTCTTCGCTGTAACCGTCGAGACTCATATGCTCCGAGTCATCGAGAGCAGCTTCAATATGTGCCGTTTCATACAGAAGAGCACTTCGTACCTCACCGATTCTGGCGGAAAGAGAACCCTTCAGCTGGCGGAAGGAGCTTTTCAGTGCATATTCGTTCTTTGCGGAAATGATATCCATAACGGCTTCCGCCTGAGACAGATCCATTCTTCCGTTCAAAAACGCACGCTTCGTATATTCTCCCGGCTCCGCGGGACGCGCCCCTGCATGAATGGCCGCTTCCAGAACTTTTCTGGTAGCGAGCACACCGCCGTGACAGTCGATCTCAACCGTATCCTCTCCTGTATAAGAATGAGGATTCCGCATCAGCATGACAAGAACCTCGTCGATATCCTCACCCTGATCAAAAATTCTGCCGTAATGCACGGTATATGCTTTCTGATCCGCGAGTTTTTTCCCCTGCTTCGGGCTGCGGTAGATCTTATCCGCGATCGCGAATGCCTCCGGACCGCTGATCCGGACAATGCCGATTCCGGACGGCGCCATGGCTGTGGAGATCGCGGCGATCGTATCTTCAAACATCTCTGTCATGATTTCTGCCTCTCGTTTCTGATAACGTACTTTTCGTACTTTCCTGTCTACTACTTTGCATCGCATATTTCCGCGTACCTTCTTCGGTACCGTGTACCGTTATAAAGGTAACGAAATCTGCAATATGTCAGCCTATATAATAGCTTATCTGCGCATGAAAAAAAAGAGCCGCTTATCGAAAACGGATTTCTGTTCCTTTCCGATATGGCGGCTCTTTCCTTACTTCTCGATATGAATCAGTACCTATCTATCGATATGGACCAACTCATATCTATCAATGTAGATCAATACTTCTCGTATTTGTCGTATCCCGCATTCTTCTTCGGTGCAACGACTACGTGACGATAAGGCTCATTTCCTTCGCTGTAGGTCTCTACATACTTGCTGTTCTGCAGTGCGGAGTGAATAATGCGTCTCTCATACGGATTCATTGCCTCGAGAGATACGGATTTGCGTGTCTTCTTGACCTTGGAAGCGATGTTTTTCGCAAGATTCTCAAGCGTATCCTTACGGCGCTTTCTGTAATCCTCTGTATCAAGTTTTACGCGCACATAGTTCTTCTGATTCTTGTTGACAACGAGACTTACGAGATACTGGAGGGAATCCAGTGTCTGACCTCTCTTGCCGATCAGAATGCCCATGTCTTCCCCTTCAAAATCGACGTTCAGACTGCCTGTTTCCTTATCATATTCGCTCGTGATATCAACAGGGAGCTCCATCGCTTTGAATACACCGTTGAGGAAGGAAGCAGCAGCGGCTTTCATGGCTGCGATCTCTGTCTCGGATCTCTCCGGGATCACTTCCTTCTTTTCTTCCGCTTTTTCGGTTCTTTCAATTTTCTCTGTCTTTGCCTGTTTCTTCGCTTCGTTTGCGCGTTTTGCCGGTGCGGCAGACTTCGGAGCTTCTTTAACTGTCTCCTCGGCTTTTTTCTTCGGTGCCTCTTTTACAGCCTTCTCGGCTTTCTTTGCAGGCTCCTGTTTCTTATCTTCAACTGCATTCTCTTCAACAGGTTTTTCTTTTCTGCGTACCTGAACGACGGCGGGTTTGCTGCCGATTCCGAGGAATCCGCTGCTTCCCTCACTGATTACCTTTACGTCCAGATCATAGCTTGGAACACCCATCTCAAGAGCTGCCTTTGTAATGGCTTCGTCCACGGTCTTCGCGGAGATCTCCAGATAATCCATGCTATCTCTCCTTAATTATTTTTTTTGCCTTTTTTAGCCGCATTTTCCTGATCGAACTTCATAACCAGGTTTGCTTTTGCGGTAATGCTGTTCGGATCGATCTTGTCGGAATCGCTGTACCATTTGCTGGCATCAATCGTTTTTGCATTGTTGCCCTTCTTGCTTCCAGCGGTATTGGTTCTCGCGTTGGCAGTGATATTCGGTACATAATCCTTCTGCTTTGTCTGTTTCTTGGCTTTCTTCTCCTGTGCTTTCTTGATCAGATCCTCCGGATCGATCTTGCCGATCGTACGGTTGATCACGATCTGCTGGATGCAGCGGATCACCGAACCCACGATCCAGTAGATACCGATACCCATGCTGAACGTGATACAGATGAATGCGGAGAAGATCGGCATGATGTTGTTCATCATATTCATCTGGTTCATCATAGCACCCTGGTCACCGCCCGCGTTCTGCTGCGGCATCAGTTTCATGTTGATCCACTGTGTGAACCACGCAAGGACCGGAATCAGGATACCGAAGATCATTGCGATAACGATCAGCGGAGTCGCATTACCGGATCCGATGCTGGTGAAACCTGTCTTGATCGCATCCCATGGGGAATCCTTGATATTGATTGCCAGGAATGTGTTGATCTTGTGGCTCTGTGCGGCAACCTTTGTGATGTCTGTCGTCAGATCGGAGAACTGAGAAAAACTCTGCAGGCTCTCCCACTGAGACGGCTTCAGCGCGTACAGAAGGTCGATCACGTGATTTAAGGAGAAATCATCCAGCGATACACGGATCTTGTTGTCGGAAGCAAACTGTGTCAGGAGCTCCTGTGATCCCTGTACTGCCATCATTTTTGTTGCAAGTCCGCTGAATATATCACTTACCTTTGTGATATATCCCGGAATGTACAGGATTACCTGGTACAGTGCAAAAAGAATCGGCATCTGGAATGCCAGCGGCAGACAGCTTCCTGTCATCGATACGCCGTACTTGCTGTACACAGCCTGTACTTCTTCCTGCATCTTCATCTGCGAAGCCTGATCACGTTTTCCCTGATATTTCTTCTGGATCTTGTTGATCTCAGGCTGTACTACGCTCATCATCTTTGACTGCTTCTGCTGGTTTACCTGAATCGGTGTCAGAATCATGTAGATAACGATGGTGAAGAATACGATTGCCAGACCGATATTCGGGATGCCGATCGCATTCAGGATCTCGTAGATTCCGTTCATCAGCCAGCCAAGTACGATTGCGATGTACTTGATGATGAACATCGTTGATTTACTTAATAAAAGTTCCAAAAACTTGTCCTCCCGGAATTAGTTTTTTCCGTTTACGGCACAGGATCATAACCGCCGTGTGACAGCGGATTACATCTCAGTAATCTCCATGCGGCCAGTAAACCCCCTTTAAGGGCACCATATTTATCGATGGCTTCCACAGCGTATTGCGAACATGTCGGATAATACGGACAGCTGCGCGCGCGTTTCAGCGGCGATAAATATTTTTGATAAAGACGAATACACCAGATCATAAACTTTTTCATTTATTATCCTCTTTACACTCTTTATCCACATTTTTTGTTTTCGTTATCGACTGGATCCTGCCTAAGTGGAGCAGTGCGCTTGTGATCTGCTGCTGTGTGCAGTCCTTCGCCGTTGTCCTGGCAATCACAACCACGTCGATGCCTCTTTGAAAAACGTCCTCGTTCAGGCGGTATCCCTCGCGGATCAGGCGCGTGATGTGATGTCTTACCACACTGTTACCGACCTTCTTGCTGACGGATATGCCGATACGATTCTTTTCGAGCTGGTTTGGCATTACATACATGACAAGATATTTATTTGCTTTTGATGTTCCTCTTCTGTATACCAGCTGAAAATCTCTGTTTTTCTTCAGACTCTCCGAAAACTCCATACTTCTCCTTATTTGCTCCCGCCTGAAAGGCGAGAGTAGATCTGCAGATATGAAAAGAGCTGCCACAAAGAATCTTCTGATTATCCCTTCGTGGCAGCTCTTTCAATTTACAGACATCACTCTGTCATTAAACTGTCAGAGATTTTCTTCCTTTAGCGCGTCTTGCTGCTAATACTTTTCTACCGCCTTTGGTAGCCATTCTTGCACGGAAACCGTGAACTTTGGATCTCTGGCCTTTCTTCGGCTGAAATGTCATTTTCATTTAAGAACACCTCCTTCTTCTATCAACATACCGCATCTGAGCGGCGACTCAATTCTTATACACTTCTGCGCCCGTCGATCAAAAAGTTCGGGCACATGCAGTCATGTATGTCGAGAAAACATCTATTAGATTATATGTAGAGACCGCGTTTAAGTCAAGTAAAATCGCATAAAATCAAGCGTTTTCGCCATTTTTCTCCTTCTGAAACAACATATAGAAGTGCCGGAACTAGATGTGGTAGAAACTCCCTCGGCCCGCAGATTATCCACATCTGTAATTTTGGTCAAACCAACTTCTGACAACCTATTATGTAGCATGCGGTTTACGTAATTTATACACAAAAATGTTGATAACTTGTTGATAACTCGCTTTTTTCAAGTGTATAAATTCTTATAAAATTCCAAAAGGTGCTTTTTTACGCGATTTTTTCTGTGCATCGGGAATTTTCCACTTATGAACTTTCCCTTTTTGTAAAAAAAATTTGCTCCACCGTCATGAACACGCGCGGAGGACAGAGTGTGTATTATCATGTTGATAAATCACCGCTTTTATTATAAGATAGAAGAGGTGCATTTTCTTCTTACCTTATATAATAAGAAGAAAAGTTTTTACAAGAGGGGTAACAAATGAACATTATCGAGCAGAACTGGAGCAAAATTCTGGAGAGAGTCAAGGAAGAACACGAGGTCGGAGATATCTCCTTCAATACCTGGCTTTCCCCTTTAAAAGTATATAAAGTGGAAAATAATGACGTGACGATCCTCGTTCCGACGGAGCAGGTCGGCGTCGATTACGTTACCAGAAAGTATAAACTTCCGATCAAGGCTGCGATCGGTGAAATCACCGGTCTGGACTGTGATCTCTATTTCATTCTTCCCGAGGACGTGGACAAGATGAACAAGGAGCAGCAGGTCAAGAAGGAATCTCTTCTGGCCGGCCTCAATCCGCGCTACACCTTCGATACCTTCGTTGTCGGCAGCAATAATACCTTTGCGCAGGCCGCATCGCTGGCCGTTGCCGAATCTCCGGGAAAGATCTACAATCCTCTTTTCCTGTACGGAGGCGTAGGACTGGGAAAAACGCATCTGATGAATTCGATCGCTCACTTCATCCTGCAGCACAACCCGCAGGCGAAGATCCTGTACGTTACCAGTGAAGAGTTCACCAACGAGGTCATCGAAGCGATCCGTAACGGAAGCAATACAGCTCTTTCCAGATTCCGTGACAAATACCGGAATATCGATGTTCTTCTGATCGATGATATTCAGTTTATTATAGGAAAAGAATCGACACAGGAAGAGTTTTTCCACACCTTTAACGCGCTGCACACGGCAGGCAAGCAGATCGTGCTTTCCTCGGATCGTCCGCCGAAGGACATGGATGTCCTCGAAGAAAGGATCCGTTCCCGCTTTGAGTGGGGCTTGATGGCCGATATCCAGAGTCCGGATTATGAGACCCGCATGGCCATTCTCCGGAAGAAGCAGGAGTTGGACGGATCGAACGTCAGTGATGATGTTATCGAATATATTGCTTCTAATATAAAGTCCAACATCCGTGAGCTGGAGGGATCGCTGAATAAGGTCATCGCTCTGGCGAACCTGGAGCAGCGTGAAGTGAATGTCGATCTCGCCAGAAAGGCGCTGGCAGACATCATTTCCCCGAACGAGAGAAAGGTCGTAACGCCGGATTACATCATCAATGTCGTGGCGGAACACTACGGAATCAAGCCTGAGGATATCAAGGGCACCGTCAAGGCACGGAAGATCGCCTATCCGAGGCAGGTCGTTATGTATCTCTGCCGCACGATGATCGGCAATAACCTGCAGGTGATCGCGGAGAGCGTCGGCGTCAAGAATCACACCACGATCATGTACGGCGTGAACAAGATCGAAGAGGAATATAACAAGAATAAAGAGACCAGAGACACCATCGATCTCCTGAAAAAGAAGATTAATCCACAAAGCTGAGTTTTTATAAACAGGCCTTTTGGAGGATATTTACATGGTTATACACACCGTTTTTCCCTGTAAATACGGTCTTTGGGGCACTTTTCCACATATCTACTTCCCCTAAGAAGAAGATTACTGATTAACTATTATTTATATCTGCATTTCCGCATTTCCGAAATGAAAGGAGACGGCTTATGAAACTTGTTTTTTCGCAGCATGATCTTCAGGAGAGCGTAAACATCGTTCTGAAGGCTGTACCATCAAAAACCACCATGCCTATTCTGGAGTGCATTTTGATCGATGCCTCCTTTAACGAGATCCGTTTTACGACAAATGATATGGAACTCGGTATTGAAACAGTTGTTACCGGTGAGGTAGTCGAAAAAGGTAAGATCGCGCTTGACGCAAAGATCTTCTCCGATATCGTACGCAAGCTTCCGAACAGCCAGGTTACGATCGAGACCAATGACCGCGATGTGGCAACGATCACCTGTGAGAAGGCGAAGTTCGATATCCCGGGTAAACCGGGTGATGATTTTGCGCATCTTCCGGCTTTCGACAGAAAGGATTTCATCACGATCTCCCAGTTTTCTCTGAAGGAGATCATTCGTCAGACGATCTTCTCGATCGCTGTCAATGAGAATAATAAGCTGATGACCGGTGAGCTTTTCGAGGTCAGAAATAATATTCTGAAGGTTGTATCTCTGGACGGACACCGCATTGCGATCCGCAATCTGGAGCTGAAGGATTCCTGTCCGGATAAGAAGGTCGTTGTACCGGGAAAAACGTTGAACGAGATCAGCAAGATCCTTTCCGGTGAAATGGACGATCCGGTAAATATCTATTTTGCGGATAATTACCTGCTGTTTGAATTCGGACAGACCGTTGTTCTGTCCCGCCTGATCGACGGCGAGTATTTCCGCATCGACCAGATGCTCTCCAGTGATTACGAGACAAAGATCGTGATCAACCGCCAGGAGTTCATGAGCTGTATCGACCGCGCTACGCTTCTCGTCAGAGAAAGTGACAAGATGCCGGTCATCATCAATATCAGTGAAAATAATATGGAACTTTCCATCGACTCCGCAATCGGTTCGATGGATGAGAATATGGATATCGAGCAGACGGGCCGTGATATCATCATCGGCTTCAACCCGAAATTCCTTCTCGATGCGCTCCGCGTGATCGATGATGAAAATGTATCGATCTATTTTGTCAACGCGAAGGCACCCTGCTTTATCAGAGATGATAACGGACATTACGTATATCTGATTCTGCCTGTTAATATCAATGTCAACGCGGGAAGGTAATTAATAAACTATGGAATCTGTAAAGATCAGAGATGAATTTATCAAACTCGGACAGGCAATGAAGCTTGCCGGTCTGGTGGATGAAGGTGTCGAAGCAAAGTTCGCCATTCAGGACGGAGAAGTTTCTGTCAATGGTGAAGTGGATACGCGCCGCGGCAGAAAACTGTACGAGGGAGACGTTTTTTCCTATCAGGGAAAAGAAGTTAAGATCACGAAATAATCTATGTATGTAGAATCTCTTGAACTGAAAAATTTCAGAAATTACGACAGAGAGTCTTTTCACTTTGATGACGGGACGAATGTTCTGTACGGCGATAACGCGCAGGGCAAGACGAATGTCCTGGAGGCGATTCATCTGTGCGGTACGACAAAATCCCACAAGGGCAGCCGTGACGCGGAAATGATCCGCTTCGGAGAAGAGGAATCGCATCTGCGGCTCGTTTTTAACAAGGGCGGTGTATCGCACAAGATCGATATGCACCTTCGCAAAAACGGCAAGAAGGGCGTTGCCGTCGACGGGATTCCGATCCGGAAGGCAGCGGAACTCTTCGGCATGATCAATATCGTACTTTTTTCACCGGAAGACCTGAATGTGATCAAGCAGGGGCCGAAGGAGAGAAGAAAGTTTCTGGACAGCCAGCTCTGCCAGCTCGACAAGCTGTATTTCGTTGGACTGCAGGATTACAACAAGGTCGTGATGCAGCGAAACAGTCTGCTGAAGGACATTCCCTTTTCCCGTTCGCTTGAACCGACGCTGGATGTCTGGGATGAGCAGATGGCGAATCACGGGAAGGTGATCATCAGAAGAAGGCGCGAGTTTATCGCAAGACTCAATCAGATCGTCAAGGGAATCCATGGCAATCTGACGAGCGGTAAGGAAGAAATCGAAGTAATCTACGAGCCGAATGTATCGGAAGAGGAGATCGCCGAAAAGCTTGCCGCAAGCAGGGCACGCGATCTGAAGATGAAGACCTCATCGGTCGGACCGCACAGGGATGACTTTTCGGTCTGCGTCAACGGCATCGATATTCGTCATTACGGCTCGCAGGGGCAGCAGCGAAGCGCGGCCCTTTCCCTGAAGCTTTCTGAAATCTATCTCGTGAGAGAAATAATCAAAGAATCACCGGTGCTTCTGCTCGATGATGTACTGTCCGAACTGGACAGCAGCAGGCAGAGAACGCTGCTCGGCAATATGGAAAATATACAGACCTTTATTACCTGCACGGGAATGGATGAATTAATAGAAAATGACTTTCCCATGAATAAGGTCTTTCACATCGTAAACGGAACGATTGAGAAGTAGGAGGTAAGAATGGATACAGAATCAACCGCTGTAACAAATGAATACGGAGCCGATCAGATCCAGATTCTGGAGGGACTTGAGGCGGTCAGAAAACGCCCCGGCATGTATATCGGCAGCACTTCTTCCCGAGGACTTCATCATCTGGTATATGAGATCGTTGATAATTCCGTCGACGAAGCACTCGCCGGCTATTGTAAAAACATAGAGGTGTCGATCAATCCCGACAACTCTATCACCGTTATCGATGACGGACGCGGAATTCCGGTAGGCCTTAATCATAAGGCGGGCATTCCCGCCGTTGAAGTCGTTTTTACCATCCTGCACGCCGGCGGTAAGTTCGGCGGCGGCGGATATAAGGTTTCCGGCGGTCTGCACGGCGTAGGCGCATCGGTCGTTAATGCCCTTTCCCAGTGGCTGGAAGTTACGATCTACCATGAGGGGAAGATCTATAAGCAACGTTATGAGCGCGGCAAGACTATGTACAGCCTCAAGGTGATCGGTGAATGTGAACCGGAGAAGTCCGGCACTCGCGTTGAATTTCTTCCGGATAATGAGATCTTCGAAGATACAGTCTACGATTTCGATGTTCTGAAAACACGTCTTCGTGAGACAGCGTTCCTGACCAAGGGACTTCGCATCACCCTGCGTGATCTTCGCGTAGAGCCGGCCAAGGAAAGAGTTTTTCACTATGAGGGCGGTATCAAGGAGTTCGTACAGTATCTGAACCGGAGCAAGACAGCTCTGTATGAGGATATTATCTACTGTGAGGGAATCGAAAAGGGCGTTGCGGTCGAAGTGGCGATCCAGCACAACGATTCCTATCAGGAGACAACCTACGGTTTTGTAAATAATATTCTGACACCGGATGGCGGCACGCATATTCAGGGCTTCCGCAATGCCATTACGAAGACCTTTAATGAATACGGCCGGTCGATGAAGCTGCTCAAGGACAGCGAGGAAAATCTGTCTGGTGAAGATATCCGTGAGGGTCTGACGGCCATCATCAGTGTCAAGATCGAGGACCCGCAGTTCGAGGGACAGACCAAGCAGAAGCTCGGCAACAGTGAAGCAAGAGGCGCCGTTGACGCAATCGTCAGCAAGTACCTGTCTATCTTCCTGGAGCAGCATCCGGATGTCGGCAAAATTATTATCGAGAAATCCGTCCTTTCCCAGAGAGCCCGCGAGGCTGCCAGAAAGGCACGTGACCTGACCAGAAGAAAATCCGCTCTGGACGGAGCGGCACTTCCGGGCAAGCTGGCGGACTGTACCGATAAAGATCCGAAAAACTGCGAGATCTTTATCGTAGAGGGAGATTCCGCGGGCGGTTCCGCAAAATCCGCGAGAAGCCGAGCAACGCAGGCGATCCTGCCGCTTCGAGGAAAAATCCTGAATGTAGAGAAGGCCAGACTGGACCGCATCTATGGCAATGCCGAGATCCGCGCGATGATCACCGCGTTCGGAACAGGTATTCACGATGACTTTGATATCAGCAAGCTCCGTTATGACAAGATCATAATCATGACCGATGCCGATGTTGACGGTGCGCATATCGCGACACTGATGCTGACCTTCCTGTACCGTTTCATGCCGGAACTGATCAAACAGGGACATGTCTATCTGGCGAAGCCGCCGCTGTACAAGGTTGAGCGGAACAAGAAGGTATGGTACGCGTACAGCGATGACGAGCTGAACAGTATTATGAGCGAGATCGGACGTGACGCGTCAAACAAGATCCAGCGTTACAAAGGACTCGGTGAGATGGATGCCGAGCAGCTCTGGGAGACTACCATGGATCCGGAAAACCGTGTGCTCATGCGTGTGTCTATGGATGAGGATGAATCCTCCGAGATCGATCTCACCTTCACCACGCTGATGGGAGACAAAGTCGAGCCGCGGCGTGAATTTATCGAAGAGAGAGCAAAAGACGTTCAGAACCTGGATATCTGATAGGAGATACAAGAAATGGATGATAAGATTTTCGACAGAATAGAAGAGGTCGATCTGAAGAAAAAAATGGAGGACTCCTATATCGATTACGCGATGAGTGTTATCGCGTCGAGAGCTCTTCCTGACGTTCGTGACGGATTAAAGCCCGTTCAGAGACGAATCCTGTATTCGATGATCGAACTGAACAACGGCCCCGACAAGCCGCACAGAAAATGTGCGCGTATCGTCGGCGATACGATGGGTAAATATCATCCGCATGGTGACAGCTCGATCTACGGTGCCCTGGTCAATATGGCTCAGGATTGGAATATGCGTTATACGCTCGTTGACGGTCACGGAAACTTCGGTTCCGTTGACGGTGACGGCGCCGCGGCAATGCGATATACAGAGGCCAGACTCAGCAAGATCTCCATGGAGATGGTTGCCGATCTGAATAAGGATACGGTTGATTTTGTACCGAACTTCGATGACTCGGAGAAAGAACCGGTCGTTCTGCCGTCACGTTTTCCGAACCTGCTGGTAAACGGTACTTCGGGTATCGCCGTCGGCATGGCTACCAATATCCCGACGCACAATCTGCGCGAGGTCATCGGTGCTGTTGTAAAGATCATCGACAACATTGTGGAAGAAGATCGTGAGACCGATATCGAAGAGGTCATGAAGATCGTCAAGGGACCGGACTTCCCGACAGGTGCCGAGATCCTCGGTACCAGAGGAATCGAAGAAGCTTACCGGACCGGCCGCGGCAAGATCCGTGTCCGTGCCGTTACGAATATCGAGACGCTGCCGAGCGGAAAGAGCCAGATCATCGTTACCGAGCTTCCTTATCTGGTCAACAAGGCCCGCCTGATCGAGAAGATCGCCGAGCTTGTGCGTGATAAGAAGATCGACGGCATTACGAATGTGGCCGATCACTCCAGCCGCGAAGGTATGCGGATCTGCATCGATGTAAGACGTGATGCCAACGCGAATGTTATTCTGAACCAGCTGTACAAGCATACCCAGCTGCAGGACACCTTCGGCGTGATCATGCTGGCGCTTGTGGATAATCAGCCGAAAGTCCTCACTCTTCTGGATATTCTCAAATATTACCTGAAGCATCAGGAGGAAGTAGTTACCCGCAGAACGCAGTTCGATCTGAACAAAGCGGAAGAGCGCGCTCATATTCTGGAAGGACTTCTCAAAGCGCTTGATATCATCAATGAGATCATCCGCGTGATCCGTGCATCCTCCAATGCGCAGGAGGCAAGGGATAACCTTGTCAAAGATTTCGGTTTCAGTGAAAAACAGGCACAGGCGATCGTTGATATGCGTCTGCGTGCTCTGACAGGTCTGGAAAGAGAGAGACTGCAGGCAGAGTATGACGACCTGATGCAGAAGATAAAAGAGTATAAGGCGATCCTCGGCGACAGAAAGCTTCTTCTCGGCGTGATCCGGGATGAAATTATGATGATCTCCGAGAAATACGGCGATGACCGCCGCACCAAGATCGGTTATGATATCCTGGATCTCACCACAGAGGATCTTATCCCGAGGGTGAACACGATCATTACCATGACAAAAATGGGATATATCAAGAGGATGGAGCCGGATAATTTCCGCAGCCAGAATCGCGGCGGCAAGGGAATCAAGGGCATGCAGACCATTGATAATGATTATATCGATGAGCTCTTCATGACGACTTCCCACAATTATCTGATGTTCTTCACCGATAAGGGACGGGTATACCGCCTCAAAGCTTATGAAATTCCGGAGGCGGGACGCACCGCAAGGGGTACGGCACTTGTCAACCTGCTTCAGCTTCAGCCGGAGGAGAAGATCTCGGCGGTTATTTCCATCGCGGAGTTCCCGGAAGATCAGTATATGTTCATGGCTACCCGCAACGGTCTGGTGAAGAAGACTCCTCTTCGCGAGTTCATGAATGTCAGGAAAAACGGTCTCACCGCCATCACGCTTCGTGAAGACGATGAGCTGATCGAAGTAAAATACGTTGCGGAAGGTGAGGAGATCTATATCGCAACCCGCAACGGTATGTGCATTCGCTTTGATGAGTCCGATGTCCGCGCGACGGGCAGAAGCTCCATGGGTGTCCGCGGTATCAATCTGAGTGATGACGATGAAGTTATCGGCATGCAGCTGCGCTCGCAGGGCGATCATCTGCTCTTTGCGTCGGAAAAAGGATACGGAAAGAGAACGGATATCGACGCGTTCAAGAAACAGAACCGCGGCGGTAAGGGTATCATCTGCTACAAGGCTACGGAAAAAACGGGCGTGCTCGTGGGAATGAAGGCTGTCTGCGATGAGAATGAGATCATGATCATCACGACCGGCGGCATTATCATCCGTACACCTGTCAACCAGATCAATATTACGGGACGTTCCGCATCGGGCGTTAAGCTGATGAATGTATCCGACAGCGTGGCGAGCATCGCAAAAGTCCGCGAGGATGAAGAGAACGAGATCGGGGATGAGGAAGAAATCACCGGAGTAAGCACCGATGATGAAAATGGCGACGCAGCGGGAGATGCGGCTGATACAGAAGAGGTGATCGATGATTCCGTAGAGGAGATCATCGAAGAGCTGGAAGAGGAGGAAGACTCCGAAGACCCGGATTCCGAAGAGTGATCACTAAGGAGGCTTAGTTTTTGCATGCGAACAATACATGTGGATGAAGTTACCCGTGCGGTAAAGGAAATGTGCATTTCCGTAAACTATGAACTCTCACCGGATATGTGTGAGAAGATCAATGAGGCAGCGGCAGCGGAGGAATCCCCGCAGGGACAGGAAATTTTGTCCCGGCTGCAGGAAAATCTGGTGATTGCGAAGGAAGACAGGATCCCGATCTGTCAGGATACCGGAATGGCGGTCGTTTTTATGGAGATCGGACAGGACGTCCACTTCGAAGGCGGAAACCTGGAAGACGCGATCAACAAAGGTGTGCACGAGGGCTATGTGGATGGTTATCTGCGTAAGTCTGTAGTCGGCGATCCGATCCTCCGTGAAAATACAAAGGATAATACGCCTGCTGTGATCTATTACAATATCGTCCCCGGGGATGGTGTGAAGATCACGATTACGACGAAAGGCTTCGGCAGTGAAAATATGAGCAGAGTATTTATGCTCAAACCGGCGCAGGGAATCGAGGGCGTCAAGGATGCCATTCTTACGACCGTAAAAGAAGCAGGTCCCAATGCCTGTCCGCCGTTCGTTATCGGTGTAGGCATCGGCGGTACCTTTGAAAAGGCTGCCCTGATGTCCAAGCAGGCTCTGACCAGACCTGCGGGCTCGCACTCCGACACACCCTGGGTAAAGGAACTCGAGGAAGAAATGCTTGAGAAGATCAATAATCTGGGAATCGGACCAGGCGGGCTCGGCGGCCGCGTGACAGCGCTTGCCATCAATATCAATACCTATGCTACCCATATTGCCGGTCTGCCGCTGGCAGTCAATATGTGCTGCCATGTCGATCGTCACATTGTGAGAGAACTGTAAGGAGGTAAAGAATATGAGCAGACAGATTCAGGTACCTCTTTCCGCAGAAGACGCGCGCTCTCTCAAGGCGGGAGAAGCCGTAACGCTGACTGGTGTGATCTATACGGCAAGAGACGCCGCGCACAAGCGCATGCAGGAGACACTTGATAAGGGAGAAAAACTTCCCATCGACATCGAGGGGAATATTATCTACTATATGGGACCGTCCCCGGCGAGAGAAGGCCGTCCGATCGGATCGGCCGGACCGACGACATCGGGACGAATGGACAAGTATACACCGGAGCTTCTGGACCTTGGACTTCGCGG
>Ga0326514_10000378_pt1 | contig 30664 bp, 30 predicted proteins | sample 3_2548_0518_D_FD_203653 | JGI IMG/M metagenome (GOLD analysis project Ga0326514, IMG submission 203653) | Bovine rumen microbial communities from UC Davis, California, United States - 3_2548_0518 | ecosystem: Host-associated > Mammals > Digestive system > Stomach > Rumen | place: USA... | reverse complement strand
CTTTCAAAATGCCCCGGGGGAGGTTTTGGATTGATATTTTCACCTGAATCGAATAGATTAAATGAGGATGACTGTAGTTTTGCGATCTTTTTTCGATGCTTCATAGGCATACTCCTTTCATTCGCAGCAGCCAACCCACCAGGATACCTTTTGGTACCCTAAAACTGCAGTCATTCTCATTAAATCTATTCGATATGTATAGCATAAATGACCTAAACTACTGCAAAACATTGACAAATAGCAGTTATAGTATACCAAAAGGAGGTGTGGCATGGGCCGTAGACGTCCTCCGGCAGACTCTCCAGAAGCGCGAGAGAATCAATTAATTGCTGCAGCAGTCGATTTAGCCGAAAAACAGTTGCTAGACGGGACCGCTTCGCCTTCCGTTATCACTCATTACCTCAGATTAGCCTCTGGACGAGAAAGACTAGAGCGAGAAAAGCTTGAACGAGAGAATGAAGTATTACGAGCTAAGGCCGAGGCATATGAATCGAATCGTAGAACAGAAGAATTGTATGCCGAAGCAATTAAAGCTATGAGAAGTTATAGCGGTTATGATTTGAACGAAGACAATGATGACCTAGACATCGATATTTTGTGAGTGATCACCATGAAGATCAGATGTTACTCAGAGTTGATACAACTCCCAACTATGAAAGACAGATATGAGTATCTAAAATTGTCGAATAAAGTTGGCGAAGAGACTTTTGGGTATGATAGAGTTTTCAATCAAAATTTCTATTCTTCAGATATTTGGCGAAAAGTTAGACGCGAAGTAATTATACGAGACAACGCATGTGACTTAGCAATGCCCGGTTACGAGATAGATAATCATGTCACGATTCATCATATGAACCCAGTAACTAGAGAAGATGTTAAAAACGAAGAATGGGAAAAACTCACAGATCCTGAATATTTGATATGTGTGTCTTATAGAACTCATCAAGCGATTCATTATGGAGATTCAAGCTTATTGCCGCAATTGCCTATAGAAAGACGACCAGGAGATACTTGTCCATGGAGGTGAATGAATGGAAAACAGTATACTCAACGACATCAAAGATGCTGTAGGTGTCTCACCTGATGATACGGTATTCGATGGCGAAATAATGATGCATATTAATTCAGCATTCTTTATCTTATGTCAACTGGGTGTCGGTCCGGAGAAACCGTTTACCATTACTGGAGCCGAAGACACTTGGAATGATTTTTCTATGGACTTTGATCGCATGGCATTAGTAAAGACCTACATGCAACTCAAAGTTAAAGTTCTATTTGATCCGCCAACATCGTCTCAGTTGATGACCTCACTAAATGAGCAAATTCATGAGTACGAGTGGCGATTAGGTATTGACCAAGACAACGATTATCGATGAGGAGGAAGGAATGTCAACGTATTCAACCGACGATACATTAGTCCATTACGGAACTCCTCGTCATTCGGGGCGTTATCCATGGGGATCGGGAAAAGTCCCGTATCAACACAACGGTACTGCTAGAGTTAAGAAGGCTATATCCAAAGCAGGAACCAAAACGCTTGATAGCGTAAAATCTGGCAACCAGAAAGTTAAGGATTTCGTGCGTAAGCAAGTTAATCCAAACGAGGCTGATCTGGAAGCAAAGATACAAAAAGAAAAAGAGAAGATAGCAATCGCACAAAAGAAACAAGAACTTAAGGAATTGAAAAAGTCTCGAAAAGAAATTGAGAATCCGACTAAAGAGAATGAGAAGATAAAAGATCTAACCAATAAAGCTAATGATCTTAGTTCTCAAATCGACCAAAAGAATGAGCGTTTGAGTCGATTCATGACTAAATATTCGAACATGAGTGATCAAGAGGTTCTGAATAGTGTCAATCGTTTACAGAACGAGATCAAACTTCAGAAACTTGAGCGAGATGTTAATAAATCCCCTGGACGTAGGTATCTGGAAAGTATCGTAACTGAAGGTGTCAAGCAGGGAGCTACTAAAGCGATTAGCAATGCTGTTGGTAAAGAGGTTGGCAATAAAGTTGGCAAGTTCTTAGGTGATGTGCTTAATCCATCAGAGGATACTTCAAGTACAAGCAACGAACCAGCTAAGAAAGAAACTAATAATTCTAAACCTCAGCAGTCTGAACCTAAAAAGAAGAAGCAAGAAAATAGCAATTCAAATAATCAAAATGACAAGCAGACTGACCAACCAAAGCAAACTGCTCAACCAAAGCAGACCGCCCAACCAAAGCAAAAAACCGAGTCTAAACCAAAACAGACGACTGAAAGTCAGCTTAAGAAGCAAGCGACTAAACCATCAAATGGTGTAAATGAGTTTGAGGCTCCTAAGAAATCGATTGCCTCTAACTTGGCTAACTCGGCTGCTCAGCTTGCAACTAAATCTGATACAAACACTAATGGTTTACCTAAACTTACTAAGAATCAACAGACTGGCTATAACATTCTATTAAGTGCATATGGAAAGAATTCACTTCCTGCCCATGAGGCTGGAAATTCCAATGATACAATAGATTTGTCAAAGAATCAACTGTCTGGGTACAACTCGTTTATAAACAAATATGGAAAACAATCTGTAGCATAATGGTGATGACATGCTATCAAATACGGCGACTCCTATATATTATGGACAATTTCGAGACGCTGTGCTTCGCGGTGATATTTTAGTAAATGAAGAAATCTCTATGGAGATGAATCGAATAGATCAACTTATAGAGAATCCAGCTATTTACTATGATCCGGATGCGGTAGAAGGTTTCATCCGATTTTGTGAGAATGAATTAACATTGACCGATGGCTCTGACTTAAATCTATTAGATACGTTTAAGTTATGGGGCGAAGAAGTATTTGGATGGTGGTACTATGTAGAACGTAGTGTTTACCAACCAAATGAGAATGGTCATGGAGGACGATACGTACGCAAAATTCTAAAGAAACGACTAACAAATAAACAATACTTGATAGTTAGTCGAGGTGCTGCGAAATCCATGTATGCATCATGTATACAGAATTATTATTTGAATGTTGATACAGATACGACACATCAAATAACCACAGCACCTACTATGAAACAAGCAGACGAAGTACTTTCTCCGATTCGAACCGCAATCACACGTGCTAGAGGTCCTTTGTTCAAGTTTTTAACAGAAGGATCGTTACAAAATACAACAGGCAGTAAGGCGAATAGACAGAAATTAGCCTCTACCAAGAAAGGAATAGAAAACTTTCTTACTGGCTCTCTTCTTGAGATTCGTCCTATGACGATAAACAAATTACAAGGTTTAAGGACTAAGGTCAATACTGTTGACGAATGGCTATCCGGAGACACTCGTGAAGATGTAATCGGAGCAATCGAACAAGGAGCATCAAAATTAGATGACTATCTAATAATCGCAACTAGTTCTGAAGGAACTGTTCGAAATGGTGCTGGTGATACAATTAAAATGGAATTGATGAAGATTCTCAAAGGTGAATATGAGAATCCACATGTGTCAATATTTTATTATAGATTAGATGATATATCGGAAGTTAACGATCCGGAAACATGGGTTAAGGCTCAGCCTAATATAGGTCTAACTGTCAGCTACGAGACATACCAGTTAGATGTCGAACGTGCTGAGAAGAATCCATCTGCAAGAAATGATATTCTTGCAAAGCGCTTTGGTATACCTATGGAAGGCTATACGTATTTCTTTAGGTATGAAGAAACATTACCTCATCCAAAGCGAGATTTCTGGGGACTGCCATGTGCACTAGGTGCTGACCTTTCACAAGGCGATGACTTCTGTGCTTTTACATTTTTATTTCCTCTATCCAATGGGTGTTTTGGAGTAAAGACAAGATGCTACATAACATCACGAACTTTGATGCGTCTTCCGGGTGCTATGAGAATTAAATACGATCAATTTCTCAATGAAGGAAGTCTTCAAGTTCTTGAGGGAACTGTATTGGATATGATGGAAGTTTATGATGATGTAGATGAATACATTGATAAATCTGAATATGACGTTAGATCGTTTGGATATGACCCATATAACGCAAGAGAATATATCGAGCGATGGGAACGAGAGAATGGTCCATATGGTCTGACTAAAGTTATACAAGGAGCTAAGACTGAGTCGGTTCCTTTGGGTGAGTTGAAGAAATTAGCTGAAGATAGAGTATTGTTATTTGATGAAGAAATGATGTCTTTTACAATGGGTAATGCTATTGTTCTAGAAGATACCAATGGAAATCGAAAACTGCTCAAAACTAGACATGATCAAAAGATCGACGCAGTAGCAGCTATGGTTGATGCTTACGTTTCGTATAAGATAAGTCGTGATTTGTTTGATTAATTCGTGATAAAGAAACCATTACACGTATATTACGCGAGGAGGTGAAATATGGGTATAATGGATAGTTTATCACATGCTTGGAATTTATTTAGGTCGAAAGATAAACCAGAGAATCAAAAAGAACGACCGATATTTGTTAATGAAATGACCTCCTCTAGTAGGTTGGATAGAACACCGCTTCGACTTGGAACAGAGCGTTCGATTCTAGCCGCTATATACAATCGAATAGCAATTGATGTAGCAGCTATTGAAATTCGACACGCTAGAATAGATGAAAATGGCAGGTTTTTGGAAGAAATTAAGTCTGGTTTGAATGAGTGTTTAGCTATAGCAGCTAATAAAGATCAAACAGCAAGAGCATTTTATATGGATGCCGTTCTATCTATGTTTGATGAAGGTTATATAGCTATCGTTCCTACTGACACAGACATAGATATTCTAAGGACCAATGCCTATGACATTCTTGCGATGCGAGTCGGTCGTATAACGCAATGGATGCCAAACTATGTACGAGTCGAAGTATATAACGATAACGTTGGTAGACGTGAGGAAGTGCTTCTTCCGAAAGATAAAGTGTGTATAATCGAAAATCCTCTTTATCAGGTTATGAACGAACCAAACTCTACTTTGCAACGTTTGAGGCATAAATTAGCATTGCTTGATGCTACCGACGATAAACAAAATTCTGATAAACTTAACATGATTATTCAACTTCCATATCAGATAAAGTCCAAAGCTAAGATGGAAGCAGCTGAGGAACGAAGGAAGGAAGTTGAGCTGCAATTAACACAGTCGAAGTATGGAATTGCATACATCGATGGAACTGAAAAGATCATTCAGTTGGGTCATCCTATTGAAAATCGTCTGATTGAGCAAATTGAGTATCTGACTAATCAGTTATATGCCCAGTTAGGTTTGACGCCTGAAGTATTCAATGGTACGGCTGACGAACGAGCGATGCTTAATTACATAAATCGTACGATCGAGCCCATCGTATCTGCCATCGTTGATGAAATGCATAGAAAGTTCTTAACTAAGACAGCTAGAACTCAGGGACAGGCGATTGTATTCTTTAGGAATCCGTTTAGTCTTGTTACTGTGGAGAATTTGGCTGAGATTGCTGACAAGTTCACTAGGAATGAGATTCTTAATAGTAACGAAGTACGAGCATTGCTTGGCTATAAGCCGGTTGATACTGAACGTGCTGAGGAACTTCTTAATAAGAACATCAATCCTATTCCATCAGAGCAAATGTATCCGATTCCTCCAGAAGCTGGTGCTGAGGTGGCTCCAACTAACGGGCTTCCTACTATTCCAGAAATGCCGATGCCAGATAACGTTGGGAATAATCAAAATGCCAACCAAACTGAATCGGCAACCAACGATGTTGTCGATATTGATAGCATGGATGAGATTCAGATGCAAGAGTATCTAGCCAAACTCCAAGCTTATATGGATGAACTAGATGAGTACGATAATCAAGTTAATAACTTTTCTTCAGATGAAGAAGACGATGATAAAAAGAAGAAAGAAATAAAGCATCACGTGTTTTACGGATCGATGTAGGAGCGTGATGAGATGAAAAAAGTTTATATTTCTGATAAAGATGAACACATCGAGCACGCTTGGGATAAGTTTACACAAGCACGCAACTATGATTCGGCAAAACGTCGAGAAAGATATTTGCGAGATAAGGCTGCTGGAAAAACTGGCTATAAAGGAATTTTAGCTAGGTCCAGTAATCCGTATGGTAACTATGCTAATGTGTATTATGATCCTCAAAAGGCTCATGAGTATTATCTAAAGCGTAAACAGGCTATGGGTGGATCTTCTACGACTCGACGTACTTCAGCAGTGGCTCCGACAGCAACAGCAGCAGCCGAAGAAGATACATCAAAATCCAAAAAGAAGTCTAGTGGTTCAGGACGAGGATCGGGTGGTTCGGGTGGCTCTGGACGTGGAACCGGTAGCGGACGTACTGGTCCGACTGCTGAAGAGCGTCAAGCAGCCAATGATCGAATAAGCGAACTTCGAGAGTCTACAAATGCACAGATCCAAGCACTTCAAGAGAAAATAGAAGCTGCTAAGGAACAAGGTAAGTCCGAACGTCAGAGTCGACAAGAAGAAACTACTGAGCGTATAAAGGCTGAACGTGAGAAGCGAGCCGAAGAAACTGCAGCAAAAACTGAAGAATTGAAGAAAGAACGCGATCTCAAACTTGAACCTATTCGAGAAGAGAACGCACAACTCAGAGGTAAGTTAAGATCCCTCGATCCCAATTCCAGTGAGGGAATAAGCTTGCGTCGTAAATTAGCAGCAAATGCTAAGAAGTCGATGGATGCCTGTGAGGATTATACAAAGACTCTTCAGTCCGAAAGAACAAAATTCTCTGAAACAATGGATAAGAATCTCACAAAGTTGAGGAGTGATTTGGACAGTTTCATTAGTAGTAGTCTTTCGAAACAACAGAGCACTACTGCCGAATTAAGAGATAGAATACAGAAATTACGAGATAATTTGCGGAATGAGATATCTTCGATTCGAGCAAATTTGGCAGCTAAAAGTGGTAACAAATCGAATAAATCTAACAATTCGAGTGGAACTACCACTGCTAAATCTTCTATAACTGGTTCGATTTCTAGAAAAGATAGCGGCACTGTTACCGTTAGCAGTTCGTCTAGTAGCAAATCTACAGCTACAAAGAAGAAAGAAACCGGAAATGTAGAAGTTGTTGAATCTGATGATAAGAAAAAGAAACGATAGACGATATGGATAATATACGAAGGAGGTATACGCATGTATGATTTTAGTGGATACGCTACCAAAAATGATCTAGAATGCGCAGATGGTCGAATTATTCGACATGATGCCTTTAAAGATAATGATGGTACACGTGTTCCTTTGGTGTGGGCTCATATTCATAATACGCCTGATAACGTTCTCGGTCATGCAGATCTTGAGAATCGTGACGATGGTGTATATGCTTTCTGCTCGTTTAATGATACACCGCAGGGCTTGAACGCTAAGACACTTGTTCAGCATGGCGACATTAATTCTATGTCGATTTATGCTAACAATCTTAAGCAACATGGTCCAAATGTTATTCATGGTATCATTCGAGAGGTAAGTCTTGTTATGGCCGGGGCTAATCCTGGTGCTCTTATCGATCCTGTCAGTATTAAGCATAGTGCCGATGATGGATCTTATACTTATACCGATCTCGATGATGAGGCAATCATCTATACTGGCGAGGAATTTCTGGAGCATACAGGCGATAAGGAGGATAAGCCAATGGCCGATGAAAAAGACAAGACTCCTGAAGAGGAGCCGAAGAAAGAGTCTAAGAAAGAGCGCTCTGTTCAGGACGTAATCGATACTATGAACGAGGAGCAGAGGAATGTTCTTCGTTTCCTTGTAGGACAGGCTCTTGAAGAGGGCGGTTCTAAAGAAAAGGATGATGACGATGACGAGGTAAAGCATTCTGCTGATGACGCAGAGGATGCTGAGGACTCGGACGAAAAGAAATCCGATAAGAAATCGGATAAGACTGTACAGGATGTTTTGGATGGTATGACCGAGGAGCAGAGGACAGTCGTAGCATTTTTGGTTGGACAGGCTCTGAACGATAAAAATAACGCAGGGTCTTCTGATAAAGGTGAAGTAAAGCACAGTGGTATGGAGGCTAACATGAAGCACAATATCTTTGATAACACTGATGGTGGCATCGAGGAGCTTACGAAGGAGGATGTTGCCAGCTATATTGATGAGGCTAAGCACAATGGCAACGGTTCCCTTCGCAGCACGTTCAAGGCTCACGGCGTTGGCGATGTAAGCTACATTGCTCACGGTGTTGAGAACATTGACGTACTTTATCCCGAGGCCCGTCTGGTTGGCGACAACCCCGCTATGATCGCTCGCGACACCACTTGGGTTGACAAGGTTTGGGGTGCCGTAAAGAAGACGCCGTTTGCTCGTATTAAGTCGGTAGCGGCTAACATCACCGAGTATGAGGCTCGTGCTCGTGGTTACGTAAAGGGTAACCAGAAGATCGAGGAGGTTATTAGTCTTCTCGGCCGTAGGACTGAGCCGCAGACGGTCTACAAGCTGCAAAAGATCGATCGTGATGACGTTATCGACATTGTCGATCTCGACATCGTTGCTTGGATGAAGAATGAGATGCGTCTCATGCTCAATGAGGAAATCGTTCGCGCTATCCTCGTTGGTGACGACCGTCCGTCTAATGATCCTTCTCGCATTCATCCTGAGAACATTCGCCCGATTTATCAGGACTCGGATGTTTACACTATTCATGATGAGGTAACTATCGGTAGCAGCGCTACGTTCAACGATATCGCTGATGCGATTATCGAGCATGCTGTTCTCGCCCGCAAGAACTACAAGGGTTCTGGCGTTCCGACTATGTATGCTTCGACTGACATCATTACTCGCATGCTTCTTGCTAAGGATACCCTTGGTCATCGCATGTATCGTAACGAGGCTGAGCTGGCTTCTGCTCTCCGTGTTAAGGAGATTGTCGAGGTTCCTATCTTTGATGGTATTAAGCGTGTTGCTTCCATCACTACCGAGGAGGATGGCCGCACTGTTACCACTACTGAGGAGCGTAAGCTTCTTGCCCTCATTGTAAACCTTACCGATTACTCGGTTGGTACTGATCGTGGTGGCGAGGTCAATCTCTTCGACGACTTCGATCTGGACTTCAACAAGTATGAGTACCTGCTGGAGACTCGTTGCTCTGGTGCTCTTACCGCTCCTTATTCTGCTATCGCCATTGAGACTGCTGGCGAGCTTCCGTTCACGTTCGGTACGGTAAGTGGCATGTATGAGAACAGCAAGACGGCTAAGGCAGCTGCTGGTGGGACTGGAGAGACTGGTGACACTGGCATCACTGGCTAAAAATCAAAATAACAAGTAGTCGGAGATTCAAATGGCCCGTTTTTATGGAATGATTGGTTTTGCTAAAACTGCAGAAACGCGTCCAGGAATATTTACTGAGGAATATGAAGAGTTTCCATACAAAGGCTATATAACAAGTCGAAAACGTGATTGGGATTCTTCTGATTATCTTAACGATAACCTAGAAATAGCTAATGATATTAGTATCATAGCTGACTCTTTTGCTAACAGTAATTTCGGGGCTATGCGATACGTTCGGTGGAAGAAACAAACGTTTAAAATAACTTCCGCTTCAGTCGATACTGAACGACATCGAATAACCCTTAGTATAGGAGGGGTGTTCAATCCAAATGAATCGATTGAAGAGGTATCGAGAGCTTATCCAGAATGAGCTAGAAGATATTCGTGGAGTTGCTAGAGTTTATTATCAACCACCTGAAAATCTACGACTTAAATACCCCTGCATCATATATACGTATGATGGTTCACGAAACACAAAATACGGATCAAACAAACCATATGTGGAATGGCCGTCATATAACGTTACTATAATTGATAGTGATCCTGAAAGTGACATACCAGATAGATTTCTCAAGTTGATGAGACGAGGGAATTTTGTTACTTTTGAAAGATTGTTTACACTAGACAATCTTAATCACTGGACTTATAATGTGATATGGGGAAAAGGTTTGGTAAAAGACATCTTTGAGGAGGAATAATGTCGCGTATCGTATGGGATACCGTTGGTGATCGCACTTACGAGCTCGGTGTAGATCATGGCGTTCTTTATCCTGGTGCTGCTGATGGCACCTATCCGCTGGGAGTTGCTTGGAACGGTCTTACAAACGTATCCGAGTCTCCTTCTGGAGCAGACGCCAACAAGTTGTGGGCTGACAACATCAACTATCTCACCATTTATGGTGCTGAGGAGTTCGGTGGAACTATCGAGGCTTACACTTATCCTGATGAGTTCGCTGCTTGTGATGGTTCTGTTGCACTGGTCCCTGGCGTTCTGATTGGTCAGCAGCCTAGGAAAGCGTTCGGTCTTTGCTATCGTACCAAGATTGGCAACGACACCGTTGGTCAGGACTTTGGTTATAAACTTCACCTTGTATATGGTGGACGTGTTGCTCCTTCTGAGCGTTCATATGAGACTTTGAATGACTCTCCTGAGCCGATTTCGTTTAGCTGGGAGCTTACCACTACACCCGTTCCGGTCACTGGACAGCAACCTACTGCTTGCCTGACTATTGAGTCGACTAAGTTCGTCACTGAGGCTCAGAAGGCAGTTCTTAAGGAACTTGAGGACATTCTGTATGGCACTACTGATGCAGATCCTCGTCTTCCGCTTCCTGACGAGATTTATAGGAAGCTCGCTCCTGCTTTCAATGGTGGCACCACTGGTGAGACTGGTGAGACTGGTGAGACTGGTGAGACTGGTGATACCGGAGTTACTGGTTAATCAAAATGCCAAGTGATTAAATAGATCGGCTATGGTGTAATTAGCATAGAAGTAATTCAGGTCTGGGTTTTAATCCCAGTAGCCGATTTGTTTTTACGAAAGAGGATGCTATGAGTCTAGAATATGACGTATATCTAAAGAAACATGTGTCTGCAGTGAAACAAGCATCGCAGTGGTTGATTGCTGAACTATCCGATCTGTTAAATTCTGTATTGCCAGATCTAAAAATGGTTGATGATTTGATTAATAATCATGATAGATCTAAATTTGACGTTGAATATAAGCATTACGATAGATATTTTTATGGCGATTCTAAAGACCCAGAAGTTCTAAAAAACTTCAATTATGCTTGGTTGCATCATATTCATAATAATCCGCATCATTGGCAATATTGGGTATTGATTGAGGATGACAGAGAAACTGGTGATAGTTTTAAAGCGCTAGATATGCCTGATAACTATATTTTCGAAATGATTTGTGACTGGTGGTCCTTTTCATGGATTGAGCATTTTAAGCAAGTAAAAGAGAATCCTATGACTGAATATAGTAGTACAGTTGGTTTAGATGGCATATTCGATTGGTATGAAACACATAAGAATACCATAATACTATCGGATGCTACACGAAATAAAGTGGAAACTATTTTAGATGCTTTGAGAGATCGTATATCGTAAGTTTATATTTGCCCCTGTGGCGGAATTGGCAGACGCAGCGGACTTGATTCTAGGAGATACTTTATGAGTATTATCGATAACGATATGTATACTGTATATGAAAATAAAGATGGACGAACTAGAATTTACAATAAGAAAACTCATAAAGTAACTTCATATCCCAGATATCTAATGGAGGTCGAATTGGGTAGGCCTCTTATGAGCAATGAAGATATACATCACATAGATGGCAATCCATTAAATAATAATATTTCGAATTTAATAGTTATTAATCATAGTGAACATGAAAGATTGCATTCTACGAAATATTACGACATGGAATATCATTGTTCATATTGTAACCAAACATTTATATGGACTGCGACTAGTCAAAGGAATTTTTATTCTAATAAACGAAGAAAAGCTAACATGACTGGTCCGTTTTGTTCAAAAAGATGCGCGGCATTAGGTTCTGCAAATGAGCACCGAGACAGGAATGTTTCGAGTGAATGCGAGTAAATTCGGTGAACCCTTTCCCAATGGCAACGCCGAGCCAAGCCATATAATTGGAAGGTGTAGAGACTTAACACTTGCCATCCAGACCGGATGAAGACAAAGTCCAGACCACAAACTGATATTTCAGGTAGTGAAAACTATAGTGGTAAGAAAATCCGATGGTAGAAATATCGTGTGGGTTCGAATCCCACCGGGGGCACCTATAACAATTTTTATGCTTTCATTAAACATGGGATCTTAGCTCAGTCGGTAGAGCAGGAGACTTTTAATCTTCAGGCCATGGGTTCGAAACCCATAGATCCCACCAGATAAACATATTAAATGAAAGGAGTATAGAAAATGGAAGCTAAAGACCATATAACATTATTCATATAATGGTTTAATAGTAATGATTGCATAGTAAAGGAGTGCATAAAATGATTAAGTGGCCGATTACTTATACGAATTATAACGGTGACGAGATTACTGAGGATTTCTACTTCAATCTCAACAAGGCTGAGCTAGCTCAAATGCAGTTTAATGCGAATGGCGCGTATAGTCAATTCATTGAGCGTATTGTGAATCAGCGGGATCTTAAGCAGCTTGGCGAGGAGATTAGGAACCTTATTCTTAATTCTTACGGTGAGAAGTCTGATGATGGACGACTATTCCGTAAGTCTCAGAAGATGAGGGAAGAGTTTGAGCAAACTGAGGCTTATCCCATTCTTTATATGGATCTTATTTCTGATGAGGATAAAGCTGCAAAGTTTGTCAAGGGTATTCTTCCTAAGGATCTTCAGGGGGCTCCTGTTCCAAAGGATAAGCGTTAGTGAGATGATCTAAATGCTTCAGTTATTCATTGGAGAGCAAGAGTTTTACAACGAAGATACTGAAGAGTTTTATACAATAAAGCCTCAGAAGATAACTCTGGAACATTCATTAATTTCTTTATCAAAATGGGAAGCAAAATGGAAAAAGTCATTTCTTTACGGTGATAGAACTCCAGAAGAAATGATGGATTATATAAGATGTATGACACTTACACCTAATGTTAATCCGGAAGTATATATAGCTCTTACTCAACAACAGCTGCGAGAAATAAAAGACTATATAGATGATGAACATACGGCTACAACATTTTCTAATATTAGGCAAGCTCCTCGACGATCCAGAATAATCACTAGTGAATTGATATATTTTTGGATGATTTCTCAAAACATACCGATCGAGTGTGAAAAATGGCATCTTAATCGATTGTTAACATTGATAAGAATTGCTAGTATTGAAAATAATCCAAAGGGTCGTAAGAAAATGAGTCGTAGAGAGATATACAATCAAAATTCAGCATTAAATGCAGCAAGAAGAGCGAAGTATCATACCAAGGGATGATGTCTATCATAGGCATCTCTTTATATTTTGGAGGTGCCTATGTCTTCTTCATTAAAATTGCAGTCCTATGGAGATTATAGTAAGACTATAAAGTATCTCAATAAACTTCAACACTTAAATATTGATACTATATTAAAATCTGCTGGTAACAGAGGGGTCGAAGCTCTAAAGAAAGCGACACCTAAAGATACTGGAAAAACAGCCAGTTCGTGGGGCTACGAAATTACCAAGTCCAAGAATGAGATAATCATAACATGGACTAACAGTAATATTCAACGAGGTATAAATATTGCTGTGATACTTGACGTAGGACACGCTACAAAAAATGGTGGTTATGTGGTTGGTCGAAATTATATAGAACCAGCTTTACGACCTGTGTTTGATAAAATAGCAGATGATGTATGGAAGGCGGTGACGTCAGTATGAGTTCGATGGACAATCGCGTTGTAAAATTAACTTTCGATAACGAACAATTTGAGAAAAAAGTAAAAGATACCATTAAAACATTACAAGAATTCGAAAAATCGCTAGATATGAAAGGCGCTACCGCCGGATTCGATAAGGTATCATCTGCTGCAGATAAGTTAAATTTATCTGGAGTTAATAAAAAAGCTGACGAAACCAAAGCTAAATTCGATGAGTTTAGTGAATCAGCTAGCAAAAGTCTCGATAAAGTATCAGATAAAGCTCAAACAGTAGATTTGTCTGGAGTATCGTCTAACGCTAAAAAAGCAGCTAGTGATACTGAAAATGCATTATCTAGTATCGATCTATCTTCTGTTAGTAAGTCAGCGGATAGTGCCGATTTCTCTGGTATATCTGCTAATGCCGAAGATGCTATAGGCGATGCCGAACATGCAGCAGCTAATATAGATCTATCTGCGATAAGTGAATCTGCTGAAGAAGCATCTAGCGGATTTAGTAGGTTGGAATACATAGCTGTTGGTGCTTTAATGAACATCGGCAGCAAAGCTACTGATTTAGCCGAAAATGCACTTAAGAATCTATGGAATAGTATTACTCAGCCTATTACTGATGGTTTTAAAGAATATGAAACCCAGATGGGTTCGATTCAAACCATCATGGCCAACACTAATATGGATTTCGATAGTGATGAAGATATTCAAAAAGTAAATGATACTTTGGACGAGTTAAATAGATATGCCGATAAGACCATCTATAATTTTACTGAGATGACTAAAAACATCGGCACGTTTACTGCTGCAGGTCTTGGTTTGGAAGAGTCAGCAGAAGCTATTCAGGGTATCGCTAACTTAGCAGCTTTATCGGGAGCTAGTTCACAAGACGCAGCACGAGGCATGTATCAGTTATCTCAGGCATTAGCTGCTGGAACGGTTACGTTAATGGACTGGCGTTCTGTGGAGAATGCTAACATGGGTGGTCAAGTATTTCAGAAGTCGATTGCTGATATGGCTGTTCATATGGCTAGTGTTGGTAAGGCTACTGAAGAGGCTGCTGTTGCTGGACATGCAATATTAGATGAGGGTGTTAAAATACGTACCACGTTGAATCAAAAAGATTGGGGTGCGTGGTTTAACTCTGATATTTTATCAGAAACTCTCCGATTATTTACTTACGATTTACGAGAAATGACTGCTACAGAGGAAGAGGCTGTTCGTTCTCATCTTAGAACCTTGGGTTATCAAGATGAGGAAATGGACACAATCTTCAATATGGCAGAAATGGCCACGCGTTCGGCAACAGAAGTTCGTACATGGGGTCAGTTAATCGAGACAGTTGGTGAGTCATTAGGTTCCAACTGGGCAGGTATATGGCGAAATCTATTAGGTGACTTCAAACAAGCTACCGAAACATTCACGTTTCTTAGTAATACAATAACTGGTGCCATTGATGGAATGTTTAGTGGAGTTATAAATTTTGCTAAGATATTTAATAATGGTGGTGCAATATTAACCGAAGCTTACGGAAGTATGCTCCCAGATGGTACTGAAATACAATCTCCAATTGATATTATCTTCGGTTCTTTTGCACGTGATGAAAATGGCGAAAAGTACATAGATGAAATGACTGGTCAATTCGCTCGTATCAAAGGAGCAGTTGACTATTTATTCGAAGCTATCGAAGCACCATTGGTTGCTATAAAATCATCATTTGATGAGATATTTGGAATGGATGATTTGCAGTTAGCCGAGATGTTATTTGGTTTAGCTACTAATTTCAAAGATTTTGCTCAATCATTAGTAATCAGTGAAGATGCCATGATTGGTCTTGCTGGAATTTTCGATGGAATATTCTCTATAGTTGACTTAGGTCTTCATTTCATAGGCGACTTAGTAACTGCTTTCTTTGGATTAGTTGATGTTGCGAGAATATTAATAGATCCTCTTATCGACATCGCTCTTACTTTAGGCGGATCAGTAGGAAACGGAGTCAAGACTTTCCATGATATGATTCTGTTGACTACTAATTCATTTAAGATATTCGTTAACGAATTAATGGGTCCCGTTATAAAATCCATTAAAGAAGTAGTTCAAGGCTTCTTTAAGATGGCTGACATTCCCGGAAAGATACGAGCTGTTACTAACTTTATTATAGAGTTAATTAATGTTCTTTGGGATTTTATAGATATTCCTGGAAAGTTCGAAGCCGCTTTACAATTCTTCCAGAATTTATTCACCGATATAGGTAAGTTCTTTGGGTTTATTAGTGATTCAGAAGATAATGCGGCTGAGAAATCAACTACATTTGTCGGGGTTATTAAATCGATGTTTGAGGGAATCACTAATGCGATAACTACTGCATTTCCGTTTGTAAAAGATATTGGAAATGCGTTTAGTGATTTCTTCAAAATCATGGATAGTGGAGATCCCGAAGCTACTCGTAATTATGTAGTAGGTATGCTTAAAGGTATTTCCGATAACGTATCAAAAGTCACTGGTCCTTTGATGGAACTAGGACAAGCTATTGGTGGTTTCTTCGGACGAATGGTAGAAGGCGTATCAAAACTCGATATTGTGCAAAATGTCATACAGGGTTTTAAGTCATTTGTTGATTGGGTATCAAATTTAATTTCTTCAATCTTCAATGTACGTGAGGCTTTTGCTATCGGAACCGATGATATGGCCGAGAAGTCCGACGTATTCACTATTATAGGTGAAAAGATTTCTCAGCTTACTGAGTTTGTAAATAGTCTTACATTCGAGAACATTACTAAATCTTTAACTGAGTTTAAAGATAAAGTGGTTAATGACTTTATGAATGTTTTCGAATATTTAAGTACTCATTCTCCTTTAGAGATATTTAATGATTTTCTCGATGGAGTAAAAGACAAAGCTAAGGGCGCCATAACATCGTTACGACAAATGGTACCAGCATTCGATAAGTTACTTAAAGACTTAGACGATAAGAACATTAGAGATAATTCTCCAGTACTAAAATTCCTTAGTACCATGAGAGATATTATAACAGGAATCATTAAGGTGCTTAGTGGATTTGCTAATGGATTGATCAATGTAACCACTGGTATAGTCGAAGCAATTCGTCAAAATGAAAAGTTCAATGCTGTAATTGGAAAAGTTAAAGAAGTCTTTAGTGGGTTTGTTATGATGATTCAAAGTAGTGACTTTGGGTCTAAGATAGTTGAACAATTTAAGTTGATGGCTAGCGGCGAAGGTATTAAGGATAATTTCGATAAAATTGCGGAATTCTTTAATACGCTAACCGTTGATAAGATAGTAGATGCTGCTGGAAAATTAAAAGATGATGTTGTAGAAAAATTCGGGGCTATTGGAACTGCAATATCTCCTGTAATAGATACTATAGTTAAAGGTGTTACTGACTTCTTTACTAATGCTACAAAAGATGCAAACAGCTTTTCTGATGTAATTCAAAATATTCGAACTACAATAGAGAAAGCTTTCTTTGATTTGCCGACAACACTTGGCAATATTTTCAGTAGTATTTTTAGTCCCAGAGAGGCTAATGCTGAAACCACATCTATGCCCAAAATTGATTTGGCGGATTCTATAACTTTCGATGAAAAGAAGATTCCAAATATCTTTGAAGAAATTGTCAAAGCAATAACCAATGCATTTAATAACATAAAAGGTTCTCTTGGTGAAGCTCATAAGGTTATCGATAATGTCTTAAACGGCACTATATTAGATGATTTTGTCAAGTTTGTAAAAGATGGCGGTAAATCGGCATCTGAAATAAAAGATGGAATCATAGACAGAGTAATGTCTACCTTTAGTGGTTTTGCTGATGGTATGCGAAATAACAAAGATATTATCGATATGGTTCTCAACGGAGGACTTATTATAAGTATACGTCAGTTCTTGAAAAGTTTAAAAGGTACTACCAAATCTTTAGGTGGTATGTTCGATTCATTTGCCAATGTTGGTAAGTCTATTTCTAATTTACCGAAAACCATGGCTGATGGAATGACTAAATTTGCTAAGAGTCTGAATAAATGGCGAGAAGAGACTCCAGCTGAGGCAATTCTTAAAATAGCTGCAGCGATCGCTGTATTAGCTGCTTCTTTATGGGTTATAGCATCCATTCCAGCCGATGATCTCATACGAGCTGGTCAGGCTATGGCTATTATGGCTGGAGCATTAGTTGCTGTGATCTTAGCAATATCGTTAATGGATAAGTTTAAACTTACGAACAAAGATACTTTGACTGCTATAGGCAAGTCGTTCGAGGGTATCGGAATTGGCATGGTTGCTTTGGCAGCTGGTTTGTTACTTATGACTCAATTAACTCAAAATAACCAGTTAGATAAAGCATTGCAGGTAGTCACTGGTTTAATGCTAGAATTTGCTATATTAGCTGCCATCATGAAATCAAATAAAGTCGGTACACAAATACTAGCTGCAGCAGCTGGTTTGTTGGTGTTATCATTTGCTTTGCGTTCTTTGATAAAAACCATCGAGATGTGGAATGCTTTCGATTGGGTAGGTAATCTAAAAGGCTTGGCCGGTATGGCTATTACTATAGCTGCGTTGGGCCTTGCTTTACGAGTAGCTGGCCCCAATGCTCTAAAAGCGGCTGCTGGAATGTTGATATTATCTGTGGCTATGTTAGCTTTAGTTCCCGCTATAGCTGCTATGGCACTTATAGAAAAGCTAATGGGCGGCGGAGACTTTGTTGTAATGATGGTTGGCCTTGGTATAGCAATGGTGGCTATGGGTGGTGCTCTTAGGTTAGCTGGCGAACATGCTATAAAGGCCGGAGCTGGTTTCTTGTTATTAGCAGCTTCTATAACGGTTATGACTGTTGCTCTTGGTGCACTATCATTAGTCGCTAATATTAATAATGCTGAGGGCTTAAAAGCAGCAGTTATTGCAATAGGCGCATTGGTTGGTGGATTCACTTTAATATCTGCAATTATGGATACCAAAAAATTAACAGCCACGGCAAAAGCATTAGTTACGTTTTCTGCTGCAATATTAGTAATGTCAGCATCATTGGCTGTACTTACATTAGTGCCTTGGGAAAAGCTATATGCTGGTGCTGGAGCTTTAGGAGTTTTGATCTTAGCTTTCGGCGGAATAACTGCGTTGACTGATAAGAGTGACATATCTAAAACAGCAAAAAGTATGCTAATATTTTCCGCTGCTTTAGCAGTTATGGCGGCTACATTAGCAGCACTAACTTATTTCCCATGGGAAAATTTACTCGCCGGAGCTGGTGCATTAGGCGTGCTTGTATTAGCATTAGGAGCTATGACAGCATTAACTAAAGAATCTGATATATTGGCTACTTCTGCTGGTTTAGTGGTATTCTCTCTTGCTATTGCTGCTATGGCAGCTTCATTGGCTGCTTTAACTTACTTCCCTTGGGAGAAGCTATACGCAGGAGCAGGTGCTTTGGGCGTACTTATACTTGTTTTGGGTGCATTAACTGCATTGACTAAAGAAACTGATATAGCAGTGACTGCCGCATCATTTATATTATTTGCCGGCGGCATTATGATTATGTCCGGAGCATTGCAGATGCTTGCTAATGTACCGATTGATAATTTAATGCCTGCTGCAATTGCATTGGGTGTATTATCAGCAGTAGTGTTAGGTTTGTCTGCCGTCTTAGTTGGATTTGGTGAAGTGAGTATAGTTGTCTTACCATTAGTCGCATTGGTTCTTGTGGCATTTGGTGGAACAGCTCTCATGATAGCTTATGCTGTCGAGATATTAGCTGGTGGATTAGAACATTTGGCAACAACCGGACCAGCTCTGGCTACGTTTGCTCAGACTATTGGTTCGAATCTTCCTAATTTCGCTATGACAGCATTGGCATTTGTTGCATTAGGTGCTGGATTGGCTGTATTAGGCGCAGGTGTTGCTGTATTTGGTGTGGCAGCTCTTGGTGCAAGCGTTGGTATTGCGGCTCTTACATTAGCATTAGGAGCTTTCTTACTCGTGGCACAAGGTTTACAAGCATTTGTCGATGCTGGTTTTAACATTACTGCTGGTATCGGAGAAGGTATCGGTGGCGGTCTTGGTGTTGTTACTCAGGCTATCATGGGTATTGGTCAAGGAATCCTTAATGCGATATTATCGTTCTTTGGTATTGCATCGCCTTCTGCGTTAATGGCAGATCAAGTAGGTCAATATATTCCAGAAGGAATTGGTCTTGGTATTGAGAATAACGAAGGTGGACTGATGGACACCATCGGTAACACGCTTGGCGGATTACTTGAGAAGTTCTGGACTTGGGTTCAGGAAGAGGGATTACCAAAGCTTCAGGAGTTCGGTGAAAACATTCTCCATGAAGCAGAAGGTTTAACTCCTAAGATTGAAAATTGGGTAAATACTACTGCAATACCTGCGTTAGAGGGCTTTGCAAGGAATATACTCGATCGTATTATGGAAGAATTAGGAAAACTTCCTCAGAAATTAATTGATTGGGCAAGCGGCATTCCTGGCGCTATTTGGGAAGGAATTCAAAGTGACAGACGCACGATAGCAAGCATAGGCGAAGATATCATTAACGGTGTCATTTCTGGTATACAGTCTGCTCCTGAAACTATCGCGAATGCTTTGTTGGGCGCTGCTCAAGATGGCCTCGCTAGCGTAAAACAGTTCTTCGGTATTGCATCGCCATCAAAGGTAATGCGAGATCAAGTTGGTAAATTCTTACCGATGGGTATCGGGGAAGGTATACGTAAGTACGTTGGTTATGCTGTCGATCAGGCTGTTGCTATGGGTAAATCGGTAATGGATGGAGTTGATAGTAATCTTCATCCAGCATCCACATCAATTAATATTGATTTCGATGCTAAGATACCGATGTCGCCCACGATTTCACCTGTTATAGATATGTCTGCTATCGATTCGAATCTTGACTGGCTCGAAACTCAAATGGCAGCGTTTAATTTCGACGCATCTATGACGAATTTACAAAATATCGACGCCAATGTCGACTTCTCATCGCTGAATCAACTCAGTTCTGAGCAATCGATGAGAATAGCCGAATTGACAGATCAAAATGAAAAGTTATTAAGCGAGGTAGCACAACTCCGAACTGAGATGGAAGAGTATACTGATGCTATTAACAATTCAGCAATTGTTATGGATAGTGGATTATTAGTTGGGGCAATTGCTCCACAGATGGATAACGCGTTGGGACGTCGTCAAGAATTGGCACGTCGTGGTGTAATTCGATAAAGTAACGAGAGGGGTATCAAATGTACCATTCTGTAACCTTTGGTTCTATGAATTCGTTCTCTGATTGGCATTTGGTGCCCGAATCTCGACCGGTCATAGCGATGCCAGAACCGAAATAAGAAAGAAATGTAAATAAAATGAGCCCAATTATAGAAGCTTTTATATTATTTTGTATTCCGATAATAGTATTCATTCTCGTGCTGCTTTTGTTTTTCGTTACTCGATATCACATATATAAATCAGAGAACAACAAGTTTAAGATAGAATATCGAGAAGAAAAATTAAATAGCAGAATACATTAATCAAAATCACAAGTAAAATTATTCCATGTTCGTTATCTAAAGGAGGAAGTTATGAGAGAACTCGTTCTTGATGTAAGTAAATGGGATGGCGACATGGATTTCAATCAATGGAAGCGATTACATAATCTATACGGAGTCATCATAAAAGGCGGTGGCTCCGATGTAGGTCGCTACATGGATTCGTGGTTCGCTAGAAACTATGACAAAGTTATAGCAGCAGGTATTCATGTTGGATGTTATTTCTACAGCAAGGCAATGTCAATCCAAGAGGCCATAGATGATGCAAATTACTTGATCGACAATTGCCTAGAGGGTAGAGCATTCGACCTTCCAATTTATATTGATGTTGAAGAGCCTGCTGTTTTCAACTTAGGCAAGCGAGCTGTAACTGATATTTCAAAAGCATTCATGGATGTTCTAAACCAGCACGGCTACAAAGGTGGTATTTACACTGGTGGCTATGCGTGGTCTGCTTATATGTATGGTGATGAGGAATTAGGTGACTATGCCGATTGGATTGCTGCATGGGGAGCTAATCCTCCAACCTACATAGGTGTCGATTACGGCATGTGGCAGCAAGGAGCCATTAATCTAAGTGGCAATATCGTGTATGATGATGTCTCTGGTTATGTCGATTGCGATAGAGCTTTGATTGACTATCCAGCAATGATTACTGGAAATAAGCCAATTGATATCCCCGAGACTACCACTCCAACAGGCTCGGTTGAAGACGTGATGAAAACAGCTTATGGCGAATTAGGATATTATGCTCCTGATGATCCTGAGCGAGGTAGTAAGTATGGCAGATGGATGGCAGAATACACTGGAGAAGATTGGATGGCAGGTCCGTCTGTCGAAATCTGGTGGTGCTGCATGTTCGTCTCATGGGTTCTTTATCATGCTGGTGTACGTTGTGCAGGCTTCCCATCGCAAAATACTGACGTCGCTCTTGAAGGTGGTGCAGCTGCACATCTAGTCGATAAGAGTCAGATTCTTAGAGGCGATGTTCTGATATTCGATTGGAACTTTGCTACTGATCCAACCGATCATATTGGTTTTGCCACAGGTTCTCCTTACGATGGTGTAGTTGATACTATTGAAGGCAATGTCAAAAATGCTGTAAAAGAGATGACGAGAGATCTGTCGACGATTCGATATGTTGTGCGTCCTGATTACGAAGGACAGGAAGCAACTGATAAAGAATATATTGATAAGCCTGACTTCGACGCTCCGCTCGACATCGATGGCTATGGTGGATATTTTACCATCCACAAATGGCAGGATCAATTAGGAACCTATGCTGATGGCTATATCAGTGGACAAAAGCCTGATGATTATCAATACCGTCACAATATTTATGCAGTGGAACATGACTTTGGTGGCTCTCAGTTGGTCGAGGCTATTCAGGTTAAAGTTGGCACATATGTCGATGGATATTGGGGTGTGGTCACAACTAAGGCTATTCAGCAATGGTTAGTCGATCATGGATATGATATTGGTGCTGCAGGTGTCGATGGATATTTCGGACCTTGCTCTGTTATGGCTCTCCAGCAATCTCTGAACGACAATATGTGGGCATAATTACGGTTAGATATTATGCTAATAACATCAATTTCGACCTTTCTCGGATTAATGAGGTTCCTTCGTACTATAGGGCTGCTATTATTACTTATATTAATATTCTCAATGCGTAAAGGATAAATGAATGTCTACGACTACTTTTTTCATGATTACATTTCATTTTGTTGGTGGAGACACTGTTAGGATTTATGATAATGGTCGTCGGTATAAAACGCGTGGTGAAGTAACACAGATGATTCGAAACTCTATCAAGCACGGTATGTTTGTCAATGCTGGTGATAAGTTCGTGAATCTCAAGCAGGTTACTTACATTGATATTGTTGGTCAGGATCTTGACATTGAGGATGCTGAGATTGATGAGTTTTATTCAGAGGTCGACACAGAGGAAATAGATGATGCTCTGGGAAATGCGTCAGATAATGTTTAGTAGAGGCGCTTACTAAAAATAGAGAGAGGTGTACTGAATGTACCATTCTGTAACTTTTGGTTCTATGAATTCGTTCTCTGATTGGCATTTGGTACCCGACGGGCGTCCTGTAATAGTAATGCCTTCACCTAAGCTTACAACTGTTGAAGTTCCAGGAGCTAATGGTATATTAGACTTATCTGAAGCTTTAACTAGATATCCTATTTATAATACTAGAGAGGGATCTATAAATTTCCATGTATTAAATAACAAAGAGCCTTTAGATGTGTTATACAGTAAAATTGCTAACTATTTACATGGTAAAACAATGCCTATGGTATTAGAAGATGATTCATCATATTATTACCAAGGACGTTTTAGTATTAATTGGACTCATAATAATGATGGCACTGGATCGACTTTGGAAATTTCTTATAGTTTAGATCCTTATAAATATAGTATCGAAACTTCTATTCAAGAAGATCCTAATCTTTACGAGGGCATTGGAGTACAAGGAACTACTGTAACTAGAACATTATCTGGAGATCGAACCATTGGAGATGTTCCTGTTGTTCCAGAATTTATATTTTCTAATGTAAGTGGTTCTGGTGTTACTATCACGTTAACCAATACTGAATTGAGCATCGTAAACTTATCTAAGACAGTGAATGGTAATGGTACTAGAAAATTTTATGACATAATACTGTCAAATTTAACTGAGAATAATACTCTCACTTTAACCGTTAACGGTCATGGAAATGTCGATATTTTGTTTAGGAGGATGAGTTTGTAATGTATAAAGTATATGCTGATGATGTTCTTATACATGATTCTTATTCACCTGATAAAATTATCCATCTTATTTCCCCAAATTTAACGCTTGCTGATAATGCGGCAGGGTCCTTTGAAATGACTGTTCCGAAGGATAATCCGGGTTATGATACTATTCGACATTTCACCACTACTATCATAATTAAAAAAGACAATAAAACTATATGGACTGGTCGAGTTATAAACGAGTCTGAAGATTTCTGGAAGAGAAGAAAGTTTACTTGCGAGGGTGCATTAGGTTTTCTTAATGATACCACACAAGAATTAGTGTATTATGACAACTATACTATTTATCGATTCTTTACAGCTATAATTGATATTCATAATGCTAAGGCAGCATCTAATAGACGTTTTAGAGTCGGAACCATATCGGTAACTGATACTAAAGAAGCCTTCGAATACAAGTCAAATTACAAATCGACACTCGAAACCATAAATGATAATTTTACAGATAGACTTTATGGTCATTTTCGAGTTAGATACGACGATAATGATGATACTCCGATTTTAGATTATCTTGCTGATTACCCTAATGTTTCTTCTCAAGACATTAACTTTGGAAGTAATCTGCTGGATTTTACTAAGAATTGGGATTTATCAAATCTTGTCACAGTTATATTACCACGAGGGAAGCAATTAGAAGAAGAAAATTCTCATGGCGAAAAAGATTATTTAACAATTGAATCTGTAAATAATGGATCGAAATATTTACAGAATAATGAAGCAGTTTCATTATTTGGTAGAATCGAAGAGGTTGTAGATTTTAATGATGCGGAAACGCCTGAGATATTAAAGCGCTTGGGTGAGATATATTTGGAAAATGTTCAATTTGACAACATGATTCTAGATGTATCAGCAGTTGATTTGCATATGCTAAATCCGGATATTGTGTCGTTTAATCTATTGGATCAGGTGAAATGTTATTCTGCACCACATGGCCTGAATAAATTATTTCCAATTACTCAGATTGATATTCCTCTTGATTCTCCCGACAATGTTAAATACACAATGGGTAGTACTCAAAATATGTCATTGACATCACGAGCTGCTGCTGTACTACCTACTATTAAGAATTCTATTGATATTAGCGGCGGCAATCTGTTGGCTAATGCTAAACATCAAGCTACAGAATTAATTAATCAGAAAACTACAGGTTATGTCAACATAATTACTGAGAACGAAACATCTCAGGCTTTAATTATTTCTGATAAACCTGATTTAGAGACTGCTACGAAATTATGGCGATGGAATTTAAATGGTTTAGGATATTTAAACAAAGAAAACAATCCTAACGGTGATTATACATTAGCTATAACTAATAATGGCGTTATTGTAGCAGATTTTATTAAAACCGGAATGCTTGAAGATGGTTACGGTTTAAATCATTGGAATTTGAGTACTGGAGAGTTTACTCTTGCATATAATACTGAGTTCGCTAATCTTCAAGGAAATACAATCACTATATTGGATGTAGCTTCATTAGCGCAAGATGCTAGTGATACAGCTGATACTGCTTATCATAAGCAAACCGGTGGTACTAATATTTTACGCGGAACTAACAAGAATCTTAAAGTTGTTACAAGCGGAAATTCTAATTGGACTGATGGCACTTGGGATGGAAATCTTGGGACCAAAGCTGAAAAATCTATAATTGATATTACTGGTACTCCAAGTCCTTCAATTGTAAAAGCACTAAAAATAGTTTCTAGTACTAGTAATACTATGGCGTATATTGTACAAAGAAATGTCGATGTCGCTCCTAATCAAGTATATACTATATCATGTTATGCAAAAGGAACTGCTCCTAAAATACGTATTGGGTATAGGTATGATGGCCAAGCTGTAGCAAATTCTGACTTTATTAATCCTTTAACCGATTCATGGCGACGGTATAGCGCGGCTTTTAAAACTAATTCTAATAGATCTAGAGTAGACATAGTTTTTGGCGTAGAAACTGGTAAGGAACTGCTCCCGAATGCTCAGAATATTACTATTTGTGGTATGAAACTTGAGCGGGGTAATACGGCAAGCGACTGGAGTGAATCTGAATGGGATACATATGGCATATCCACTGCAGCCAGTGCCGATTACACAGATGCTACAGCTGTTGAACTAAAAACATATACTAAGCAATATACTGATACTATATCAGAAAATGATCGTGAATTTACCCAAGCTCAACGAAAAGCTTTAGACGAATCATTTACTCAATACAAAGTACTACAAAGATTAACCAATAATTTTAAAGCAAAAGGTATTTATCTTCAAAACAATGAGCTATACATGAATGCAACATATGTCCGTACTGGTACACTTGATGCTGGTATTGTGAAAGCTGGTATATTAACTGATAAGAACAATATTAATAAATGGAATATGGCTACTGGATATCTGTATACTAGAAACATGGAAGCAGTAAACATGCGAGCTTCTGGACGATTTGAATGTGGTAACAGTTATAAAATCGTAGTCGATTCTGGATGTATTGATGGGTATCAAGGTAATACATGGGTTGGACAAATATCTCCAACTGCAGATACTATAAACGTGGATAATGGCGCTGTTTATAAAGGATTGTGCCTAAGAGCTAAAGGATGTATTGACGTACGAACCCCTCATTTATCTATTAGAAATCGTAATGATAATGGTATTGGTACACTAGGCTATACAGGTAATTTTAAACTTAGTTGCGTGGAAAGAATACAAGGATATGGTAATGGTGGTATTCAATGGTGGACAACGCAACATAACATGAAAGTAATAAATGGTTTAATAGTCGCTATTGCATAAAATGGAGATATTATGATAGATGATACTAAAGAAGTTGACTATTTTGTAGCAGAAAGAAGTTACGAAATTCTAGTGTTAAACGATGGTACTTACGATAATCCCGAAGAAGATGATGACGATGGCGACTAATATTCCGTATAACGATGATGTTGAATTAACGCCAATAGATGCTAACACGACTAATACTGATTCATCTGTGAATGATACTTCAACACACGGAACTAGTCCATCAGTAGATCCTATAACTGTAACCGATAATAGTAATCGCATTGTTGATAATTGGATTAAAAATAATACAGCTACTGCTGGTGATGCTGGAGAAACTTATACTGATACACCACCTACTGAAAAAGATCCTTTAGCTCCGCCAGTATATAAAACTATTATAAGAAAAACTAGAGAAATAATTAATAATTATTCACCATCATATTTACAACAATTACACGATGAAGGTGTAAAATTTTATGTAGTATATACGGATGGAACTGAGAATGAAGTAGAATATACAGAAATATATGATCCGAGACAAATCACAGTAGGAAGATATGTAAACGAAGCTCAGGCAATTGCTGAAGCGACAGAACAACATTTTTGGCATGACGATAATGGCGCTCATGTTACTGATATCGAACAAGATGATTGGAAAACTGCAGCAGAAGCAAGTTTTAATGATCTAAGTGATAATAAACCATATCATAATATTCTTATGAATAGTCTTGGTATATTACTTAGAAGAGCTTTAAATAATTTATTAAGTATATCAAAGTCTGCTATAACATTCTATGATGGATTTGGTAATAATCTAGCTAATATTCGAGCCTCATTTGGATCAGCCGGGGCTACTTTTAGAGAAAATGGTAAAACTAAAGCTACTATTACCGCTCGGGGTTTTTCAGTATATGATAATGATGGAAGTATTTCTGGAAATAATGAGACGCTTGGTACTAGATTAGCATTTATTGGTGTGGATGATAACGGAAAACCTTATACTAGAATAGGTAAATCAGCTAAAGGATATATCGATATTGGTGTAAATGAGAACGATAATGGCTATATCGATTTTTATAATAATACGATATTACTAGCCCACATAGGATGCGATGCTGGAGCCAATGCTAGTGGTGGAACATCGTTAGCTCCTCATTATAATTTAGGATTACGAAAACCGGATACTACTATAGGAAACTATTCATTAATTGAAGGCAATAATACAACAGCCAGTGGATTTTGTTCTCATGCCGAGGGTTATGCTACAACAGCTAGCGCATCTGATTCTCATGCCGAGGGTTATGCTACAACAGCTAGTGGGTATGGTTCTCATGCTGAGGGTTATCTTACAACAGCTAGTGGAACTGATTCTCATGCCGAGGGAGGGTCTACAAAAGCTAGCGCAACTGATTCTCATGCCGAGGGTTATGCTACAACAGCTAGTGGGTATGGTTCTCATGCCGAGGGAGGGTCTACAACGGCTAGTGGAAAATATTCTCATGCTGAGGGTGAATCTACAACGGCTAGTGGGTATGGTTCTCATGCTAGTGGACAAGAAACTATAGCAGAATATAGGTATCAATTTGTTTGCGGTAAATATAATTCTAATTCAATTTATGATTTATTTGAAATAGGTAATGGTGTTAACGAGTTAAGTAGAGCGAATGCTTTTCGAGTAACAACGTCTAATACAGCTTACATAGGATCAACATCGGTAACATCTGACGAACGAATAAAAACCGATTTGGGTAAATTAAATCCAAAACAGGCCATTGATTTTATTAAATCCTTAATTCCTCATAAGTATGAGAAATTTGGTCGTAAAGAATTAGGTTTCTTTGCTCAGGATGTAGAAAAAGATCCTAACTATGGAGATATCCTTGTTGAGCAATACAAAGACCATGGCTACGAAGATTTCCGTTCATTGAGTTATGATGGTTTAATAGCTCCCATCGTTTCGGTTGAGCAAAATCTTATAGAACGTATTGAACAACTCGAAAAACAGAATTCTGAATTGAAACTTCAAAATGAAAGTTTGAATAAACGTTTGTTAGCTATTGAAGAAAAACTTGGAATAGAAACGAAGTAAAGGAGCAACTAAAATGGCTAATGATCAAAATTTGCCTATCGAGGTTGGCTTCGAGCGAGCAAAAGCAGATATTGTTGTGGCTATGAAGAGAATAGGGGATAAGCATTCTCTTCCTTCTTCGTTGATGCTTATGCTTTTAGAGAATGTTGTGACAGAGTCTAAACTTAATACATATGCTACAATAGTTTCCAATTGTGATATTATACCTCCGACTACTGATAATTTGCAAGATCAAGTAATGCAAAGCGAGGGAACAGAAGATGGAACAACTAATCAATCAACTGAATGAAGTAAAGAATGAGTTAGAAAATCCGTCGATAGATTCTGATCGAAGATTATATTTGCTTGATCTAAAAGAACAGTTGACTGCTAAATTATCTGAAGCATATCTAATGGAGACTATGAAACGATGAAAGATAAAATCCATGATCTTGAAGAGCAAGCACAGACACTTGCTGATAAACTTACTGATCCATCTATTACTCCAGAAGAGTACTCAGCTCTTTCTACTGAATACATAAGCTTAAAACGTAAGATCTCCTCTTTGAAAGTTGAACTCTTCATGGATGGAGTCTAACATTTTTGAGGAGGTTTTGCATGCGACGGTATACTACTGCCAATCCGTCATTAGTTGTAGAAGGTATAGACCTTACATCGATAAGCAATGTTTGGGTTACTTTTCGTCAGGTATATCCAGATGATTTAGACTCTACTGTACAGAATAATCTTGAACATTTGTCATATGATACATCGACGCTTACTTTAACTCCTACAAGTAAAAGCAAATCTGGCAATGATACACTTGTATCTTGCAGTCTAAGTCAAGAACAGACTGCTCAATTTAAACCAGGTCGCATAAGAGTTCAGGTTAATTGGAAGACCTCTGGCGGTGTTCGTAAAGCCACAGACATAGCATTTATACCGGCCTTTGATAACCTTTTAGAAGAGGTGAAGTAACATGGCTGATGCTAATCTGAAATATCGTGATAACGAACGAATTCGCCTTAGTGCTACTGAAACTCTTGTTAATGCCGTATCTCCGCGAGTTAATGTTAGTGCTATATCTGGTGGTCATCGAGTTGTTGTAACTGATATCGATGGCGCTGAGACATTTGATGTTATGGACGGAGCTAAAGGCGACAAAGGTACCACAGGTGACAAAGGCGATAAGGGAGATAAAGGCGATAAAGGAGATAAGGGCGATAAAGGAGATAAAGGAGATACCGGTTCTCAAGGTATTCAAGGTCTTAAAGGTGATAAGGGAGATAAAGGCGATACTGGAGAACAAGGCCCTAAAGGTGATAAGGGAGATAAAGGCGATACCGGAGAACAAGGTCCTAAGGGTGATAAAGGCGAACCAGGATCAATAATAGCCCAAACCATGACGCTTTCTGAAGTAGACGAAGCTGTTCAGGCTGCTCTGCAATAGGAGGTGATCACATGAGAAGAGCGACCACACCAAATATTGAAATTAATATAGATCAGGATTTAAGAGGTTACTGGTACAGAGTCACTTTTAAACAACATGGTACTACGATAATAAAAGATCAAAATGATTGTATTCTATCAGATGATGGAAAAACCATATCTATCGAATTGACTCAAGAAGAAACTTTAAGATTTTCTGATGCATTTAATATACACGTTCAAGTTCGTTTCGGTAAAGATAATAAAGTATGTGCAACTAATATAGTTTATACTAAAATTGACAAAATACTTGACGAGGAGGTGATTCGATGACTGCTCGAATAAATCTCCATACTGATAAAGATGCTAGTCTTAACC
>Ga0326514_10000377_pt1 | contig 30688 bp, 18 predicted proteins | sample 3_2548_0518_D_FD_203653 | JGI IMG/M metagenome (GOLD analysis project Ga0326514, IMG submission 203653) | Bovine rumen microbial communities from UC Davis, California, United States - 3_2548_0518 | ecosystem: Host-associated > Mammals > Digestive system > Stomach > Rumen | place: USA... | reverse complement strand
TATGGCTTGATAGATTTTCAGGCATTTGATGAGCGCATTGTCGGCATCGCCTAAATCAAGTTTCACAAAGTCCTTGGCAGGCAGCCACCACGCTTCCGTGTTACCTGCGATATCGTTATCCTCAGAACGTAATTGATAATAATTCGCCACGCGGTGGAATACGAACTCAAACATAGAAGCTTCATACTCAATGTAATCCGCGTTGTTGTTCGTGTTTTCGTACAAGGCCATAAAATCCTCTGTCTTGGCTTTTTTCAGTGCCTCGACGGGCTTCAAGGCTTCGTCATAATGCTGGTTGATGCGCGTTTTGAAGCTCTCCTTGTCCCAATATTTCATCTCCACCTTTGAAATATCGCCGTCGATGGGCAGGTTTTCGCGGATGCGCCAATAGTTTTGGTCCAAATACTCGGCGTAAGCCTTGGCGATTTCCTCGTGCAACAGGGCATTGTGCACCTCGTCCAACTGCCCGACTTTCTCCTCAATGTATTGGATGAAAGCCTGTTGCGGGTCTTCCTCCACGGTAAACCGCATAATGTTCTGCCGATAGAGCCATGTCTTCAATAGTTGGGTTGGGTTGTTGTCCTTCGAGGCTTGCTGCTCGATGGCAACCAATTCTTTTTCAGCCGATTCCGGCAAGTTCTTCTCAAGGTTTTCCTTTACTTTTTTCCACATAGTCTCATAGTTGTTTTTAGGCGTTTTGGGATTGTCGGGAGTTTTGTCAGGCGTGGCAAATGCCAACAAACCGATGGCCACTAAAGCCACAGTCGCGATGATGATGGTGGTGCGTTTCATATTGTTGAATCGTTGATTGTTGAATTGTTTAATTGTTGAATCGTTGTGGGACGCAGAACCAATCAAAGACCCGTAGTCCGATAGTCTTGAAGTCCCGCAGTCCAAAACAAACGCAAAAATAGCAAATATCGTGCAAAAACCGTAAAATTCGTTTTTTTCATAAAATGTGTGAAATTGGGGTGAAAATGGTTCATAAAATGTGTAAATTTGCGGCAAAATTGGTTCATAAAATGTGAAATGCAACTATGATGAAGCGTAAAATCGACCTATATTTGCAAGAATGGAAACAAAACACTGACCGCAAACCATTGATAGTCAGAGGGGCGAGACAGGTAGGCAAAACCTTCTCCATCCGCGAGTTCGGCAAATCCTACAAGTCGTTTGTCGAGATCAATTTCATTACCCATCCCGAGTTCAAGGGCATCTTCTCGCAAGGCTATTCCGTCGCCGAAGTGGAAAAGCAAATTTCTTTCCTTAATCCTGATTTTCAATTTGTTGTAGGAAACACCCTCATTTTCTTCGACGAGATGCAGGAATTTCCCGACTGCGCCACCTGCCTGAAATTCTTCAAAGAAGATGGTCGTTATGATATCATTTGCTCTGGCTCGATGATGGGGTTGAATTACAGGGACATCACATCAAATAGCGTGGGTTATAAGACGGATTATACCATGTATTCTCTTGACTTTGAGGAGTTTCTTTGGGCAAGAAGTTACAAGTTGGAGCAGATTGAAGGCTTGTTTCAACACCTTGCCGCATTGAAGCCGTTCTCAACCCTCGAAATGGATGTTATGAACAGCCTATTCCTCGAATTTGCCGTGATAGGTGGAATGCCCGCCGTGGTGAACCGCTTCATCGAAACGGGCAACTATTCCGGCATTTTGGAGATGCAGCGTCAGTTGCTTTTTGATTATGAGGAAGATATAACGAAATATGCGCAAGGCATCGACAAGGCAAAAATCAAGAACGTGTACCGCCATATCCCGTTTTTCTTGGCCAAGGAAAACAAGAAATTCCAGATTACCAAGGTGGCCTCTCATGCCCGCAGCCGCGACTATGTAGGCTGCATCGACTGGTTGCAAGACGCTGGCATTGTGAACGTTTGCTATTGCCTAAACCTGCCTGAACTTCCGCTGAGAGGCAATTATGACGAGGCAAAATACAAGGTGTACTACCACGACAACGGCCTCTTGATAGCCAGCCTTGACGAGGAGTCGGCGCAAGACCTCAGACGCAACAAGAATCTCGGTGTGTATAAAGGAGCCGTGTACGAAAACATTGTAGCCGAGGCACTTGTGAAGCAAGGCTATCCGGTTTATTATTATAAAAAAGAGAATGCCCAACTTGAAATGGACTTTTTCCTGCGCGATGCCGACAGCCTGATACCCGTCGAAGTGAAGGCTAACGACAACGCCACGGTTTCGTTGAACAACCTCATTAAAAGCAACGCCTACCCTGACATTAAATATGGCATCAAACTCTGCCACAAAAACATAGGCTTCAATGGCAAGTTTTATACTTTCCCCTATTTTTGTGCTTTTTTGTTGAGGCGATGGTTGGAAAGGAATGAATTAGGTTATGTTGGAGGAAATGCGTAATTTTACCGTCGCAAGAATAAAACACATGACAACAGAGTCAAAGGACTACATCTTTATCTTATGAAATATTTTTATCAAAGACTACAATAAAATACTATTTATAATGTTATTAGAATTGCAATTGCCTATATGGGTTAATGGTCTAATTGGTTAAGGCGTGCCCCTTCAAATCATCCATTCCTGGATGTCTTAAAAGGGCGAGAAGGAAGTTCGAATCTTCTTTAACCCACTTAATGAAAAACAATGAATAATAATCCAAAACTCACAATTAGCCCTGCAAGGCGACATTTTAAACGTCGTATTGGACAAGTTAATCACTTTCTGATTACTACATTGATAGGTCTCGATGGAGTGAAAAAGGAGGAATTCACTTTACCAAAAGAGTTCAGTACATCTTGGAATCCGCGTAGTATAGAAAGGTCGGCTGAAAGAAGTATCAGGTTCGTTTTGGATGCTTCTCTTTCATGGGTTGTAGATAATTTGGATTCTTATTTTGTTGAATCTTTTAGAAAACCCTCGATAATAGAGAGTGAAGATTTAAAGAGAGAGTATACAAAGGCAGACAGATCCGTTTCAAAGCGTTTTGAACTCTTTTATAATGAAACGGTAAAAAAGAAGGAGGAGGTGAAAAAGTATGCGGCATTAGTGGCTTTGGCAATTCAATGGAGAAATAATATTGTTCATTTTGGGGCAGAAAACGACCTAGACAATAAGTACGAAGATTTTTTGAGACAAAACAAGGATTTGTACATAAATGATTTCAGACATCTTGACATAGATACAATGCTTCAATCATTCAATTCTAAGAATGGACATCCCACCTTCAAAGAAGTAACATCGATGATACATGCTATTCATAAATACGTTGAGTGTGTAGATGAATTCCTTCTAAACATGGTTGATATTGAACGTTTCAAAAAGGATTTATACGAAAAACATTTTGAGACATTCAAAGGAAGAAAAAGAGAAGTTCTTAATTATTCCGAAAGACGTCAGAAGGTGTTTTTTGAGACCCTTCTTAGACAATACGGTTTCCAATTGGAAATCATGACTTAATGCATTTATACATTTCCCTGCTATTGATAATAAAGATTACAGGTTAATTGCAATATGTCTGAATTTCAGAGGGACTGTTTTTGACAACTCTATTAGTATCCCAATTGAAAATTCCAACTCTTTTTATAATTATAAACATTAGTGTCCCGTTAAAATTGGGACGGTAAATAATAATCAAAAAGCCTCGGTATAAATAGGTTAGGTTACTCTTTAAGTCTTGTTTAACAAGTCTTTATGTGGTGTTTTGTCCATCAGCGAAATGTTTAGGGTTAGGAAGTCGAAGTCCTCGAAGCCCCGATAGTCTCTGTCTTGGTTGACCCTGATAAGTGTCGTCTTGGTCACTGGCTTGAAGAATGCAAAATCAGCCAATATCGTTCAAAATTATTCTTAATTCATTGCAGAGATATAACTATTAGATTTTTAAGTATCTTTGCACCCGCAAAACACAGAATACGAGAGGCCAAATGAACGAATTTGATAAAAACAGGGGAGACTTTGAGTCACTCGTTGGAAAGATTCAGTCGACGAGCAATGCTTTACAAGAGGATGCCCGACTTGTCATCAATCGGAATGTGACGACACGAGCTTGGTTGACAGGCTTTTATATTGTGGAATACGAACAACACGGCAACGACAGGGCAAAGTATGGTGAGGGACTGTTGAAGCGTCTGGCAGAAAGACTAAAAGACAAAAGTTGGAGCCAGACGAACCTAAAAAATGCAAGGGCTTTCTACTTGTCTTTCCCAGAAGTTTCACAACCAGTGTTACACTATCTGATGCAGCGTTTCGGAAAAAGTCAGGCAGTGACTGACCTTTTTCCATTACCTGATTCTCAAATGCTTACAAAAAGTCAAGCACTGCCTGACTTTTCTCAATATACATCTGAACAGGCAAAAATATCTTGTGACGGATTCGCTATGATGACTCCCCAAGGTGAAGTGATGCCAGTGCCACAAATGGTGTTTGACAGGCTATCATACACACATATTGCCATATTGGCCTATATAGACGACCCTTTGAAACGTGCGTTTTATGCTATTGAAGCCATGCGTGGTCCGTGGAGTTACCGAGAATTACAGCGCCAAATAGATTCCAACTACTTTGAACGTAGTGGTTGGAGCAAGAAGCCGGAAATGTTGGCAAGCAGAGTGAATGAAAAGGCAGAAAAACCATCGTTCCGCGAGGAGCTTAAGTCACACTATATCTTTGAGTTCTTGGGACTTGCAGCAAAAGATGTTATTGAGGAAGATGAACTTGAACAGGCTCTCATTGACCACTTGGAGGAGTTTATGCTTGAATTGGGCATGGGTTTCTGTTTGGAATCACGACAAAAGAAACTGCTCATTGACGACCGCTATTTCAAGGCAGATTTGGTGTTTTATCACCGTGTCCTGAAATGCCACTGCATCGTGGAATTAAAAGCGCATCGGCTTGATTATGCTGATATGGCACAACTCAACATGTACATCGAATACTATCGTCGCCACTATATGCAACCTGACGACAATCCACCTGTCGGTTTGTTGCTTTGCACAGAATACGGTCAGGAAATGGTGGAATACGTGACCCCCAACATCGACCCCAACGTTTTCGTAGCCCAATACGAGCTTCAGTTGCCGAGCAAGGAAAAGATAAAGGAATTCCTGATGAAGGAGAATAAAGGGTGATACAGAATACTATTATAGCCGTGAAAACCCTAACACAAATCATATCCCCCATCGCCGCTGAATTGGCACAATTTGAGGCTTATTTCGGGCAGACCTTGAAAGCCGAAACCGAGCCGATGAACTCCATCATGCGTTATGTTTTGGATTCGCGGGGTAAGTGCCTGCGCCCGATTTTGGTTCTGCTTTCGGCGAAACTTTTCGGCGAGATTAATGAACAAACCCTGCGTGCGGCCACCTTCGTGGAAATGATTCATTCCGCCACGTTAATCCATGACGATGTGGTGGACGACGACGACCAACGCCGTGGTCATGCCTCGGTGAAAGCCCAATTCGACAACCTTTCGGCTGTCCTTGCTGGTGATTATCTTTTGGCCAAGGCCATGTTGCTCATTGCCAACGATACTGACATCCTGAATGAAATGCTTCAAACCACTTCTGCCATGAGCGAAGGGGAATTGATGCAATTGTCGGAATCGAAAGATTATCTTGAAATCATCACCCGCAAAACCGCCCTATTGATGCGCTCATGCTGCGCCATCGGGGCCATGTCGGTCGGGGCGGCGGAGGAACAAATCCAACGGATTTCGGACTTCGGCTTGCATTTCGGCCAGTTGTTCCAAATGCGTGACGACATCCTTGACGGCGAAAACATCGAAATTGCCAATGAGTTGTTACCCAATCATTTGAATAAGACTATAAAGACATTAGAATACCTTCCAAAAACAGAAATCCTCGATGCACTGAGGGATTTGATTGTGTTTTGCGCGGAGCGGATAGGGTAGGCTTTATTTCCCTTTTTCCAATATATTGATATTCAAGCAATTTTCTATTGGCGCGAAGACGGCTATGCGGTCGCCGATGGCGAGTGTCAGGCGGCAAGTACCGGCAGCGAGATTGCTGTATATGATGGCTTTCAGTTGGCCTCGGTAGGTAGTATTGGGCTGGAGCGGGGGAAAGTCTTCGTAAATGCAAGGGTAGGCCAAAAGTTGGTCGGGGAACAGCACGCGGAGATTCATTCCCATTTCGCTGTGGTTGAAGTCGATAGGTTGGTCGTAGGGATTGAAAATGGAAAAATCCATGTTGATAGTGTCGCCAATGCGAAAAACGGGGATTTCCCCATCATTCGCGGTGTTGATGCTGAAATCCAAAACCAATCTGTTCGCCGACTGGAAATGCTCGGCAAGATAACCTTCAAATTCCACGCCGTCAATATGATATGTCTTTGACAAGTCGATGACGGGGCCACAAATGAACACTTTTCGACCTGTCCAAGCCATGTCGAACTGCCAGAGGTCGAACTGGGTCTTTCGGTCGTAATAGCTGCGCAAGGTGGAACTTTCCTTGCCCGTAAAGTAATGATACAAAGCAGGTTGTTGGAACGAACCTTGAAACGCTACGGGATTTTCGCCCGCCACTTGTTCGATGGCTTTGTAGTATTTTTCCTTGCCGTGGTAACCGAATCGGTCGGCCAAAGGTGACAACAAAAGAATCCTGATAGCCAAAACCAATAGGAGCGAAGGCAAAATGAAACGCTTAGAGTATTTCCTTAACTTCTCGTCTACCAACGCTTTGCGATAAACCAAAACCACCGCTGGAATCACGCATACAATGGTCCAATGCGGCTCAACATGCCCACGGAAAGCCATCAGCCAGAAGAAGAAAAAGAACCCGATGAGGATGAACTTCAGGCCACGCTCAAAAACTTGGTTTTCAGCAGGGGTTGCACCGCCTGCTCCTATTCGTGTCGCCCTTTCAGGGCTATGTTTGAGTAGCACATAAACCACCACCCCGAAAGTGAACGGATTGAAAATTAGCAGTTGATTGGGCAGATACTCAAGGAAATAGCTCCAGCGGAACGGCTCGCTGCGCTGCGAAAGATGGTACTTGAAACTCGGGAAATCCGCTTCGATTTGCCAAAGGATGTGCGGCATCAGCAAGGCCAAAGCCATAAGACATGCCACCCAAAATTTTCCGTCTTTCAGCAATTTGAGGTTAGACAGCACAATCAGCCCCAACAGCATGAAAGCGTGGTATTTGCTGTAAACCATGCAGGCCATTAAAACGCCCATCAGCAAGGCGCGAGGCCAAGTGTTTTCTGCCAAATAACGCTGATACACAGTGAGAAACAAGGCCGAAAAAAGTATCAATCCCACATCGGGCGTGGTGACGAAGCCGTAGATGTTGAACATTACGACGGAGAAGGCGATGGTGAAGAACAGAAAGATATTCTGATGGGTCGGCGTTTCGACAGGCTCAACGACCTTATTTTGTGTCGTTGGTTCAAGGTCCCTGAGCCTGTCGAAGGGCCGGTCATTAAAGGTTGCTATTCTCCAAATCAAAAATAGCGACAAGCACGAAGCAAGAATCGTGAAAAATCTCACGCCCAAGGTGCCCGAAAAGAAAATGCTGCTCAGAAAGGTCATCAACCCCACCATGGGCGGGTGGTCGAAATAACCCCAAGCGAGGTGTTCGCCGTAAAGGGCATAATAAGCCTCGTCCTCCTGAATTTCAGTGAAAATGCCCTGCAAAATGTTGACAATGAACCAAATGAAAAGGCCACAACAAAGGCAAAATCTCCAATTGAATTTGTCCTTTGTCATGGCCGTTTCCATTTTGTTGGTAGAGGCGTGGCGCGCTGCGTCTCTACAATGATGGTTTATCCCACATGAATGTTATCCTTCACCAATTTCAGGATCTTCTCCGTGTCGTTGCCGAGTTCGGCGCGGAGGTTGGCATCGTTGAAGTTGGTGAGGAACTTGATCATGTAGTCGATGATGGCATCGGAGAACACGCCCTTTGCGGTGTAGATCTCGCGGTCTTTGGCCAGTTCCTTGGCGGCGGCCACGCAGCTGTCGGGCAATTGCTCAAGGCTTTCTTGCAGTTGTTTGTTCTTGTCGTCGTGGATGTTCACGCCGAGGCCGACGTAGGTCTTTTCGGCCACTTCAAGGGCGTTGGGCATCTCGAAGCCGTGACGGGCGGCAGCGCAGAGGGCGGCCATCAGCAGGTACATGTCGGCGCAACCGTCGGAAGCGCGCCACTCGAAGGTCTGCTTCTCGCTGAAGTCCTTGTTCGACTTCTTCTCCAGCGGGTTGGCGTTGGCGGCCATGTCCTTGCCATTATTAATCCAGCCGAGCGGCACACGCACCAAGGCGCTGCGGTTGCTGTAGGACCAGCACAGCGAAGTCGGGGCTTCCTGATGCGGCACGAGGCGCAAGAACGACAGCGGGTTGGGATTGCCGAAAGCGGGCAGCGAAGTGCCAGCCACCATGTAGCCGGCGATGGCTTTCTTGCCAAATTCGCTCAATTCGCCCTTCTCGACCATCACGCTCTTGCCGTTTCTCGTGAACTTGCAGTGGACGTGCATACCCGAGCCGGCCTTACCCACGGTAATCTTCGGGGCGAAGGTCAAGGTGACGCCGTATTGGTAGGCCAATTGGCGCATAATCCACTTGGCCACAACGAGTTGGTCGGCGGCATCCTCGATGTTGGTGGGCAGGAACTCGATTTCGTTCTGCTCGTAAATCTTGCCTTCATAGGTGAAGTTGCCCACTTCGGAGTGACCGTACTTGATCAGGCCGCCAGCTTGGGCGATGAGGCGCATGGCCTCCACGCGATACTCGGTGAACTTGTTGAACGGTGCGCTCTCATGGTAACCCTTTTGGTCGGGAACCTCGTAGATTTCCTCGTCATCGGCGATGATGTAATACTCCAACTCGCCCATGGTTTCCATTTGCAGGCCCGTGGTCTTCTTGAACACTTCGTGTGCCTTGTGCAGGATGTGCTCGGGAGAACTTTCAAACGGCTCGCCGTCGCGGTTGTAGAACGAGCAGAGGATGTCCAAGGTCGGAACCTCAGTGAAGGGGTTGCGGAAGGCCGTGCGGTACTTCGGCACCACATAGAGGTCGCTCTTTCCGGCTTCGATGAAGGGGAAGAGGCTCGAACCATCGACGCGCTCACCGGCGGTGAGGATGCTCTCAAGGTGTTCGAGGCTGTGAATCACGAAGTTGAGGGTCTTCAATTTGCCGTCCCAGCCACAATAGTGGAAGTTGACGAATTCGATTTCATTTTCCTCGCAATAACGGATGATGTCGGCGCGAGTGAACTCCGATGCAGGCTTTTGGAGGTACTGCACCAGACGATTGGGGTTCATGGAAATTCTTTGGTCCATTACGATTTTGTTATTTAAGATTTAAAGATTTAATATTCAAATATTTAACTACGGATTTGACGGATTTTACAGATAACGGAGTTTGAAATTTTGCAACTTCGTTGCGGATGGATACGGATGTTCGCAAAATCCAAAACTTTGGCTGCCAAATTCGAGCATCGGCATCCGTTTAATCCGTATAATCTGTAGTTTTTTTGTTGCCAATTCAATGTTTTTGTATTTTTGCGCAAAGATAGAAATAAAAGTTCAACATTCTGCGAAAACAGGAAAAATAAAGAAAATATGGCATTAAGAGACTGGATGATTTCATTCAACAACGCCAAAACGATGGAGTCGAACGGCGAGCAAGGCAAGGAACTGATAGAAGAATACGAGCGCGTATTGTCCAAATTGGGCGAGGGGCCTTTCACCGAGGCGGAGCAGCACGTCCGCAAGGAGGTTTGCCGCAACCTTTACGAGTTGTACCTTATTACTGAGGATGCGGCGAAGGCAGAGGGGTATCGGAAATTGTCTGAATGATAGGGCTTTGTAGAGACTCGCCAGGGCACATCTTTACAAAAAATGTGCGTAAACCAGCGGAATCGCAATTTTTTTGGCACTTTCCGCTGGTTTACGAACAAATTGAGTTGTAACTATCAACGTTTCAGCATATTACAAAAAACACCTAACAACTTCTGCGCCCCAATATAAGCACTCATGCGGTGGTTGAATATAAACACAATTTTTCAGGGTGACTGCTACTCCATACAAGTCGCAGTTTGTTTTTATTTATACGATTTCAACTCAAATTTGACCTTATACTTTCGGTCTGGATTGCCAGGAACAGTCCGACTTTTGTAATACGCATAGTTTTCTCTGTGTCCATAACCTTTCATCGAGAAACTTTTCACCATGCCAGGTTCTATTGTAACAGACTTTGTGAAGTCTTGATAATCCAGCATATTACCGTTCATGTCGTAATATATCATACGTCCTGCGACATAGGTAATTGTACGGTTTGTGTTGTTTTGCAACGCTACCGTTGCCTCTGATTGTACCCAGTCGTGTTGATAGTTTGCCAACGTAAGAGCATTTGGATCTATTGTTGTGCTTGCAGTTTCTTTTGTGTGGGATGTTCCAGTAGAGGTGGGACTTGTTGATGCTGATACCTGTACTTCTGTAGTGCTTTTTGTTGTTGGTTTCGATGGTTGGGGCGGTATTACCTCATTTTGTGTTGTGGTCTGTTTTGGTGTGGGTGTTGTTTTAGGTTTAGCCACTTTCAGTTGTTCCACCTCCTTACGCAATTGTTTGACCTCGGTTTGAAGGCTCTCCCAATCCGATTCTGAAATCATAAAACTGAAATTGGGGGTGATTGTTGGCTCATTTTCAACAGTAGCAATTTGTTCATTTTGCTCCTCGGGCGACTGCTCCCAATGAATCAGTCCTTGTTTCCAGAGAACTGCTATCAAAAAGGCGATGCATAGGATTACGAGAAGAATCACTCTCGTACCGCTTTTTCTTTCTTTAGTTTCTTCGTACATCATAATTGTTTATTATTCGTTTGTGGTTCTATCATTTTCGTCTATTTTTTCTTTATAATTTTCGAATTCTTCGATATGAGCAACCATTTCATTATAAAAGAAATCTCTATCTAAATAAGTCAATTGTTTGACTGCACCTAATTTATTAAAATACGAACTTAGTCCTCTACCAACCTTTTCAAAACTATTTATGAATAGTTCGTTATCTTTGAGATACCTCAAAATACCCAATGCAGCCTCTTTATGTTGAATGACTTTACTAACACCAAAAACACGAGTACGTAGCGTTTGGTTCTTAAACAAGATCTCAGTCAACTCATATGGATTTTCAGCGTCTGAATCTATTGATAAATACACAGACCACCATAGGCTGGCTAATCCGTGTCGGAGTACGTTGTTTGCGCTTGTCAAATGATAATGGCGCATTATATTACCGTATATATCATCGCAATTGCGCAGGCTCCATCTTAATTGCATATATGGAAACAAATCGTAAAACGCTAATGTATCCCAAAATTGCTGACTAATTGCTTGAAGTGGCGTCAACTTTGGGTATGCTTGATACAGAGCCAACGAACAACGATAGTCATCATCTGAAATTGGAAGTAGCGATTGTACCAGATTATCTGGCTGATCAACCATCGATGTGATAAGAAAGTCTGACTCTTCAAAAGCTATGGTATCTTTTTGAAATCTGACTAAATTTACTCCACGCTCTGCATCTTCAAGAAGTTTATCGATACAAGATTGTTTAAGAAGTCGCTGATATGCCATACTATTCTGTTATTTGAGATTGATTCAATAAATATGTAAACATTCGCTCATAAGGGTTTCCCAGTAAAATATATGCTAATTTATCCACTTTCCATTCATCGGGCGATACATCCTTAAACTCTGCTAACTCTTCTTCTGTTTCGATTCTGTAAAGAATTGTTCGTGCCCATTTCCTATCCTTACATTCTCCTATGTTACATAGGGCATAGATGAGAGCATTCATTACAAGCGAAGAATGCAAGATTTCCGCCTGCTTGTTAATTTGTGGTTTATGTTCATATTCCTCATACAATTCTTTAGGTAAGTCCAATATAATCTTATCTCCCTTATTAAACCAAATGGATGGTGTATTTTCCTCTGTCATTCTAATTTCCATAAACGTTCCAACGGCTTTCAGTTTATCATATTTAATATCCGCAGTATATTTAAATTGAGGAAATATCGCCAACAAATCACCAGGTTCCAAATTAAAGGAATGGCCTTTGTAGTCGGAATGAAATTGAGAATTCGAGTAGTTCGGAATATTCTTTTTCGCAGTAATAGTACACGTAAAATAAATATCTTCCCCCACATCTCTTCTTGGCACTGTAATCGTAAAACGCAAGTCTTTTCCTTTATAGCAACGCCTATATCTAGTGACAGCACAAGTCACTTCACAAACATAATCTGCGAAGTCATCTTCAACCAACTTGCTTATCTCTTCGTTCTCATACGATAGTTTTATATCAAAATAGTAATTTGAATTATCTGTTTTCAAATCAGGATCCATTTTGCAAGGTGCTGATACAAAATCATCATAACTTCCTAATATCGGGTATGGAAATGTAATATTATTTAAGTTCATATGCTGTTAGTTTTATAGCGTGTTTCATATTGTCCTCAAAACACAAAGTTATCTCGTTATTCTGACCACCAAGTAAGTGTAAGTTCTTAACAATATTGCCAGAAGGTTCTCCTTGATTGGAGGAAACTATAGCAATTGATTCGTCCATATCTTCACCTCCGACGATTATTTCAATTTGACCGCACTCAACATCATTATCCGATTTGACCAAAATAGTATGTACAACTTTACCGTCTGTTTCCTCAGCCATTACACGATAACGAACTGGTATTTGTTCCAAGAATTTTCCTTTAGGAGTATCTTCGTTTGGATTGAAGCCGTAATTGTTTGGATGATTACCTTTTCCTTTCTTCTTATTCTTCGTTTTGTTTTTTGTATGTCCACCCAATTTTGGATTTGCAGTACTCCGTTCTGCTCCTTGGGTTGTAGTAATAACCACTTTTCCAATGGAATCCTTCTTTGAAGGGGTGTAAGTCGGATTTTCTGATGTTATTTCTGAAAGTGGAGAGGTTCCCTGTTCTTGAGTCGCTCCATCAGAAGAACCAAAAAATGGGTTATCTTCTACACTATCCTTGTCAGAAATCAACAGTTCTTCGGGAATATACAAATACTGCTCCAATCCAGTAATTGTTAAAGGGCCGACATTTTCACTTGAAAAAACTTCCTCAATTGATTCGGTGATGAAAGTATCTATTCCCTTTAGTATGTCAGCACTTTTGGTATCGTTCTCTTTGGCTTTCCATATACGATGTGACGGGTCTTCTACACTTTTAAGGAACGCATTCCCTTTTTCGTCTAAACAAACGAAAACGGCATAATAGCCATATCCAGTAGTATATGAGCGTGACCTGTTAATAAACATCAATTGTTTTCGCATATGGATCACACTATCTTTTGCCTCCTTATTCTTCCATACATATAAATGTACTTCGCCAATTGTCGGGATGCTTCTTGTTTTGCAGCAAAAATCATCAGATTTCCCCTGATTGATGTAGCAATCGTAATACGGACGTGGATTATAATTAATATCATTCTTGTTCCTGCTTTTATCAATCAGGTTTGGGAAATACTCCTTCATCAAATTGTCAAGAGCATTGGCATTGATTATTGTTTCATCAATTTCGACCACCAACTTCTCTTCCAATATTGCCATCCAAAAATGTCTAAGCACTGCCCTAATCATTTCAGTGGTAGCATTTTTACGCGCATCTTCCGACCCATCTACTCCCATTATACAAATATCAGTTCCTGGTTCTTTACGATAGAATCTACTTGGAATATCGGTTTGGATAGAGGCTGGCTTTTCCCCTTTTTGGTTGTCATAATAGCCGTAATGCTGGAACTTCACTTTCTTTCCGTTTTCATCACAATAATAATGGGTACACAATCTGGATGCTCCTTCAAAATATGTTTCTCCATTTTCCGTCATTGTGGAAACCAACACGGTGTGTATGGGGGATATTAGGAAGTAGGCAGCCTTCCCAAAACCATAAGAACCGCCAGAAAAAGCATCATCCTTAGAGGTGACACCAACAGAACGTAAGAAAGCGTAAAACTTCGAGTCCACATCACCCTCATTAAAATCCATTCCTTTGGTATTGTAATCAGAAACGCAGATGTAATGTAGGACTGTTTGAAAATTTTTTTGGTCTTCAAACATTTTTAGCATCTTTTTGTATTCGGTCGCTGCCTTCTCTTTATACAATTCAAGTACTCCATTAATATGGTCTTTCAACTTGAAAAACTCCTTAAATCCAGAAGCTTGTATTCTTCTGAATTTAAAGGCGACACGTACAGGTTGAGTTTTATTTGCAACAGCATCTAATGAATTTTGGATTGACTCCCTAATCAAGGACGGATAAGGGGAAGTGTTGAAATGAGAACTGGCAGCATCATTGGGACCCACATCTTGGCTGGCTGGGGATTGCTTTTCAAAGTGCCATTTGCAATTACATTCAAGTTCTTGAGCCATACTTCTATTATTTAAAAGTGAATCCTTGTTTGTTTGCTTTGTTCAATTCTCCAATATATGCAGAACGAACATCTTTTAATGTTTTAGATATTTCGGAAAACATTTGCTCAACATCCGTTTTCGAGTATTCATAATTATTCCGATTGGAACAATTCTTCAATAATTGCAAAGTGTCCAAGATTCTTTGCACCCTGTTTCCTGCTACTTTTTCAAATCTTTTTCGTTTTTCTGTTTTTTCCATTTGCCACAAATATATTTCATGTAAATATTGCGGCAAAAATACAAATAATTATGAAATAATCAATTAAAATTACAAAAAATTGCAATTATATTCAAAAAATATGCAATATATATTCAAAATGTAGTACAATTATAATTATTCAACATCCTCATATTCAATACCTACATAATTTAAAATGGATTTTGCAACTTCTTTTATCACAGGTATGGCAACCGAATTTCCGAATTGCTTATAATGGGAAGATTTACCTTCGCATATTTCAAAATACTCTGGGAATCCTTGCATACGAGCACATTCGCGCTCCGTTAAAACGCGGATATGGTCGTGGTTTAGTTCTCCACGTCGGTCTAAGGTAGTATTGACATTAGGATTGTTTGGGTCAAACACCAAATTCCTTTCCAACCCCATTCCTCCAACCATTAAAGTATGACCAAAATCATCATCTCCAATAATCCTGTATCCAAATCCACGACCTTTGCTTTTTTGTGTTTCTTTGTGCTTTAACAACGTTTGCCAATACCTTTCTGACATATAGTATTTGCTAGGAATAATACCACGTTCTCTTATTTCGCCAAAATGTACATTCTGAATACCTTCACCAATGGGATACTCAAAATTTGTGGCATCTTCATCTCTAAAACCAACAATAAACACACGATTTCTGTTTTGAGGAACACCAAAATGCTTGGCATTTAATATTTTAGGGTCTGGAACATGATAGTGTAATTCGTCTCGAAGAATGTTCAGGATTGTGTCAATTGTTTTTTCGGGTAAACGATTCCCTTCTTCATCTTTGTTATGAATAGACAATAATCCTTGCACATTTTCCAAAAGGATGATATGAGGCTGTTTAACCTTAATAATGTCACGTAAATCATAGAATAATGTCCCTTTCGATTCATCTGCAAAACCTCTACGCAATCCCGCCATTGAAAATGGTTGACAAGGAAATCCAGCACATAACACATCTACATTTTCAGGTATTCGATCCTTGTTTTCTCGTAATGTAATATCTCCGAACGGAATAACTCCGTGATTTATGCCATAATTCTTTTGGGCACTTTTGTCGAATTCTGATGCAAATATGCACCTTCCTCCTAATTGTTCTAAAGCGATTCTGAAACCACCTATTCCAGCAAACAAGTCAACAAAGGTAAAAGCGTTATTGCCTCGGTGTTGTAAATATACTGGCGTTTCAAAAACCTCGGCAAACAAGTTTTCAATCTGGGTTTGCTCAACAATAATTTCTTCTCCCAACTCTGTATGCGTCGCCCTATAATATCTTTCCATTATAGGCAAGGCTTCCTCTTGATATAGATTTCCTTCAGGATATTCCTTATTCTGCAAATAATGGGTAATGATAGCCATGTCTGCATTATAATCATGTTTCTTTGTGTTTATTCCATGCAATTGAAGCCATTGTCGCATAGGTGCAATGAGTCGACCTCCGAAAATCTCATCCTTTGACAATTTACCGATATTATAATGCTTCATATAATTTGCACCATCAATAATATATTGTTTACAAAACAGTTGCCTACCTCTTCAACATATTAAAATAAGCATCCAACAATTTCTGCGCACCAATATAGGCGCTCATCCGCTGGCCGCGCACGTCGCTTTCGACCAAGGGGAGAAGGTCGGAAACGAGTTGGTTTTGGTAGAAATCGTTTTTCAGGGCACTGTCCATCGAGTCGTACATCATCTGAACGTCCTGTTGGGCGCGTTTGCGGTAGAGATAACCGTTGTCGCGGATGGCTTGGACGTGGTCGGCCACCATTTTCCATACTTCGTCGATTTGGAAGCCCGTCAAAGCGGAGCAAGTCAGCACCTTGGTCTCTTGTCCCGATTCGGGCAAGGGGAAGAGATGGAGCGCGTTGCGACATTCGGCGGCGGCACGGTTGGCACGCATCACGTTGTCGCCGTCGGCCTTGTTCACCGCTATGCCGTCGGCCATTTCCATGATGCCGCGCTTGATGCCTTGCAGCTCGTCGCCAGCGCCGCTGATTAATATAAGGAGGAAGAAATCGACCATCGAATGTACCGCCGTTTCCGATTGGCCCACGCCCACGGTTTCCACGAAAATGGTATCATAACCCGCTGCTTCACAAAGGATAATGGTTTCCCTTGTCTTTCGTGCCACACCGCCCAAAGTGCCTGCTGAGGCCGAAGGACGAATGTAGGCGTTGGGATGCACGGAAAGGTTTTCCATGCGGGTCTTGTCGCCCAAAATGCTGCCTTTGGAGCGTTGGCTCGAAGGGTCGATGGCAAGGACAGCAAGTTTTTGTCCCTTGTCGCAAAGGTGAACGCCAAGAGCCTCGATGAAGGTGCTTTTGCCCGCGCCCGGAACGCCCGTAATGCCCAATCGCAAGGCCTTTCCTGCATGGGGCAGACAGGCGGCGATGATTTGTTGCGCCAAGTCCTGATGCTTGGGCAAGGCACTCTCAACCAAGGTGATAGCCTTGCTCAACGCAACGCGGTCGCCTTTGAGGATGCCTTCAACATACCAGTCCAACGGCATGAGCTGCTGTTGGTTGCGTTTCATGCGTTCCAAAGCGTTGGGGTTGACTTGGATGGGACCATCAACGCCTTCGGTGACTTTGAGGTTCGACTCCCATTCATGTTCTTGATTTTCAAAGTGTTCGTGTTCCATAGCGGGCTGCTGTGTTATGCTGTTTGATTTTGCAAAGGTAGTGATTATTGTTGATTGTTTAATTGTTTAATTGTTTAATTGTTGGTGGAGGGTCTATGGCTTATAGCTTATGGCACGCTCCACCCAAGGCATGAAGACGGAGCCTTTGGGTGAAGCGGGCCATAAGCCATTGGTCATCAGCTATAGTTGAAAATGCTGAAAATCAACAATTTTAAATTTTTTCTTGCGTTATTCCAAAAAAAATGCGTAATTTTGTAGTTTCTAAGCAAAACTGTAGCCCATGACTACCAAAACAAGAGTATTATTTGTCCATCAAGAAATCGCACCCTATTTGCCGGAAACCCCGATGAGCCTCGTCGGTCGTTATCTGCCCCAAGCCACACAAGAAAGCGGAAAGGAAATCAGGATTTTCATGCCCCGCTACGGCGTCATCAACGAGCGGAGGAACCAACTCCATGAGGTGATTCGCCTTTCGGGTATGAACCTCATCATCAACGACACCGACCACCCGCTCATTATCAAGGTGGCCTCCATCCAGAAAGCGAGAATGCAGATTTATTTCATCGACAACGACGATTTCTTCACGAAGAAAAAATACTTGATGTATGACGAGAAGGGCGTGTTTTGCGAGGACAACGACAGCCGTTGCATCTTCTTCACCCGTGGCGTCATCGAGACGGTGAAGAAACTCAACTGGTCGCCCGACATCATCCATTGCCACGGCTGGATTTCGGCCCTGATGCCGGTCTACATCAAACGGGCCATGAACGTGAGGGACAACCCGCTTTTCAACGAGTCGAAAATCATCTATTCGATTTATGACGATGCCTTCGATGAGTACTTCAAGGCTGGTTTCGACAAGAAAATGAAACTGCCGGGAATCACCGCCAAGGACATGAAATATTTCAAGGAGGCCAACTACGTCAACCTGACCAAGGCGGCCATTGACTATGCAGATGGCATTGTGGTGAGCACCAACCGCCTGAACCCCGAAATTGAGGAGTATTTGCAGACGGTGAAAAAGCCCGTCCTGTCGTATGAGGAACAGGTTCACTACGCCCAAGCCTGCAACGATTTCTACGATACCCTCCTGCAAAAACAACAATAAGGAACCTTTTCAAAATGAAAACACATCATTCAATCGCTCAAAATGGCTTGGCGTTAATGATTGGCGCATTGCTATTGGTGTTCGCGGCTTGTAGGAAGTCGCCCGAAACCATAGGCAACGACCTGATTTCGGACAACAACTATATCGATGTCTTCCATACCGACACGGTGGAAATCGTCTGCCATTCCTATTTGGATTCCATCGCCACGAAAAACGCCACCTTTGCCATGCTCGGTGCCATGAACGACCCCGAGTTTGGCACGACCGAGGCAGGTTTCTATACCCAGTTCCGCTTTTCGGTGGCCGGACAAAGTTTCGGCTCCAATCCGGTGGTTGACTCCTTGGTGCTCCAACTTTACCTTGCGGGCTGCTACGGCGACACCACTGTCATGCAAACGGCGCATGTTTATATGCTGAGCGATTCCCTTTCGATGGAAAACTCGTATTACAACCATTCGACGGTGGCCACCGATAACATCGACCACGCCAATGGTTTCCAGTTTCGCCCGCATCCGCATACCAAGGCGAGCGTCATCGGCAACGACACGGTGGGGCAGCCAGTCATCCGCATTCCACTGAGTCAGGAATTGGGCAATTACCTTATCAATCTCGACACCACGGTTTATTCCCGCCCCGACCTTTTCAAGAAAGCGTTTCATGGCTTGCATGTCACTTGCGCCCCTGTGAGCCAAAACGGTTCCATCAGTAGCATCAACCTGACAAGCAACACCTTCACGATGCTGCAACTCTATTACCATAATGCCGCCACGCCCGACAAGCCCTTGCGCTACAACTATTATGTGACCACTTCTGATACCTATTTCAACCATTTCGACCACGACTATACATTAGGCAACCCCGACTTTGTCAGTCAGGTTTTGGACGAGCAATGGGACTTGGGCCAGTCGACGGTGTATCTTCAAACGATGGGTGGAGTGAGGACGCATGTCTTGTTCCCCAATCTCAGCCATTGGACTGATTCGTTGAAGGACAGTTACATCGTTGTCAATGAGGCCAAGCTTATTCTTCCGGCCTCATCGTTGTCGGTCGACACAGCTTGTTTCTCTGCTCCTTCCACATTGATTTTGTTGGGTTTCAATGCCGACAGCAGCACCTATCTCTTGCCCGACTATTTCGAAGGCTCCGGTTACTTAGGTGGCACTTACAACGCAAGCACCAAATCGGTCACTTTCCGCATTTCGGAATACATGCAAAGCATGATTATGAAAAAGAAGGAGAATCTGGGACTCAGTTTGGGCATCAATGGGGCGGCCTACAACGCGCAACGCTGGATAGTGAACGGCCCCGAAGCCACACAAGGCGAGAAAATGCGCTTGGAAGTGACTTATTCCATTGTGAATGAATAAATTGAATTTTAAATCTTAAATTATAAATCGAATATGAAAAAACTGATTTTAGCCGCTTTGGTATTGGTTGGGCTGACCTGCCAGGCACAGAAAAACACAGAAAAGGAAACCGTTGTTGTCATCAAGACCAGCATGGGGACGATGAAAGCCAAATTGTATAACGACACGCCGCTCCACCGCGACAATTTCATCAAGTTGGTGAACGAGGGCTGGTATAACGGCTCGCCGTTCCACCGCGTCATCAACCAGTTCATGATTCAGGGCGGACAGAACAAGGACGGCCGTTTGGACCCGGGCTATACCGTTCCCGCCGAGTTCAAGGACAACCATTTCCACAAGAAAGGTGCTCTCGCAGCCGCCCGCCAAGGCGACCAAGTGAACCCCAAGAAGGCCTCCAGTGGCTCGCAGTTCTACATTGTGCAAGGCAGAACCTACGACGACAAATGGCTTGACATGTTCGAGAACCGCTCGGGCAAGGTGTTGTCGGCCAAGCAGCGTCAGGCCTACAAGACCATCGGCGGCACGCCACACCTTGACGGCGACTATACCGTGTTCGGCGAATTGACCGAGGGTCTTGATGTGGTCGACAAGATTGCTGCCGTCAAGACGGGCAACATGGATATGCCGGTCGAGCCTGTCACCATCATTTCCGTTACGATTGAAAAATAAGGCCGTAAGCTATAAGCCATAAGCAGTAAGCATTTGATTTGTTGCTGCTTATAGCTTACGGCTTACAGCTTAAAGCTATAAGAACATGAAAGAAAAAGTTGAGGAAATATTAAACCAAGTGCGTGATTTCCAAGCTGAAAGCAAAGAGGCTTTGGAGAATTTCCGCATTACTTATCTAAGCAAGAAAGGCGTTATTCCCGCCTTGTTTGCCGACTTCAAGACCGTTGCGCCCGAACTCCGCAAGGAGATGGGTATGCGACTGAACGAACTGAAGAATGTAGTTCAGGACAAGGTGGAGGAGCAACTGCAAAAGTTTGAGAACCAACACAGCAACGATGCCGGTTTCGACATGAGTATGCCCGCCAACGAAATGCGTGGCGCAAGGCATCCGCTCTCCATCGTGCGCCGCGACATCAACGAGATTTTCGCGCATCTGGGCTTCACCATCGTTGAAGGCCCCGAAATAGAGGACGACTACCATGTGTTTTCGGCCTTGAACTTCCCTTTAGACCATCCCGCCCGCGACATGCAGGATACCTTCTTTATTAATAAGGAACCGAATGTGAACAAGGTTACGGACATTCTGCTGCGCACCCACACTTCGAGCGTGCAAGTGCGTGCCATGGAGAAGCAACAGCCGCCCATCCGCGTGATTGCTCCGGGCCGTGTGTTCCGCAACGAGGCCATTTCGGCCCGTGCCCACTGCATCTTCCATCAGATTGAAGGCCTTTATATTGATGAAAACGTGTCGTTTGCCGACCTGAAGCAAACGCTTTACCATTTTGTCCAAGAGTTTTTTGGCGAAGGCACCAAGGTGCGCTTCCGTCCTTCTTATTTCCCCTTCACCGAAACCTCGGCTGAGATGGACATTTCGTGCAACATTTGCGGCGGCAAAGGCTGCAACATCTGCAAGCACACCGGCTGGGTCGAAATCCTTGGCTGTGGCATGTGCGACCCCAACATTCTCATCTCCAGTGGCATCGACCCAGAGAAATACACGGGCTTTGCCTTCGGTATGGGTGTGGAGCGCATCGCCATGCTGAAATACGGCATCAATGACTTGAGGCTGTTCTTCGAGAACGACTTGCGTTTCTTGGAACAGTTTGAGCTTGCCTGACGAAACCTAATCAAACAGAGCATAAAACAAGAAAGTCGGCCTAACATTAGGTCGACTTTCTTTTTGTTTGGCCCTTGGTAGGGCTGCCACGATTGTGGCAGCCCTACGAGGCCGAATGTCATTTAGCGCATGACAGTGACGCGCTTGACGGTCACGCCGTTCTCGTTGTAGATGCGCACCATGTACATGCCAGCGTTGAACTGGGCCATGTTCAGGGTGAATTCATCAGCATTGAGTTCGGTGTCGTAGACCACCTGACCGAGGACGCTCACCACAGTGATGCGGCTCATGCCCTGAGCTTGGATGGTCACGTTGCCATTGGTCGGGTTCGGGAAGAGGGCGACATTGCTGCCGTTCTCGTCCAAACCAACGCTAGCGAAGACAACCACATAGTTGACCGAAGGATCGATGCCAGAAACGGCAGGATCGGATTCGCAGTCGCCGTAGTCGGCACGCACCTGATAGTAGTAGGTGCCGCTTGTGGCAGGCGAATCAATGTACTCGTAGTAGGTTTGGCCAGCAACAGCGGCAACCTCACCAATCATGGTGTAGGTGTCGTTATCGGTCGAACGATACACGTTGTACTTCAAGATTTCGGCTGCGGTTGCATAAACCGGAGCGTGGCCTTGCTTACCAATGCCAGCGTTGGCGATCACACCGTTAGGCGTGCCGTTCTTCTGGTCTTCAAGGACAACCACTTCACCACCCTTAGCTTGGTTGGTCACGAAGCAACGGAGGTTCCATGTGCCAGTGATTTGACCACCAGTGGCATCTTCAAGGGTGTACCATGTGTTGCCGTCGGTCGAAATCATCGTGCCGTTCGGGTCGCCGGTGTAGTTACCCACTGATGCCACATGCTGACCATCGTTGTTGTTCATCACAATCCAGAGGTCTTGTGTGTTGTCGAAGGCGACAGCGGGGATGTTCCATTCAACCCAGTCCTCGGTGCCGTTGGCGGTGTAGTTGTACGTGCCAATCAGCGCACCAGGAGCATTGCCGACAGAACCGTTGTAGATGCGGACGGTGCCAGTGTGGGCAGTATAGTCGAAGTAACCGATCTTCGTCACGGAGCAGTCTTCATACTGGCCAAGAGTGTTGGCCGGGAACTTGATGCCCCAGTAGAACGAACCACCACCTTGCAAACCGATTGCGTCAACATTGGCGCCGTCGTCGTAGTACAGCCAATCCTCGATAGGAGCGTCAGGCAGTTCACCCCACCACACCTTCACTTGGTCGGTTTCGGTGAGAGCTTCGCCATAGATAGGAGCACCGGGGGCGCAGCCAGGACCTTCAGGACCGAATTCGCAGACCGGGCAACCCATTGACCAACCATAGTTGTGGTCGGGCAGCGTCATTTCACCAGGATAGATCGGGCGGACGCAGTACTCGTGCTGGCCAAACTCGTCGATGTCGGTGTATTCGCGATCGTTAGGACCAGCGAAGGCGAGGAATTCACCATCTTGAGTAATCAAGAAGCCGATGATATCAACAACCGCAGGAGGAATGATGCTGCAGTCGGTGCTGCCAGAACCAGCGACCTTGCTGAAGTTGATGTTGCAAGCCTGGTTCGAGTAGTTGGTGATGACCAAGATGTAGTATTCACCAGTCTGAGCCGAAGCAGGAATCATGCAGTGCTCGGTGGGTTGTGCAGAGTAGCTGCAGCTGACAACCTTGTCGGAGGTCAAGCCATTCGGGCAAGGCGAAATCGGGTCGGCAAACGGACCCCAGCAGCAGAAGTCGATGTCGACGCTCGGCGTGCTGTACATGTAGATGTCCATGTCGCCCGGATCCGAAATCTTCATGTAGTACCAAGCCGGGTTAGGCGTGGTGTAGAGGCAGTCGTAGTCAGGACCGGGTTCGCCGCTACCAGCATTGACACCAGCCGGGAACTCGTACATACCTTCATCGGTGCAGAACGGATAAGCATCGGCGCAGAGGGCGTTGTCACGCGACATGGCGTAGATGTCCATCATCATGGAGTTGGTGAAGCTGGCGGGCAATTGGGCCTTGTAGGCGCGGGCTACCTCGGCGGCTTGAACCTTATCCATCATGTTGAATTGGTTGGCAGTGTTGAAGTTGAATTCCTTCACGGCCTCTTCGAGGTCGATGTCTTCGTAACCGGCAGCAGCGCTGATGATGAACATGCCGGCGGCTTCGCCGTTGATGACATCAAACTGGGCGTTGTTGTTCAGGTTGTAGAGGAAGTACACACGCTCGTCGAAGTTGGCGATGTCGGTGATGTTGAAGGCGTAAGTGCCGTTGCTCAACATGCCGCTTTCGAAGGCTTCGTAGCTCTTGGCACCGCTGGTCAGTTCAATGTCGTCAACGTTCAGGATGAACTGGTCGCTGCAGTTGAAGTGACGGATGGCGATGTACTTTTGGCCAGCGTAGGCGCTCAGGTCAACAGTGTAGTTGTACCAGTTGCCTTGGGCGCGGTTGTTACCGTCGCGGCCATAGCTCATGGCACCATTGCCCTTGGCGGTCATGGTCCATTCGTTCACCATTGTCCAGTTGCTCGTACCGTTGTCGGAGATAGCCACGCCGAAGTGGTCGGCAGGATAGCTGGCATCCTGAGCGCAAGCCCAGAAGCTGAAGGTGCTACCAGCGGCGAGGGTCACTTGAGGCGAAACGAGGTAGTTGTCGGGATACAGCACTTGACCAGTACCGTTGGCCCAAGAACCGGAAATCACATAGTGTGCAGAGGCGTTGTGGCCAGTACCGGTCAGGTCAACACCAGCGTTGTGGTAGTTGCCAGGAGTCATGCTCGAAACCCAAGTGTAGCCATCGCCATCGGCATCGACAGTGGTCCAGCCAGCAGGCATACCGTTGTCGAAGTTCTCGCTGAAGGCATCGCCTGGGCCCGGGCCGGGGCCAGGAGTGTCACCACCGTAGGGGTTGAAGCCGTGTTCAAACACCCACTCGATGTGGTTGCCTTGGTTGTTGACGTCGACAGTGACTTCGTCGACAGGTCCCCAGTGATCGCAAGGCTCATACACCCATTCAACAGGAGTGCTCCATGCGCTTGTGCCGGTCGAGTAGACAGCGGCAACCTTGCAGAGGTAGTGGTCGCCCTCAACGAGAGCAGCAACATAAGCTCCGTCGGTGGTCAGCTGGCAGAACGGATGCACAGTGTTGTGGTTGTAGATCGGCACACCGTCGATGCTGGTACACAACACCTTGTAATATTCAAGGTGACGGTCACCACCATCCTTGGCACCAGCGGTCAGTTCGATGTCGTCGACATTCAGGATGAACTGGTCGCTGCAGTTGAAGTGACGGATGGCGATGTACTTTTGGCCAGCATAGGCGCTTAGGTCAACAGTGTAGTTGTACCAGTTGCCTTGTGCGCGGTTGTTACCGTCGCGGCCATAGCTCATGGCACCATTGCCCTTGGCGGTCATGGTCCATTCGTTCACCATCGTCCAGTCGCTTGTACCGTTGTCGGAGATAGCCACGCCGAAGTGGTCGGCAGGATAGCTGGCATCCTGAGCGCAAGCCCAGAAGCTGAAGGTGCTACCAGCGTCGAGGGTCACTTGAGGCGAAACGAGGTAGTTGTCGGGATACAGCACTTGACCAGTACCGTTGGCCCAAGAACCGGAAATCACATAGTGGGCAGAGGCGTTGTGGCCAGTACCGGTCAGGTCAACACCAGCGTTGTGGTAGTTGCCAGGAGTCATGCTCGAAACCCAGGTGTAGCCATCGCCATCGGCATCGACAGTGGTCCAGCCAGCAGGCATACCGTTGTCGAAGTCATAGCTGAAGGTGTCGCCATTGCCGCCAGGACCAGGAGTCGGGTTGACAGGCACATCGGCACCATCCCACATGGCCCAGCCAGTGCGGGAGACGTAAACGTTGCTCACACCGTAGAGGATTTCGATCATCACATAACGGAGGTGCATTTCGGTCAGCAGGTTGTTCGGGTAGTCGAGGAAGTTGATGCTGTCGACGATGGTCTCGTAACCTTCGTGTTCAACAGTCACTTGGTAGACACCACGGCGGAAGCTGTCGAAAGCATAGTAGCCAGTGCCGTCCAAAACGATAGGAGCAATCGGGTAGGCAGCTTGTTCAGCCTCATTGTAGTTGGTAAAGGTCACCACAGTGCCTTCTGGGCTGTCGGCGCTGTTGAGCAACACGGTGACGTCAGCATTGGTCAGGTACATGTCCTTATCCAAGCAGTTCGACCACACGATTTCGCTCTCGCGAGGCTCTTGGATCGGGTTGTTGCCGCCAGGACCAGGAGTCGGGCTGCTGCCACCATCTCTCAGTTCGTAGATACCGATGAGGTTCGGGCTTTGCTGGAGGTTGCCGAAGAAGGCCACCTTGCCGTTGTATTCGCCAACATGGCAACCGCCACTGGTACCGGCATCGAAGCCAGGAGTGACTGAGAAGTCGAACACAGTACCAACAATAGCGTTGGAAGCAATGTCATAATCCCAAACCATGTTGTTGCTGTTATCGAAGCAGTAAACATGCTCAACATTGTTTTCATCCTTGTAGTAGGCAACATCGGAAGCGCTGCTCGGAGCAGGACCGGCAGTCACGATGGCACCAGTACGGTCGATGAGCGTCAAGTTGCCGCTCCAGTTACCAACAACCCAGAAGCCGTCGCGCACAGGATCGTAGGAGATGCAACGCATGGCACCATAAGGAGTGGTGAAGGAGCCAATCAAGGTGTGGTTGTTCAAGTCAATGCAGTAGACAGTGTTGGCATTGGCAACACCATAGACATACTGGCCGTCGAAGGTCATGCCACGGAGCGTGCCGCAGCCAGGAATTTCGAAGCCTTCAATCATGTTGCCTTGCATGTCATACTTGTAGAAGTTGTGAGCAGCAGAAGCATAGCCCCAGTTGGAGGTGTAGATGTATTGGCCATCGGTGACCACGCCATATTGGGCGGCTTCGGCGGCATAGAACGTATTCATCAGATCCCATGGAGCACGGATGCCATTGGTTTCGCCAGCAACGGGGTTGGTGGTGTTGTCAGCGGTCAGGTCTCTGACAGCCATAGGAGCAGCCCAAGTGATGGGGCCTTCGATTTCTTCGCCACGGTTGCCCATGTAGACGCAGCCAACGCCCCACTTGTAGACACCAGCGGGAACATCCGGCCAATAAGTATCAATGTAAACGGTATCGGTCACTTCGCTGGCGAGGAGAACGGTGTTTTCCTCAGTGTAAGGACCATCGTTGTAGCAGTTGGTACGATAGATGCGATAGTAAGCAAAGGCACGGTTGTTGCCAGCCTTGGCACCGGGTTCGCCGATGGTGATGTCGTCAACATCGAGGTAGAACATATCGCTGCAGTTGAAGTGACGGATGGCCACATAACCCATGCCACTGTAGGCACTCAGGTCGACGGTATATTCATACCAGTTGCCTTGTGCGCGACCGCTGCGGCTTTCCTTGACGGGCTTACCGGCAGGAGCAGCAACGCTCTTGGCGCTCATCGTCCACTCTTGGACGGTGGTGAAGGAGCTCGGGTTGGTGTTGGTCGTGGAAACGGCAACGCCGAAGTGCTCAGCAGCGTAGCTGGCATCTTGGGCGCAAGCATAGAATTGCACGATACCACCGAGTTGCACTTGAGGCGAAACGAGGTAGTTGTCCGGATAAAGGACACCAATGCTGTTGTTGTAGCTCTGTGAGAAGACGAAGTCAGCCGAACCATTGTGGCCAGCGACACCGCTCATCAGTTCGCTACCAACCATCCAGCCGTAACCGTCGCCGTCGGCATCGACAGAAGTCCAGCCCTGCATGGTGTGGTCTTCAAAGTCGTAGGTCATGCCAGGAACGGCAGGGGCGGGTTGCTTGTAGAAGGTGATGTAGTCGACATAGAAGCAGTCGTCATTGCTGTTGACGCTACCGTCCTTCGTGTATTGCCACTGGAAGGTGTGTGTACCAGCGGTGATATCATAGGTCTTTTCAACCCAGTTGCCAGCGCCAGTGAAGCTACCCTTTTGGACACCGTCGATGTAGAAGTAACCGTAGTCCCAGTTGTTCTCGCAAGAGATTTTGCCGAAGAAGCTCATCAAACCGTCGGCGGGGATGTCGACCGTCACGGTCATGTTGCTCACCACGTTGGCCACGCCAGCGCCGCCGCTCTTCATGCAGTAGGTGCCTTCATACGGGTCGTTGGTGGTGATGGTCCAAGGATAGGTGGGATCGATCTGCCAATCGAACAGGCTGAAGTCGCCAGTCTCGAAAGGCTCGACGATTTCGCTGCCAGGCAGGCCACAGCCCCAGTAAACCTTCACATACGGAGCATTGATGTCCGTTGAGTCGGGATAATACTGAGCGATGACGGCGCAGACGGGATCGAAGTTCTCGTCAAGCACGTAGTCGACAGGGCTTGTGGTGGTGTTGTAGGTGATGGCAATCGGGTTGCCTTGGACAGGAGCGGTAATGGTTTGGTAACCATCCTTGGCGGCCTGGCCATTGTAGTTACCGGCATACACAGCACCGCTGTAGGCACCTTGTGCATTGGTCGTGAAGGTGTAGGTGTGGCTGACACCATACTCGTCTTGACCTTGCATCGTAACGGTGGCGCCAGCGATACCAGTGGCACCGTCTTGCTCGTAGACGTGACCTTCCACGTTGCCACGGCCCGAAACTTTCACGTTCACCATGTTCGAGGGAGCACTTTCACCTTCATCATAGAAAGCAGTCACATAGTAGGTGTAACCATCGATGTTGTAGGCCAAAGGACCATCGGTGTAGGTGGTGGCGTTGATGTTGTTCATTTGGGTGCTGCCAATCATCTCGAAGTTCACGCCGTCGGCGGAACGGTAGATGTTGTAGGTACGATAGGTACGGTCGGCAACAGCAGTCCAGTGCAGAACGACGCTTTCATCGTTGAAGATGGTTTCGTCTTCAGCATAGAGGTTCTGAGGGATGTTCAGGTGAGTGGTGAAGCCCCAGATTTCGCCAGTGGTTTCGCAGCTTGCATTGCGCTGGTCGACACACCAGAAGTAGTGCGTGTTGTTGAACAGGTTGGAAACAGTGTAGCTGTTGGCAAGGTCGCTCGTCCAGTCTACGAGGACATCCTCGCAGTAGTAGGTGCGGCCATAACGCAAACGATACTCAGTGGCATAGGGGTCAAGCTGCCAACGCAAGGTGACGCGGGCAGGCTCCACTTCATACTCGCCATCGGCAGGCACCGGGTTGGTGGCCACTTCCGGGCAAGGCATGTTCTCGGCGTTGATCGTGACCTCGAAGTCGGGGGTCGTCGAAGAAGCAACCAAGTAATAGGTGCCAGGAACAACAGGCAGGTTCTCGATGACGGGGCCGGCGCTGTAGTTGACGACGACAGGCGTATCACCGCCACCGCCACCACCATTGCAAGTGACAACGATGTCGTCGAGGCCAACACCATAGCCATAGTTGTCAACCATCTTGAAACCAAGTTGGTAGTTGGCAGCAAGGCCGGGGAGAGCGATGTCGCCGCTGGCAGTCCATTGGGCATGGGCTTCAGTGGTGTAGAACAATTCGTTCCAAGCACCGTTGTTGACGCGGTAATAAACACCGAACTCGTCGGTGTCACCGAACCAGCTTCTGTTCACGAAGCTGAAGTTGAGGGTGGCTTGAGAAGCGCCGCTCAAATCCATGGCAGGAGTGACGAGATAGGTTTCGTCACCTCTGGTGACATGGGTGATCAAAGCATTGTAAGAACCGGAATTTGAACCGGTGGAAACGCTGTAGTCACCAGTTCCGACAGTCCATTGGTTGTCGCCTTCGGAGGTCCAGTTGGCAGGCATCACGCCGCCTTCAAAACCTTCTTCAAGCATGGTGACGTCGCGGCTGCGGCTGCGGTCGGCCTTCATGATGATGTTCGGGCGGGCAGTCTGGCTGCGGGTCAGGTTGTAGCTCGTGGTTTCCACATCATACGGAGTACTGTCCGTGTAGAGGTAGCCCATGCCATAGAAGCCCGGGTTGTGGGCTTGCCATTGGATTGAGCTGGTCCATGAACCGTTGTTGCGCTGGCAGAGGATGAGCACGTTGCTCGTGCCGTCCCAAGCGAAGGTGCCTTGGTTGAAAGCGAACTCGATCCACTCCGTGGGAGTAGGATTGGCAACATTGCCTTCATAAACGAGGGTCATGCCAGTAGCCAAAGGAGAAGTGGCGTTCACTTCGGTGTCGGTCACATTGGCCATCCAGATCTTGATGTTGTTCTGGTCTTGGCTGATGCTGTTGGTGGCATAGAAGCTCAGGCTGCTCATCGGGGCTGTGGTGGCACCGGCCTCTTCAAGTTCGGCGGCGGTGTAGAGCGCAGTGGCGATGCTGTATTTATACAGAGAGTAGAAGGGGAAGTAACCAGTAGTGTTGGTGCCTTCACCAATCTGGGCTTCGAAGGGCTGGCCGCTGGCGCCGCCAGCAACAATGCCAGTGTAGTTGTTGTCGGCCATAGGACCACCTTGACCATTGAAGTCGCTGGTGTAGAGAGCGACCTTGCCGTTTTCACCATAGGTGACAGAGGCGCTGATCATTTGGTCTTGATCGATGACGAGTTTGTAGACGGCATCGTTGCCTTCCGGAATTTCGGGGAAAGGCAAAGTGTAGTCGTTGTGAAGGTTGGTCATCGTGGCAGGCACATTGACGTAAGGATAGCTGGTCACGTTGGCAGCCAATTCCCAAACGTCGGGGGTGGCGGGGGTGTAAGGTTCGGCCACAACATCCCAAACGCGGGCGGCGCGGCCACCGTAGATGGCCACCATCTGCCAAGTGGTGATGTCGGTGCTGCCAGTGGTGAGGGTCACTTCAACTTCCTGATGACGAGCCATGTGGAAAGGCGTCTCAGGCTCCTCGATGGTGAAGTACACATGGGGAGTGAAGTCGAGGTCGGTCACATTGGTGGCGGGGCCGTCGTTACGCAGGCTGAAGCGGAAAGGCTCCATCCAGCAGCCGTTCGGGCGTGCGCCAACAGTGATGGTCTCGACAACTTCACCATCCTGAAGGGCGACAAGGCCGGCTTGTCCGCCACCACCAGAGATGGTCATTTCGAGTTGGAGTTGGTTCTTCACGTTCAAACGGTTGTTAGCCGTGTAGGACGAGGGATTAAGGGCATCATAGTCGGTGGGGTCGCTGTACACGTACATCGAGCAGTTGCTGGTGCCGGTAAAGACACGGCAAGCAAGACCGCTGCTCCAAGCGA
>Ga0326514_10000374_pt1 | contig 30804 bp, 20 predicted proteins | sample 3_2548_0518_D_FD_203653 | JGI IMG/M metagenome (GOLD analysis project Ga0326514, IMG submission 203653) | Bovine rumen microbial communities from UC Davis, California, United States - 3_2548_0518 | ecosystem: Host-associated > Mammals > Digestive system > Stomach > Rumen | place: USA... | reverse complement strand
GATATATGTAATGAGCCGGGCGGGCTGTCGCAGAAGTCTGCGGTGGTCCGCCTTTTTCAGATGATGTTCATTTCCGGCCCGAGGGCCGGGGAATCCAGAGCAGAAGAAAATTTCCCAGGAGGTTTCACATATGCAGGTTGCTACCGGAACAAGCATTCTGAATGGAATCGCGATCGGAAAGATCCGAATCTACAAAGCACCGAAATTTGAGATCAGTGAAGAACTTGTTGACGACCCGGCTCCGGAGCTGGAGCGGTTTGAGCAGGCGAGGGTCAAGGTCCAGGACCAGCAGCAGGTCCTTTATGATAAGGCGGTAAAGGCAGCCGGTGAGGAGAGCGCCGGCATCTTCCAGTTCCATATGGATATGCTGGATGACGATGATCTGCTGGATGCCGTGAAGACTATTATCACGGACCAGCACCATACAGCGGAATACGCAGCCCAGCATGGTTTCGAGAATACGGCACAGATGTTCAAGGATATGGATGACCCGTACTTCCAGGCAAGAAGTGCGGATGTCATGGATGTCGGGAATTCCGTCATTTCCGTCCTCCTGGGACTGGATACCGACTCTCTGCAGGGCAGCGAGCCGTCGATTCTGGTCGCGGAGGATCTGGCTCCGTCGGAGACCGTCCGCCTGGACAAGTCTCTGCTTCTCGGTATGATCACGAGAGAAGGCAGCTCGACCAGCCATACCGCGATTCTGGCAAGATCGATGAATCTTCCGACGCTGATCCAGTGCAAGGATATTTCCGATGACTGGGACGGCAAGTTCGCGATCCTGGATGGCTACAATTCCTGCGTCTACATCGAACCGACTCAGGACCTGATCGATTCCCTGACGAAGAAGAGACAGGAAGATCTTCGCCAGGAAGCATTGCTTCAGGAACTGAAGGGCAAGACCAATACGACTATCGACGGCAAGACCATCAAGGTCTATGCGAATATCGGCGGGCCGCAGGATGTCGGAGCGGTCCAGATCAACGACGCGGAAGGTGTAGGCCTGTTCCGCTCGGAATTCGTGTACCTGAACAGCAGTGAAGATCCCGGCGAGGAAGTGCAGTTCGAGGCATACAAGAGGGTTCTTGAGACGCTGGCTCCAAAGCTTGTCATCATCCGTACCTGTGATATCGGCGCTGACAAGACGATCGATTACATGAATCTGGCAAAGGAAGAGAACCCGGCTCTGGGATTCCGCGCGATCCGCATCAGTCTTTCCCGGAAAGATTTCTTCAAGCGCCAGCTGAGAGCTCTTCTCCGCGCATCCGCTTATGGCAACCTGGGAATCATGTTCCCGATGATCATCAGTCTCCGCGAAGTCAGAGAGTGCAAGGAGATCCTGGAAGAGTGCAGAAAGGAACTGATCGCAGAAGGAAAGAAGGTTTCCGACAAGATCCAGATCGGTATCATGGTCGAGACGCCGGCGGCGGCGATCTGCGCAGACAGCCTGGCGGAGGAAGTCGACTTCTTCTCACTCGGAACAAACGACCTGACCCAGTACACGCTGGCGATCGACCGGCAGAATGCGAAACTGGAGCCGTTCTCCGATACCCACCATCCTGCAGTACTGAAAGAGATCCAGATGACCATCGAAGCAGGCCACAGACATGGCTGCTGGGTTGGAATCTGCGGAGAGCTCGGGGCAGACACCACTCTGACAGAGACCTTCCTGAGGATGGGAGTTGATGAACTTTCCGTCAATCCGAGAAGTGTCCTGCCGCTGAGGAAGGTGATCCGCAGCATTGATCTTTCGAAGGCACCGGAAGAGAAGTAACGGGAAAGAGAATCAGAGAAGACTGACTTGGGAAAATGATTGACAAAGCGGGAGCTGTGAAGCGATATCTCTTCACGGCTCCCTTTTTCTGTCAGCTGAACCTTCCCGTCGTCTGTATTCAGAGAAAAAGGAAGAGAGTACAGATGAAAATCATGGGCATATCCCAATGCAGGCATGGTGGGTGCCATGTGGGCTGTGACTCCCATAAAAAAAGCTTCCGAATAAAATTCGGAAGCCTGGAAGCAGGGCTACCAGGATTCGAACCTGGAAATGACGGAGTCAGAGTCCGTTGCCTTACCGTTTGGCGATAGCCCTTTATTTTTTTTTGCTTTTCTTTCTCAGCGACGTTTGTTATTATAATCACTTAAGAGGGCAATTGCAAGCCCTAATTTGCAAATTTTTGTAATTTTTCCGACCCCCGGAATTTGAGGAGGAGACCCGATGGAGAATAAGACTTTTGATCAGATCTATTCTGAGATCACACCGAAGATGATCGAGCTTTCAGGAAAGTGCGAGCGTACCGATAAAATTGATCCGCAGCTTTATGAGAAGTATGATGTCAAACCCGGCCTGAGGGACCTGAACGGAAAAGGTGTCGTCGCAGGGCTTACGGAAGTGTCCCGTGTCCTGGCAAAAAAGATCGTAGACGGGAAGGAAGTACCCTGCGAAGGAAGCCTATATTACAGAGGCCGGAATGTAAAAGAACTTGTGAAGGGATTCTCGGGTGAGGGAAGGTTTGGCTATGAGGAGATCACCTACCTGCTTCTGTTCGGGGAACTTCCTGACAGAAACGAACTTGAAGATTTCAAAAAAATTCTGACAGACAACCAGAAGATGTTCCCCCAGAATTTTGTGCGTGACATCATTATGACGGCACCTTCCAATGACATGATGAATGTTCTCGCCCGAAGCGTCCTGACTCTCTATTCCTACGACAGTGAGGCGGATGATATCTCCCTTCCGAATGTTCTCCGTCAGTGCCTTCAGGTCATCGCCATGATGCCGATGATCGCAATCTACGGCTATAACACCTATCAGCACTTTTACCGGGGCAACAGCCTGGTCATCCACCAGCCGGACCCGGAACTGTCTTTCTCGGAGAACATCCTGCATATGCTGAGAAAGGACGGCCGGTTCACGGATCTGGAAGCCCGCCTTCTCGATATCTGCCTGGTCCTCCACATGGAGCATGGAGGCGGAAATAACTCTGCCTTCACGGACCGGGTCGTCACCTCTTCCGGTACGGATACCTACTCGGTCTTTGCGGCAGCCCTTGGCTCGCTCAAGGGCCCACGCCATGGTGGAGCCAACATCAAAGTCCGGCAGATGATGGAGGACCTGAAGAGCCATGTCACGGTCTGGGAGGATAAGGAGCAGGTGGCTGCCTACCTTGAGAAGATTCTGGACAAGGAAGCATTCGATCATTCCGGTCTGATCTACGGAATCGGTCATGCGGTCTACTCGGTTTCCGACCCGCGTGCGGAGATCCTGGAGCAGTTCGCGATCAAACTTTCCGAGGAAAAGGGACTGCAGCAGGAGATGGCCCTCTACCACACAGTCGAAGAACTGGCTCCGAAGATCATCGCGAAGCGTTCAAAGATGTACAAGGGCGTCTCCGCCAACGTGGACTTCTTCTCCGGCTTCGTCTACGAGATGCTGGGACTTCCGCTTGAACTTTACACGCCGATCTTCGCGATCGCCCGCTCGGTCGGCTGGTCCGCCCACCGGATGGAGGAGCTGGCAAGACGCGGGAAGATCATCCGCCCGGCTTACATCGCTGTCCATGAAAATGTGCCTTACCTGCCGCTTGAGAAGCGGTGAAGCGGCTTTGTCCACCCGAAGTATCAGGTCTGTCAGACGGAAATACCGGAAGCAGCCGAAAAGTCAGGGAACTGCTACATGCGGCTGAAACTGTATGTTTCTTTCCTGCTTACAAATCGGCCCGGGAATGTTATAATTATCACAATGTGGCCGGAACCGGGTCAGGTGCTATGATGAGCTGCCACCCAGGAGAGCCGGCGGTCCTGATCAATATTTGGATTGCTGCAGAACCAGGCAGGACGGAAAAGTCCGCCTGGCACATTTCCGCAGGGAAAAAGGGGAAACGTATTATGAGTACCATGAAACTGACACTGCTCACCGACTTCTATGAGCTGACCATGATGCAGGGCTACTATAAGTGCAATATGCACCAGAAGGTCGTATTCGACGCATTCTACAGGAGGAATCCGGATGACGGCGGATATGCGATCTGCGCGGGTCTCGACCAGGTGATCGACTACGTAAAGAGACTGACATTTGATAAAGACGATATCGACTACCTGAGAAGCCTCAACACCTTCGATGAAGATTTTCTGGACTATCTGGCGAACTTTCACTTCTCCGGCGATATCTATGCAATTCCGGAAGGCACTGTGATCTTCCCGAGAGAGCCGCTGGTCAAGGTTGTCGCTCCGATCATGGAAGCGCAGCTCATGGAGACTGCGATCCTGAACATCGTCAATCATCAGTGCCTGATCGCGACCAAGGCTGCCCGCGTCTGCTACGCGGCCAAGGGCGACGGCATCATGGAGTTCGGCCTTCGCCGGGCGCAGGGACCTGATGCCGGTACCTACGGCGCAAGAGCCGCAGTCATCGGAGGCTGCATCGGAACTTCCAACGTCCTGACCGGCCAGCTCTTCGATGTCCCGGTCCTCGGGACCCATGCCCACTCCTGGATCATGAGCTTCCCGGACGAGTACACTGCATTCAAGAAGTATGCGGAGCTCTACCCGGACAATTGTGTCCTTCTGGTCGATACCTACGATACGCTCCGGTCCGGCGTGCCGTCTGCGATCAGAGTCTTTCAGGAGATGCGCGATGCCGGCAAGATGCCGACCAAGTACGGAATCCGCCTGGACTCCGGAGACCTTTCCTACATGTCCAAGAAGGCAAGAAAGATGCTGGATGAAGCCGGATTCCCGGAGGCATCCATCGCGGCCTCTTCCGACCTTGACGAGTACCTGATCCAGTCCCTGAAGGCCCAGGGCGCTGCCATCAACTCCTGGGGTGTCGGAACCAACCTGATCACTTCCAAGAACACACCGGCATTCGGTGGCGTCTACAAGCTGGCTGCGATCGAGGGGAAGGACGGAACATTCATCCCGAAGATCAAGCTTTCCGAAAACACCGACAAGATCACGAACCCCGGGGACAAACAGGTCTACCGGATCTATGACAAGCAGTACCACAAGATCAGAGCAGATCTGATCTGCATGGTGGATGAGACATTTGACCTCTCCAAAGACCTGATCATCTTTGACCCGAAGGAAACCTGGAAGAAGACCAAGATCAAGGGAGGCACCTACGATCTGAGACCGCTGCTGGTACCGGTCTTTAAGAACGGTGAGTGTGTCTACGAGTCCCCGTCCGTCATGGAGATACGCGACATCTGCACCAAAGAAAAGGATACGCTGTGGGATGAGACCAAGCGTTTCGTCAACCCGCATGAGATGTATGTCGACCTTTCCGACAAGCTCTACAAGATCAAGGCAGATCTTCTTGAGGAGCTCTCCCTGAAGGCTCTGGAGGCTGAATGATCCAGGAGCTTACCGGAATCGTAAGGTACAGTGAGTGCGATGAGAACGGGAGACTGTCCCTCCCGTCCCTCATCAATCTGTTTCAGGATGTTGCGACCCTGCATGGCGACAGTCTGGGGATCGGAGTTCATTACCTGAAGGATCATCATCTTGCCTGGCTGGTTGCTTTCTGGCAGATCAGGATGAAGAGGATGCCGGAGGTGGATGAACCTTACCGGCTGCAGACCTGGGGGTGGAAGTTCTTCGGTATCTTCGGCATGAGAAACTGCACCCTTCTCGATGGGGAAGGGAACATGCTGGCTTCAGCCAATAGTGTCTGGTTCCTCTATGATACAGAAAAAGAGGTGCCGGTCCGGGTCCCGGAAGAGATCCAGGAGAAGTATGGCGTCCATCCGAGACTGGAGATGGACTATGCTCCCCGCAAAGTGAAGGATCCGGAGGATGGCGAGACGTTTGAGCCATTCAAGGTCGGAAGACAGAATCTTGACACGAACCACCATGTAAACAATGCTCAGTATGTGGCTATGGCACAGGCCTTCCTGCCGGAAGGCGAACATTTCTCAGAACTGAGAATCGAGTACAAGAAACAGGCGCACCTTTATGATGTGATCACGCCGCTGGTGCAGAAAAGAGAAGACGGCTTTGGAGTATCGCTTCGCGGAGAAGACGGAGAACCTTACATATCGGCTGTATTCATGAAAGAAAGCCATGGTCTTTGAGAAGCATCTGCAGCCGGAACTGACGACTAAGAGAGGACGGAATTACCGATGACACTGAAACTTGGGGAAACTCAGAAACTGCGCGTAGATCACCTGAAAGAATTCGGGGCATACCTTGGAGAGGACAAAGAGACAGTCCTGCTTCCGAAGAAGGAAGTTCCGGAAGGGACGAAAGCGGGAGATGAGATCGAAGTCTTCCTCTATAAGGATTCTTCCGACCGCCTGGTCTCGACGACCAGAAAACCGCTCATTGAACTGGGGCAGACGAAGCTCCTTCTGGTGAAGGAAGTCTCAAAGATTGGAGCATTTCTGGACTGGGGACTCGAGAAAGACCTGCTTCTTCCTTACCATGAGCAGACCCGGAAGGTGAAGGAGGGCGAAGAAGTTCTCGTATCGCTCTATATCGATAAGTCAAAGAGACTCTGCGCGACCATGAACGTCTATCCATACCTGAGAACAGATTCGCCTTACAAGACGGACAGTCAGGTGGAGGGCAGGGTCTACCAGACCAGCGATAACTTCGGTGTCTTTGTGGCAGTAGACGACCGGTTCTCCGGCCTTATCCCAAAGCAGGAAGCAGCCGGAGACTACCGGATCGGGGATGTGATCGGGCTTCGTGTCACCCGGGTGCTTCCGGACGGCAAGCTGAATCTGTCATCCAGAAAGAAAGCCTATCGTCAGCTGGATGATGATTCTGAGACGGTGCTCAAGGTCATCGGAGAATTCGAGGGTGTGCTGCCTTTTGATGACAAGGTCTCACCGGAGATCATCAAGAGGGAGACCGGTCTTTCCAAGAACGCATTCAAGAGAGCAGTCGGTCATCTGATGAAGGAAGGAAAAGTCGAGATCAGAGGGAAGCGCATCTACCGGGTGTAAGTACATGTGATGCCTTGGTGAAAACTTCGTCGCGCTCCTCCCGTGACTTTCGTCGTGGGAGGAGCGCAACATTACAAATGCACTTCGTCGTGTGATACAAACACGCGACGAAGTTTGAAGCTTCCGGCGAGAGCCATCGGCACGCAGAAGAAGACGCTTCGCATCGGGTGACCCGGGCGCAATTCCGCCAAGGCGGAACGGATCGGGAATGCTTAAACAGGAAATTGCATAAAGTTAGCTGAAATAGCTTGCTTTTCCGCACCTTCTAGATTATATTGACGGTGAAGCCAAGAGATATGATGCATAGACAAAGCCCCTGAAAGCAGTTATGCTTAAGCAGGGCAGAAGGAGATATTGATATGAAGCTTCAGAATGTAAAAGACGTTAACAAGCTGTTCGAGATTGTTGATTCCTGCAAGGGCAAGGTCGAGCTGGTTACAGGTGAGGGCGACAGACTGAACCTGAAGTCAAAGCTGAGCCAGTACATCTCCCTGACCGGTATCTTCAAGAACGGTACTGCTGATATTCCGGAACTTGAGATCGTTGCTTACGAGCCGGATGACATCGATAAGCTGATCAAGTTCATGATGAACAACTGATTTAGGCACATTGAATTCCGAGAGGGGTGAAACCACTGGTTTCACCCCTCTCTTTCTTTCCTTTTTTTTCTTTCCGTTAAGTGTTATGATTATGGCTATAGTGCGAGATTATTCGTCATGATAAAAATCAGGAGGTATGTATATGCCTGTAAACAGATCGAAACAAGGTGGTAAGCTTTATCTCACCATGATGATTGTTGTGATCGGACTGTCTCTTCTTATCGGCCTGATCCCGAAACTTCCGGTGCCGGACGCAGGAGTCACGGGGGATATCGCTTTCTCTGAGGCAATCTTCCTTATCCCGGTCCTGGTCTTCCTGTTCATGGATCGCTTTGAACCGCTGAGAGGCATGAGGCTTCGCCCGATCGGAGCGCCGACCATGCTGTGGACTCTGCTTTTCACCGTCCTCATGATGCCGATCGCTGTCCTGCTGAACCTGCTGACTCAGCTGGCGGTCCCGAATGCGGTAGCCGGAACCCTTGGCGCTACGACAGCTCTCCCTCTGTGGGTCAGCCTTCTTTACTTTGCTGTCCTTCCGCCGCTGATCGAGGAGTTCATCTTCCGGGGAGTTCTTTTCCAGTATTTCCGTTCCTGCGGACTTTTTAAGACGGCGATGCTCACCGGACTGATGTTCGGCCTGGCTCACCTGAACCTGAACCAGTTCCTCTATGCATTCGTCCTCGGCATCTTCTGGGCTTTCCTGGATGAGGCTACCGGATCAATCTATAGTTCCATGCTGTCCCACTCCCTGATCAACGGACTGAATGTGGCTATGGTCTACATCACGGTCAGCAACCTGCCTGAAAACATGGTGGGAGCTGTGGAGCAGGCACAGGATGCAGCTTCTGTCGCCTCTCTCAGCCTGATCTACTGGATCATTCTCTCTGTTGTGGCAGGTGCATGTGCAGTACTTTCGATCATAATCATCCGCCATCTGGCGAAGATCAGAGGCAATTCCCAGAAGTTCTCGGACGCTCTCCGCGGCAAGGACCGCACGGGCGGGAAAGAGGGGAGAAAGAGCTTCTCTGTGCCGCTGCTTCTTGGACTGGTGATCCCGATCGTCATGATCGGGATCAGCATGGCGACTGCAAAATAATTCTGAAAGGGGTTCTTCTTGGAGTTTGCTCATCTTCACAGCCATACGGAGTACAGTCTCCTGGATGGCTCCAACAAGATCAAAAATTATGTAGCCCGGGTCAAAGAACTGGGCATGGATTCCGCTGCGATCACTGACCATGGGGTCATGTACGGCGTGATCAACTTTTATAAAGAATGCAAAGCCCAGGGAATCAGACCGATTCTGGGCTGCGAGGTATACGTTGCCCCCGGGTCCCGCTTTGACCGGGAACCGGGGCAGTCGGATGCCCGCTATTATCACCTCATCCTGCTCGCGGAAAACAATCAGGGCTACCTGAACCTGTCCAAGATTGTATCCGCGGGCTTTCTTGACGGCTATTATTATAAGCCGCGTGTCGACAAAGAGATCCTCCGCAAGTATCACGAGGGAATCATCGCTTCATCCGCCTGCCTGGCAGGCGAGGTTGCGCGCTATATCACCCGGGGCATGTACGAAGAAGCCAGGGCGGCTGCTCTGGAATATCAGGATATCTTCGGGAAAGGAAACTTTTTCCTGGAGCTGCAGGACCACGGTTATGATGATGACAAGCAGGTCTGTGCTGCCCTCATGAGGATGTCAAAAGAGACAGGGATCGGGCTGATCGCGACCAACGACTGTCACTATACGATGGCGGACGATGCGGATGCTCATGATGTCCTTCTCTGCATCCAGACCGGAAAGAAACTGACGGATGAAGATCGTATGCGCTATCCGGGCGGCCAGTTTTATGTAAAGTCTCCTGAGGAGATGGCAGAGCTTTTCCCCTATGCGCTTTCGGCACTTGAGAACACGGAGAAGATCGCCCGGCGCTGCAATGTGGAGATCGAGTTCGGCAATCACAAGCTACCGAAATTTGATGTTCCGAACGGCAGGACAGCTAAGGAATATCTGGAAGAACTCTGTTTCAAGGGACTTGCCGAGCGTTATCAGCCGGTCACGCAGGAACTCAAAGACCGTCTGAACTATGAACTTGGCGTCATTGAGTCCATGGGGTTTGTCGACTACTTCCTGATCGTCTGGGATTACTGCCGGTACGCACGCTCGGTCGGAATCGCAGTCGGACCCGGGAGAGGATCTGCTGCAGGTTCTTTGGTTTCCTATACTCTTGGAATCACCAAACTGGACCCGATCCACTTCAACCTGCTTTTTGAGCGATTCCTGAATCCGGAGCGAGTCTCCATGCCTGATATCGATGTGGATTTCGGCTTCGAGAGAAGACAGGAAGTCATCGATCATGTAACGGAAAAATACGGCCGCGATAATGTATCTCAGATCATCACATTCGGAACACTGGCGGCCAGGGGTGTCATCCGTGATGTGGGCCGGGTCATGGACCTGCCTTATGCGCTCTGCGATTCCATCTCCAAAAAGATTCCGCAGGAGCTGGGCATCACCATCGATAAGGCTTTGGAAGAGAGTCAGGAACTGAAGACTATGTATGACACCGATGAGACCATACATAGGCTCATCGATATGTCGAGAAAGCTGGAAGGTCTGCCGAGGCATACTTCCATCCATGCAGCCGGTGTCGTCATCTGCCAGAAGAGGGTCGATGACTTTGTCCCGGTTGCACGTTCACAGGATGGCGGCGTAATCACTCAGTTCGAGGCACCTACACTGGAGGAGCTCGGACTTCTGAAGATGGACTTTCTGGGGCTCCGCACACTGACTGTCATTCAGAATGCCACGACTATGGCATCGAGAAGGGCAGGACATCCGATCGACATCGACAAGATCGACTACACGGACCCAAAAGTCTATGCATACATCGGTACCGGAAAGTGCGAGGGAATCTTCCAGCTTGAGTCTACCGGGATGAAGGGCTTCATGAAGGACCTGAAGCCGGCAAATATCGAGGACCTTGTTGCAGGGATCTCTTTGTACAGACCCGGCCCGATGAGCTTTATCCCCAAATATATCAAAGGCAAGCAGCATCCGGAGACGATCACTTATGATACTCCGGAACTTGAGCCGATCCTGAAGCCGACTTATGGATGTATTGTCTACCAGGAGCAGGTCATGCAGATCGTACGGAACCTGGGCGGCTATACATTCGGCCGTGCTGATCTGGTCCGCCGTGCCATGAGTAAGAAGAAGGCGAAGGTCATGGCGGCTGAGCGCCGGAACTTTGTCTACGGCAACAAGAAAGAGGACGTTCCGGGCTGCATCTCCAGGGGAATCAGCGAGCAGACGGCCAACAAGATCTATGACGACATGACGGACTTCGCCAAGTATGCCTTCAACAAGTCACATGCGGCAGCTTACGCTTATGTGGCATTCCAGACAGCCTGGCTGAAGTATTATTATCCGGTCGAATTCATGGCGGCACTTTTGACATCTGTCGTCGACTCTCCGGGAAAAGTAGCAGATTACATCATGGCCTGCAGGTCCATGAAGATCAGGATCCTGCCTCCTGACATCAATGAAGGAGAAGCTTCTTTCTCGGTCGATGGCGATACGATCCGCTATGGACTCGATGCGATCAAGTCCGTCGGACGTCCGGTCATCGATGCAATCCTTCAGGAGAGAAAAAGAGGCGGGAAATACACTTCGCTGCGCACATTTGCGCAGCGGGTCGGGAACGCAGTCAACAAGAGGGCGGCGGAGAACTTTATTAAAGCTGGAGCCTTTGATTGCTTCGGCGCGACCAGAAAGCAGATGATGCTGACTTATGGGCAGATCTTCGATTCGGCCGCAAGGGAGAGAAAGTCCCAGATCACCGGGCAGATGTCCCTGTTTGACCTCTTCGGGGGCAGCATGGGTAAAGATTCCGGACCGGGAGGTGCGGGCGGCTTTGGTGCGTCAGGAGCCGTAAGCGGCTTCGGGCCTGGCGGTGAGGCACCGATGCCGGATGTCGGCGAGTATGATAAGGACCAGCTTCTCAAGATGGAGAAGGAGGTCATGGGTGTCTACGTCACCGGTCACCCGCTGCAGCAGTACCTGAGCGTCTGGGAGAAGAATATCACGGCCAAGGCACATGACTTCGCGGCAAGCGATGAGACAGACCCGGCGGACGGGCTGCAGGACCAGTCGCTGCAGGTCATCGGAGGAATCCTGACCGAGAAGACGGTCCACTACACGAAAAAAGGCCAGACCATGGCTTTCATCACTCTCGAAGACCTGGTTGGGGCCGTCGAGGTCCTGGTCTTCCCGAAGCTTTATGAACAGTATTCGGAGATCCTGAAAGAGGACGAGAAGCTTTTTGTGGAAGGCAGGGTCTCGGTCGAGGATGAGAAGCCCAGCAAGCTGCTGGCGGAGCGCATATGGCGTTTTTCGGATGTGCCCTTCGAGCTGTGGGTGCAGTTCCCGGATATGGATGCCTATGTGAAAGAAGCGGATCACCTTAACAGGATATTGATCGAGGGGCAGAATATCCTTGCCGGAAATGAAAGCGCCCAGGCCGGAACTTTTGCTGGTTCTGCGGAGACTGAGACAGGCAATGGTGAAGGAGACGGAACGACTGCTTCGACACCGCTCTCAAGGATCGCGGTCTACGTCAGAAATCCGAAGGGTGTCAAGAATCTCGGATTCACAGCCCGCATGTATATGAACGGGAAACTTCTTCAGGCTCTGAAGGATCACTTCGGAGCCGGCAATGTCATGTACGTCCCCGGCAAACTCGACCGGACCGACAACCGTAAAAGCGGCATTTCCGGAGGCTACCGAAGTGGATACGGCGGAAACGGCTTCAGATGAAACGGACAGACAGGAAAACATATGGATAAGAATCAGATTGTGGAACTTCATATCGAAGACATGTCCGATGAAGGACTTGGCATAGGCCACACCAAAGAAGGGATGGCCGTCTTCGTCAAGGACAGCGTCGTCGGCGACAGAATCTATGCCCGTATTGTCAAGTCCAGGAAGACTTACGCTTTCGGCAGGGTAGAGCAGATCATCACGGCAAGCCCTGACCGTGAGAAGCCGGTCTGCCCGGTCGCCCGTTCCTGCGGCGGCTGCCAGATCCAGGAGATGTCTTACACTTCGCAGCTTCGCCTCAAGGAGAAGAAGGTGAAAAACAATCTGATGAGGATCGGAGGAATCGCCTGCGCAGATGCTTCGGAGATTGATGCTTCGGATTCAGATGTTTTTGATGCTGAAACAGTTGGGAAGCCGGGTGCAGACGCCGGTATGAAATCGGAACAGAAGGTGGTTTTCTGTCCCGTCATAGGCATGAAAAGCCCCTACAACTACCGCAACAAGTCTGTCTATCCGGTTGGGCGGGACAAGTCCGGCAGGCTGATCGCAGGATTCTTCGCGGGAAGAACGCACACTGTAATCAATGCCGGAAACTGTGTGATCGGTATCGAAGAAAATCGATATATCCTTGACGCCGTCCTTGGGTGGATGGAAAAGTACAGAATACCGGAATATAACGAGCAGACTGGTAAAGGCATGATCCGCAATGTCATGATCCGATGCGGATTTGCGACCGGCCAGATTATGGTAGTTGTCGTCGCTAACGCAGACAAACTTCCTCACGAGGCAGAACTTGTGAGAATGCTGCTTAAAGCACTTCCCCAGGAACACAGAATCAAGAACGATAGCGGAAGCGATGCTGACGAGGGCGGCAAAGCAACGGTCCCGCAGGGACAACCGGGGGACAGAGAAGAAGAGGCGAAGCACATTTCCGGGAAAAAGGAGATTCCCGGAAGGCAGATTACAAGCATCATTCTCGATACCAACAAGGAACGCACGAACGTGATTTTGGGAAGGAAGACCCGCACTCTGTGGGGGAGCGATTTCATCGAAGACATGATCGGAGACGTCCGCTATCAGATCTCCCCGCTCTCCTTCTACCAAGTGAATCCGGTCCAGACCCGGAAACTCTATGAGAAGGCTTTGGAATTCGCCGACCTCCACGGCAACGAGACGGTGTGGGACTTATACTGCGGCATCGGAACAATTTCTCTCTTCCTTGCAGCAAAGGCAAAGCAGGTCTACGGAGTGGAAGTCGTTCCGGACGCGATCGTGAACGCAAAAGAGAACGCGAAACTCAATCACATCGGGAACGCAGAATTCATGTGCGGAAAGGCAGAAGAGGTGCTGCCTCGGGAGTACAAAGAACACCAGGTCCACGCAGACGTGATTGTTGTCGATCCGCCCCGGAAGGGACTCGAATCGACGGTTATCGATACAATCGCTGCTATGGCTCCGGACAGAGTTGTCTATGTCAGCTGCAACAGTTCTACCCTTGCGCGCGACCTGAAACTCTTTGCGGAGAAAGGGTACAAGACGGAGAGGGTGCAGCCGGTTGACATGTTCCCGCACTCGGTCCACGTGGAGACTGTGTGCCTCTTGAGCAACACCCAAAGCAAGAAGAAAGAGTCCTATATTACGCTTGATGTGGAGATGGCAGATTACTATCGCATCAAGAACGAAGGGAAGAATTCTACCACCTAAATTTCAGCCTCACAATCGAATAGGAATTTGAATAGATAAGCTGCAGATGCGGAAGCGATCCGAAATCTGCAGCTTGTTTTGTTTCAAGCCAAACGATTGAAAAAGGAGGACAAACACATGGCAAAGAAGAACGAACGGGAACTGAAGGTTTATGCAATGAGCGGATACAACTACAAATCCGTTCCAGCGATCCGGTTGATGGGGCAGTGGCTGGAAGCTGCTGGTTTCCATATCGGAGATCCGGTATTGGTCAAGTGCGAGGATGGAAAGCTCGTCATCAGCCTGGACACTGCAAGAGCGGAGCTGATTGAGGCAGAGAAGGCGTTTATGGAGAAAGAAACCAGAAAGTTGCATGAACGTTTTCTCAAGGAGAAGAAAGAGCTTCACGCGCAGTTTGTAGCTGAGCGGCAAGCGGAGTATGCAAAGAACCCGGAGAGGGGGAAGGCCTATGTTTGATGCGAAAGACCTTTCTGTTCTGGATCCGAAGTATTTCTCCATCATCTTTACAGATGCCTTTGATGTAACGGTTATGAGTCGGAATACCGGGCATTTCTGGTTTATCCATAATCCTGAGTATCCAACACCGGGAACATGCATCATATTCCACAAGCATAAGGCATCGCATCCATATCACCAGCACGGTCATGCGAATAGCTTGAAGCAGGCTGTCCGGAGCATACAGAGCCACGACAGGTGGCAAATGCAGGGCAGACCGTCTAAGAGATAAAAATCGAATACAGAGGCACACAGCAAATAAAAGAGGGAGCAGCATCCGGGTATGCCGCTCCCTTTGGTTATTAACAGTGATGCTTAGCCGTTGTAATACATATCACGCGCCATCTTCTGTGCCGCTTTGATGTCTTCGTAGCCCTGACTCTTTCCAAGATCCAGATCCTTCAGAATCTGACCCTTAGTGCGATTCTGCCCGAGAAGTTCAAGGATTCTTCCGTACTTCGGATTCGCCTTTTTAATTTCTTCGATAAGATCCTTGATGATGATCCCCAAAAGAATAGTATCCTCAAGAGATGCTGTCTGGCCAGGTTCAAATCCGTCATAATCTTCGTCAGCAGAGGCATCTTCCTTAAACTTATCGTAAGACAAGTCATTTTCATGACCATTCTCTTTAGGAAAATCCATAGTGCCGCCGGTTCCGATGTAAGTGCGAACCTGGGCATTAAAGAACTTCATCCAGTTACCCAGTGTTCCTGCTTCGATAGGGGCGAATGCGACCGGTACTTTGTGACCATGAATATTCCAGGTCTCGATGTTATCCCTGATGATGGACTTGTCTTTAAACATTTCCTTCGTCATGAGAATCGGTGCAAGCTCTTCGTTTGTAGCAGGCGGAATGTTGTTGTACGGCTTCTTGTTTCCGTATTTGCTCTGATTGTCATTGCTGCTCTGATATTCGTTAGATTTACAATTTTTTACCATAGTTCGGGCCCTCCTTCGACCCTGTGGCCGAAACGGAGAAGTCCGAACTATGCCTGTATAGACGTTATGAGTTTGTACGCAATAAAAAAATCGGTGAAAAGCATACAAATCGAACGGAATTTCCGTTTCGGTTTGCATCCTTTCCACCGATGGTCAGGCTGCATAACGCATTAAATGTTATAAAGTTGTATCCCTGTCACCCGGAACAGGGTGTAGACTGGAAAGTGAATGAAATAAATATCTGCGGATGCAAATATTATATTTACTTATCTCTGGGAATATGTTATACTGTAATTTGCGGTACTTGTATATTCGGAGAGGCCTTCCTGCCTACAACAATATTATAGCCGATACTACGAACAAAGTCAGTAAAAACAAGGCTTTGAAGGGTCTGAAGTGGTTCTCACAAAGTTACCGTAAAGTTTCTTTTTTGGAGGTGAGCCGGTTGCGGGAGTTGGTTTTTTCAACAATAATAGCGGAAATCAAGAATGCATTCGTCGATGAAATCAACGATCCTGAACTGATTGAGCTTTTATACAGAGGCGTTGCTGGACCTTTAGGCATAAAACTGAGCAAAGTTCAGAAGGGCACTGCAAGTAAAATCGTAAATAGAGCGCCACAGGGGAATGCACTAAGGGTTATCAGGGGGCATTCTCAGGATCCTGAAGTTAAAGCATCAATAGGCGAATTCTTCAAAAACAATGTTACACGTCATTTTATGCCGGATATGGAGGAAGAGATTATCTTTCATATACGTGGTGTAATTAAGGATGATGCGGCAAGAATCTCTGACAGCAAGAGAGATGAGTTGCTCCGTTTGGGGAAGAAAGAAACATTTAATGAGTTTCTGGGTCAAGTGTATCTGTATTCGCTTACCAGAGATAATGTTCTTACTCCAGAAGCAAAAGAAAGAATAAACCGAGAACTCGAAGAGTATAAGCGTCATCCATTGGAAGCTGACGAGATACCGGATAGCATTATCCAGGAAGAAAAGCAGTATACGAATGCTCTTGGTGCTGCTTATGCGCAGGCAGAGGGTTTAGCAGAATTTCCAATGGAGAATATTGCTACCTATCCAAAGTATGAAAAGCATTTGTCAGAACAGCGTCAATATTATTTTGCGGCTGAAGCTGTCCGGCGTGGTACCCGTGATATATACGATGAAGAATCACAGTTTGATGTGCTAAAAACGGAAACCTATGAGTACGTGAAGGAAGAATACGAAGAGCCAGCAAAGAGCGGATTGGAGCGTTTGAAAACGGTACAGAAAAGAGCTAGGGATCTTGTTTCAAGCAAGTGTTGGCTCTTCCGCGACACAGACTGGATTGGGGTACCTCAAAAGAAAGGTGTATGTCACTTCCTTGTGAAAGATGGAACAATTGATGGATGGGTGAGGGATGACGATGGACAGAATTTTTAATTCTACGTTTGAGAATTCGCTTCGATTGCTCATTCTTCTGGATGAGTTTGATATGCCGCAAACCTTAGACATGCTGTATGCTGCGGATTTCATGGCTTTATACAGCAAAGCGTTTGGACTGGCAGATCAGAATCTTAATGGCGATAACGATTATAAATTCAGTGAGTTTGCCTCCCAACGTGAACTGGTAAAGGAGGCACTTAAAGAACTTGTATTGAATGGTACAGCGGAGGCAGTAAGCTATAAAAATGGTTTGTCCTATGTCATTAGCACCGAAGGGGAAGACTATTGTAAATCCCTGGATAGCGATTATGCGCGTGAATATCGTTTGTATGCACGTAATGTTGTATCAGCAGTAACTGGCAAGTCTGAACGGTCATTGATTGCGACGATATATAAAATGTCAGAGCAATCATTCCGTGAGGAGGTAATAGAATGAGCAGATTCCATATAACACAGATAGCAGCTTCCGGGGATAAGGTTGAATATTCGACTATTCCTTTTGAGGATGGAGTCAACTTTATCGTTGGTCCTTCAAATACAGGCAAGTCCTATGTGATCGGGTGCATCGACTTTATGTTCGGAGCCAAAGAGGTTCCGTTCTCAAAGGATGATACTGGCTACGATACGATAAGCATGACGATGAAATCCGATGACGGATATACGTTTACCGCGACACGCAAAATAGAAGAAGGAAGCACGGGAGACAAGGGTTCCAATGTTGTCTCGGTATCTACGGATCTGCCGGATGTCAAAGGCACCGAGTTCAAGATCAATACGAAAGAATACAGTGATCTGCTCTTGCGCTTGATTGGTATTGAAGAACGGACACGTATTATCAGCACGCAGGATCCCAAAGATGAAGACCTGACAATGAGGACGTTGTTCCATTTCTTCTTTATTAACGAGGATAATATTTTTGCCAAGCCAACGGCATTTGATGTTCCCAAGCACTCAAAGATTACTGCGAGCCTGACATCCCTGATTTATTTGATTACCGGTGATAATCTTAAACGTTTTATGCCTGAAGTCAGTGTTGATGAACTTGAAAAAAGAGCAACTCAGAAAACTGGTGTCATCAATTATCTGAACCAGAAGATATTGGATCTGTCTAAACAGAAAGAAGAGCTTGAAGAATCGATGGCGGCGGATGAAGACGTTGATATTGAAGCAAAGATAGATGATTATCTTGCGGAGATTGAATCGGTAGATAAAGAGATTATGGATGCCTCTGCAGAAAGCCGTGCATTATTAGGGCAGATATACGAATTAAACGCCAGACTTCAGGAAGCAAGATTTTTGGGCAATCGCTATAAAGCGCTTCGTACTCAGTATATGTCAGATATCAAAAGACTGGGATTTGTTGTAGATGGTGATGCAAAGGGAAAGGCAGTTAAGCATAAAGACAGTTGTCCATTCTGTGGTCATGATATGGAGGCAGAGGAAGAAGATCGTACCGCTTATGTGGAATCTGCGAAATCAGAGCTTGCAAGAATAAGGCTCCAGCTTGGCGATTTGGAGATAACCGAATCAGATACAAAGAAGGAAATCAAGGAACTTGAAAGCAGATTGAAGGATCTGAATGTAAAGAACAGCAATATTACAAAACTCTTAAACCAGAGACTAAAGCCGCATGCTTCAGAGTTAAAGGCTGCAGTTGCGGAATATCGGAGAATACAGCAGCTCAGGCAAAGACTACAGTCTATCTCTTATATGTCATCGGAGCTTGGTTCGGATGTTTTTGCAAAAGAAAACGAAGAAGATGAGACAGCAACGAAGTTTGACGCCAAGAAACAGTTTAATAAAGATATCTGGAAAAAACTAAGTGATAGCATAAACGCCATGATAAAGAAATGTGCTTATACTGGCAGACCAGAATCGTATTTAAGCATTGATACGGCGGATGTAGTTGTCGGTGGCAGGCATAAAAAGAACCAAGGTAAAGGCTATAGAGCATTCTTGAATACCATAATGCTGTTCAATCTAATGAAGTATTTGGAAGAGAACGGAAAGTATAAATCACATTTGTTGATTCTTGATTCGCCTATTCTCTCCCTTAAGGAGAAGAAGCATAAGCTTACGGCAAAGGATATTACGACAGTGGGGATGAGAGAAGCATTGATTCAATACATCATGGATAATTGCGGCGACAATCAGGTGATTATTGCAGAAAACGAACTTCCGGAGACGTTGGATTACTCTGGAGTTCATTTGATGAATTTTACGATGGGAGATGAAGATGGGGAGCGATATGGCTTCCTAAGAAGCGTTAGGAACTGATAATTGCGTGGAGTCATTGAGGTAACGACCATGAAGAAAACTGTAAGTTACGATAAGCTTTGGAAGAAATTGATAGATAAGAAGTGGAATCGAACAAAACTGAAGGAGGAAAGCGGAATCAGTACGGCTTCCCTTGCTAAGCTGGGGAAAAATGCAAATATCACTACTGATGTATTGGTGAAGATTTGCGAAGCGCTTGACTGTGATGTATCAGAGATTATGGAAATAGTTGATGATGAGAAAAGCACATCGCAGCCTGAATCGGAAGAGGATTAAAGAAGTGTCCGTTTTTTGGGACAACATATTGAGTAGAATTATGATGCCGGAGTGTACCATGCCGGCGTATTAGCTTTGAATGAAAGGGAGCGTGCTTATGGGAACGGTTATTGAGTATCATCAGGTTCCTAACGAGGAAGCGATGCTTTCCAGGCTTCTGGTGTATTATGAGGCACTGCAGAAGATGATGGAGCCGAAGTCAGTCAGCAAGGAGCTGGCGGATGGACTGCTGGCCTGCAAGTCGAATAGGCGGAGCATGAAACTGGAACAAATCTTCAATTCGGTACTGGATAAGTATCCGGATGGAGTGACCATAAAGGACATCGATGTGATGTTCAATCCGGAATATAAGGTGGATGTGTTGAAGATCCTGATTGCTGCAAGGAAGCGGAAGCGCTACAGCGTGATCTGGCCAGGAAGGCTGGAAAATGGAAAGCTCATTTATGCTGAGGAAGGATATCCGGATTACAAGGTTTTTAACATAGCAGATTACGACATTACGTGCGTGAGATAGGAGGAAAAAGTAGATGAAGTATTCAGAACTGATCAGCTTTAAGCCGATTGAGTCCACGATCCAGCTGTTGGAGACGGCGGACAAGAAAGTCGCTCAGGACATGGTGCAGACGTATGTTATGTCCGATAACATGGCGGAGAGCATCAAGGCTACCGTCATAGATCAGCTGCAGATGGAAGAAGTCGTAGACAATAAGGCGGTCATGATCGTTGGTAACTACGGTACCGGTAAATCCCATCTCATGTCTGTAATCGCGGCGATCGCTACTGATGCAGAGAATCTGGAATTTGCTCAGAACAAGAGATTTGCAAAGGATATGGAGATCATCGCCGGCAAGTTTGAAGTGCTGAGACTGAAAGTGGATGGACTCACTATGCCGCTCCGTGAAGTGATCCTGGCTGAGATCGAGGATGACTTCGCAAACCGTGGAATTGATTATACGGTGCCGGATCTGAATAATGTGCGCGATAATGCCCGCCTGATCAAGGAAGTGATGCAGGCGTTCCAGTCGAAGTATCCGGATAAGGGATACATGATCGTTATCGATGAGCTGCTCTCCTACCTGACATCCCGTGATGAGCGACAGATTGTTCTGGATCTGGCATTCCTTCAGTCAATGGCTGAGATGTGTTCCAAGTCAAGGATCCGTTTGATCTGTGGCGTGCAGGAAAAGGTGTTTGATAATCCGCGATTCAGCTTCGTCAGCGAGACGCTGAAGAAGGTAGGTGATCGTTTTACACAGATTATTATCACAAAAGAAGCAACCGCATACGTTGTATCAGAACGTATCCTGAAGAAGACACCGGAGCAAAAGGCCATGATTCGGCAGCATCTGGAGAAGTTCTCAGGGCTGTATGGGGGCATGTCTTCCAAGATGGAGGATTTCGTGGATCTGTTCCCGATCCATCCGTCATACATTGATGTGTTTAATAAGATCTACGTCATTGAGAACAGACATATCCTGAAGAATATCTCCATGACGATCAAGGATATTTTTGATGAGCAAGTTCCGGAGGATGCGCCTGGCGTTATCTCTTTTGATGATTACTGGCCGGCGATTAAATCCAATGGTCTGCTGAAGAGTGATGTGACCATCAGCCGCGTTGTTGGTGCCAGCGGACAGCTGGAAGAGATCATAGACCGGTCCTTTGCAAAGGCTGCTTATAAACCTATGGCGAAGCAGATTATCTATGCTCTGAGCGTACACAGGCTTACTACCAATGGACTGGATGTGCAGTTCGGTCTTACGGCAGAAAACCTGAAGGATGATCTTTGCCTGTATCTGCCGATGCCGGAGCAGGATGCAGATTTCCTGCTGGGGGCAGTGAACGCTACACTGAAGGAAATCATGAAGACGGTTTCCGGCCAGTTCATCATTCATAATGAGTCCAATAACCAATATTACATCGATGTGGATAAAGTCGTTGACTATGATGAGCGCATCAAACAGAAGGCTTCCATGATGGCGGAGAGCGAACTGAACCGTTACTTCTATACCGTGGTTTACGGATGTCTGGAATGGGATGCGAAGGAGTATGTAAATGGCTTCAAGATTTATCAGTATGATCTGAACTGGGATTCTCACAATATCTTCCGTGAAGGTTATCTGTTCATGGGGCTGCCGGGAGAGAGAAGCACAGCTCAGCCGGAAAGAGATTTCTATATCCACATCATGCCGCCGTTCGGAGATGTGAGCGCTGATACTCATAATCTGGATGACGAAGTATATTTCTATTTCCGTGGGAACGATGATTTTAAAGAGGATCTTCGTCTGTATGCTGCTGCAAACGCTCAGGCGGATATCAGTGAGGGTAAAGATAAAGATGCATACCTGGGCAAGGCTGCGATCCTCAGGAAGAAGCTCATCAAGTACCTCAGTGAGAATAAGAATACCTGCTTCAATGTTACTTATAAGTGCCATATGAGGCAGCTGATCGAAGTGTTGAAAGGAAAGTACAACCGGGATATGACATTCAAGGATACCATTGATCTGGCATCCTCCATTTGCCTGGATGAATATTTCGGAATGATTTATCCGGGATTCCCGGTCATGAAGACCAAGATCACAAGAAAGAATCAGGCTGAGAATGTCCGCGCTGCTTTCGATTATTTTGCCGGCAGAAAGAATCAGCAGGCAACACTTATGCTGCAGAGCTTCGGGCTTCTTGATGGCGACAAGATCCGCCCGGAAGGATCCAAGTATGCTTCGTACTACATCGACATGATCAAGAAGCTGCAGCCGCAGGGCGTGCTCAATTATTCGGATATCTTCCAGCCCGCTAATGACAACATGTTTGAGGATAAGGAATTCAGAATCAATTTCCTGTTCACGCCGATCATCTTTCTGTCATTGGTTTATGCAGGGCATGCGGTTATCACACTAAAGGATGGCAGTACTATCACTGCTTCCACATTGGATAAAGTACCGAAAACAAGCGTGTTGGATCTGTATGAATTCAAATATCTGTCCAGACCGGCACAGATATCTATGGCGGAACTTAAGAAGCTGTTTGAAGTTCTGGAAATCAATCCGGCGCTTATGGATAACCCTAATGATCGGGAGAAGGGTGTAACAGAGCTTCTTCTGAAGGCAAAAGAATATACAAACAGTGCTGTGGTTGCGGAGCGTAGACTTACTGAGGGATTTGAACTTTGGGGAGAGCCTTTGGCAAACCAGCAGCAGGTGAACATGATGCGGAAAGCTGCGATTGCAGTGAAGGATGAGTTTGCGAATTATTCTGCCAAATTCAATACGCCGGCGAAGCTTAACAACTTCAGCCTTACTTCAGAGCAGATCGATGAGCTAGGAAAGCAGATCGAACTTTTGAAGCGGATTCCGGAGTATATCACATTCAAGACTGAATGCCAGGACGTGGTTACATATATTTCCTCCATCGAGTATATCGATCTTGGAAGCAACATGAAGTCCGCTATTGAAGATGGCAAAGCAGAGTTCAGAGAGATCCGTGACAGCATCATGGACGGTGTGGCCGGAGATGTTGCAGCCGGAAAGGTTGTAGCAAAGCTGGATAAGATCAAAGAGAAATACATCGATATCTATTTTGAGGAACATAAGAAAAAGAGACTGGGTATCGATGACGCGAAGCGTCGCGGAAAGATTCAGGAAGGTCAGGCTCTCAGTAATCTGAGAAAGTTGAAAGGAATTGAAATCCTGTCCGGTGCGAAACTTTCGGAACTGGAGCAGAGCATGGCAGAGCTGAAGGTATGCTACAGTCTGACACCTCAGGATTTGAAGAGCAGTCCGATTTGCCCGCACTGCCGTTTCAGCCTGGAAGATAAAGCGAAGAATGTTGCCGGTCAGATGGAGCAGATGGAAGATCGTATTGATCTGATGGTTGCTGAATGGACCAAGATGCTTCTGGATACACTTTCAGATCCGATTATCCTGGATCAGAAGAAATTTCTGAAGGCACAGGAAGCAAAAGCCATTGATGATTTTGTTTCATCCGGCACGCTTCCGAAGAAGGTGGATGATTTCTTCGTCAACAGCATCAATGCCTTGTTGAAGGGATTTGAACCGGTGGTTATCGAGATGGAAGATCTTATGCATCAGCTGGAAGAATTGCCGCCGATGGATGAAAGTTCCTTCAAGGCGAAGATCAATGATATCGTTGCTGGATACACGAAGGGCAAGGATACCAGCAAGCTTCGTATTGTTGTGAAGCGTAAGGAAAGTGAGGATTAATCATGGAGTCAAGAAAACTGACGAAAGCTGACCTTGATAAGGTAAGGGACATCGAAGGATTTCCGATAGCAGACGATGAAGATATCATCGCGCTTTCGGACGCTCCTTATTATACTGCCTGCCCAAATCCATTTATTAAAGAATTCATTTCCCAAAATGGTACACCATATGATGAGGCAACCGATGATTATCACAGGGAGCCTTTTGCTGCAGATGTGAGCGAAGGCAAATCGGATTCAATCTATAATGCGCATACATATCACACGAAAGTACCATATAAGGCAATTATGAGGTACATTCTCCACTATACTAATCCGGGAGATATTGTACTAGATGGGTTTTGTGGTACGGGAATGACAGGTGTCGCTGCAAATATGTGTGGTCATCCGGATAACTCGTTCAAGGCATTAATAGACATGGAGATGCCTTATGTAAGATGGGGAAAAAGATTTCCCATTATCTCTGACTTGTCTCCTATAGCTACTTTTATCAGCAGAAATTATAATGCCGATATCAATGTTACTGAGTTTGTTGAAGAAGCAAAGGAAGTCTTGCGGCTTGCAGAAAAAGAATGCAGTTGGATGTATGAAACAGATCCGATTCAAAACGGAATGAGTAGCTTTATTCCCCAAAAGGGAAGAATTATCTATACCGTATGGTCAGATGTGTTTATTTGTCCTCACTGCGGAGAAGAAATTGTATTCTATAATGCTGCAGCAGATGAAAAGACTGGAAAGGTGAGGGATAACTTCCTTTGTCCTTCTTGTAATGCAAAGCTGAAGAAGAATGATTGCGAGCGTTCTTTTGAATCATACATTGATGATGATTTAGGTGAAGTCCACGATATCATCAAGCAAAAGCCTGTTCTTATAAGATATGAACTTGGAAATAAAAGATATGATAAAAAGCCTGATGATAACGACCTGGACATTATTCAAAAAATAGAATCTATGAAGATTCCGTATTGGTATCCAACAAACCGTCTTTGCGAGGGCAAGGAAAGTAGGAGAAATGATAAGATTGGAATCACACATGTTCACCATTTCTTCTATAAACGCACGCTCTATGTACTTGCAAAGATATTTGATTTGATTAAAGATCAAAAAAACTCTGATCTACTTAAAATAATGTTTACAAGTCAGATCATAAATATCAGCAAAATGAATAGGTTTAGGCCGCAAGTTTCTTTTCCATATAACCCTCTTAGTGGAACGATGTATGTTTCATCTATGGTCAGTGAGGCAAATCCCTTTAATGCCTATAGCGGGAAAGTTGCTAAGTTTGCCGATGCCTTGAAAAGCAATCGCGATAACGTGTCCTGCATATCTACAGGATCCACAACCAATTTGTTAATTGATGACAACACCTGTGATTATATATTTACTGATCCGCCATTCGGAGATAATTTGAATTATTCCGAACTTAGCTTTTTATGGGAGTCATGGTTAGGAATAATCACAAATGAAAAATTTGAAGCAATCATAAATCCTACGATGGGAAAGGCATTGCCTGAATACCAAGATCTTATGACGCGTTGTTTTATGGAATATTACAGGGTCCTGAAGCCCAATCGCTGGATGACTGTGGAGTTTCATAACTCAAAGAATGCTGTATGGAATGCTATACAGGAGGCACTTCAGAAATCTGGATTTATAGTTGCAGATGTAAGAACTTTAGATAAACAGGGCGGTAGCTTCAAACAGGTTACTACAACAAGTGCGGTGAAACAGGACTTGGTCATTTCTGCATATAAGCCTAAAGAAAGTTTCCATCGCGAATTTTTAGAGAAGGCAGGTACAGAAGAAACCGCATGGGTGTTTGTAGATCAGCATTTATCCAATCTTCCTGTAGTTGTAGATGCAGATAAGAACGGTAAGATTGATATTGTAACAGAACGACAGGCGTTCTTACTTTTTGACAGAATGGTAGCTTATCATATCATGAGTGGATTGCCAGTACCTATGGATTCAGCAGATTTTTATAGAGGGCTCGATGAGAGGTATTTGCAGAGAGATTCCATGTATTTTCTTGCGGATCAGGTCAATGAGTATGATACGGCTCGAATAAAGATGGACGTAGAGCCGATTCAATTTGAATTATTTGTAACAAATGAAAAGTCAGCAATTGCATGGCTTTACCAGCAACTTGATGAGCCAAAAACATATGCTGAGATTCAGCCTAAATTCATGCAGGAAATAAAGGCTGTTGACAAATTTGAGGATATGCCAGAATTACAAGTTATTCTTGAGGAAAATTTCCTTCAAGACGAAAATGGTCGCTGGTATATCCCGGATGTTCGTAAAGAAGGCGATGTCGCAAAACTCCGTGAAAAGAAGCTTTGGAAGGAGTTTGAAGGGTATCTTGCGTCTAAAGGCAAGCTGAAACTCTTCCGTTCTGAAGCAATTCGTGTCGGTTTTGCACGTCTGTGGAAAGATAAGAATTATCAAGCTATTGTCGATATGGCCGAGCGTCTTCCGGAACAAACGGTTCAGGAAGACCCGAACATCCTGATGTACTATGACATCAGTTTGAGTCGCGTATAACAAGAGTGAAAGCGGGGTGCTGTTATGAGCATTGTTTCAAAAATCAATCCGCTGCTCACTCTGGAGTATATGCAGACGGAAAGTGAAAATAAATATTTCGACAGGAAGTCTAGTCAGATTCGCGTTGCTGATCTGGCGCCACACATTTCTGCCTTTGCGAATGCAGATGGTGGAACCCTTGTGATCGGCATCAGTGATAAAAAGCGTACTCTGGAAGGTATTGATTCCTGTGGAGATGAAAAGATCAATGAATTCATCAATGCCCCGAAGGACTGCTGCAGGCCTATGCCGCGGTATCGGGAAGAATTCATTGACATTACTAATGAATCCGGAAAGCCTGATCGGATATTACTGCTTCATATAGAACCGAGCATTGATCAGGTAATTCGTACTTCCAATGACCGAACTTATCTGCGAATCGGTGATAAATCCAAAGAGATGTTGGGAGAGAACCTTCGCAATCTGGAGTATGCAAAGGGATCCCGTCATTTCGAGGATGAAATCAATCAGAATGCGACGATCGAGGATCTGGATCCGGAGCTGATTAATGCGTACAAGGAGAGGATCGGAGCCGGAAGCGTTGATACGCATCAGGTCCTGGCCGCCAGAGGTTTTATCCAGAAAAGAGACGGGAAGGAATATCTTACAAATGCCGCCGTGCTGCTCTTTGCGAAAAACATTATGCAGTTCAACATGAATTGCCGTATCCGTTTTATTCGGGTTGATGGCCGGGAGATGCAGGTTGGCGCAAACTATAATGTCGTGAAGGATAAAAGCATTGATGAGCCGATCTTACGGCTGGTCGATGCTGCAAAAGCATTTATCGCAGATCAGCTCCGGGTGTTTACAAAACAGGAGCACGGAAGCGGAAAGTTTGTTGAAAGCCCGGAATATCCGGAATTTCCTTGGTTTGAGGGAATTATCAATGCCGTTGCCCATCGTGATTATGCGGCATCTGGCCAATTCATCAAAGTCAGTATGTTCGATGACCGGTTGGAGATCGAGAGTCCTGGACGCTTTCCAAACATCGTGACAGCGGACAATATTTCATATACACGATTCTCCCGGAATAAAACGATTTCCCGTGTTATGACGGAGTTCGAATGGGTGCGTGAGCTGAATGAAGGCGTCAAGAAGATCTATTCGGATATGGCAGATGCAGGCCTGCCGGCTCCGGAATATATTGAAACGCCTAATACGGTAAGGCTCATTCTGCGGAACAATATCGATGAACGGACAGCTCATAGGTATAAAGCTTCAGATCTTGATACACCTGAGGTTTTAAGTGGCTTTGAAGATATCTGGGATGAGTTGGATGAAATTGAAAGAGGAATCTTGACTTGTCTTAAAGAAAATGGAAAAGTGAGTCGTTCTGAATTGGAAAAATACACGAAGAAATCTAGAGGGACGGTTATCAACCGGCTGAATAATCTTATGGAAATGGGCATTGTAAAAGTGAATGGAGATATTCATGATCCGACACGTACCTATGAGCTTGCTTAAAGAACTGTACAAATTGGAGAGCTCTGGAGAGTAATTGGAGAGCTTTGGAGAGCAATGACGAGGTGATATGGTGCTGGAAACAGGGAAATTTGCGTTTGATACATCGAATAGTGCAAGCGTACAGATATTAGAGAAAATAGAAGCCTGGGGATATTTATCCTACCGGGTGTTTAATCCTGCTACCGGCACCGTGTACAAGGTTACTGCGGATCAGCTGAAGGAAGACGGCGGGACGAATACGTATGATGAGAATTATCTGCGGTATGTAACGCTACTTTCCAAGATCAAGAATGAGACTGCCGGAGGATTGCTTTCGTCGCTGGCCAGCGGTGTGATCCCGCTGCCGCATCAGCTCCATGTCCTTAACAGGGCAATGGAGAGTAATACGATCCGGTACATACTGGCTGATGAGGTTGGTCTTGGTAAGACAATCGAAGCCGGTATGGTCATCAAAGAGCTTAAGACAAGGGGTCTGGTAAAGCGTGTGCTTGTCGTATGTCCGACAGGCCTTGTAACACAGTGGGCGGCAGAAATGCAGGAAAAGTTCCACGAGAAGTTCAATGTTATCCTGCCGTCTGATTATGATACGATCCGCAGACTGACGGATAATGATGATGTTTACGGCCAGTATGATCAGGTGATTTCACCGATGGATTCCATCAAGCCGATCGAGAAGCACGCTGGATGGACAGACGAGAAGGTTGAAAAGTATAACGAAGAGCGTATTTATTCTATCATCAACAGCGGCTGGGATCTTGTAATAATAGACGAGGCCCACAGGGTGGCAGGCTCCACCGGTGAGGTTGCCCGCTATAAGCTTGGGCGATTGCTCTCACAGGCAAGCCCGTATCTGTTGCTTTTGTCCGCTACGCCGCATAACGGCAAAACAGAGCCATTCCTGCGACTGGTACGGTTACTGGATGCGGAAGCATTCCCGAATGCAAAATCAATTGTAAAGGAACAGGTGGCTCCATATCTTATCCGGACGGAGAAGAGAGAGGCAATCGATAACAGCGGAAATCTGCTATTCAAGAACCGGATCACTCATCTGGTGACGCTGAACTGGGATGAGCGGCATTCGATGCAGCGTGAGTTGTATGAGTTGGTCACGGACTATGTTTCAAAGACATATAACAAGGCGCTGCGGAACCGGAAGAAGAATATGTGTTTGATTTTCCTGCTGATTATTATGCAACGTATGGTAACCAGCAGTACGGCAGCAATCCGGCAGAGTCTGGAGCGTCGTCTGCAGGTGTTGAAGACTCAGAGTACACATCTGGGAAATCTTACAGAAGAGGATCTGGATGAACTGGATATCGAAGACGGTGTAGAGGATGCGTTGGAAGCCATTTCTCTTGACATGGAAGAAGAGATTCAGGAACTGGAGCTTATCATATCTGTGGCAAAACAGGCAGAATTCCAGCATCCAGATGTGAAGGTGGAGACACTGACAGATACGATCGATTCCATACTGAACGCTGAACCAGATCAGAAGATTATTGTCTTTACCGAGTTTGTTGCAACACAGGCATATCTGCAGCAGCTGCTTGAAAACAAAGGTTATACCGTATCGATTCTGAATGGCGGTATGAGCATTGAAGAACGAAATGAAGCGCTTCGGGAATTCCGGGAGAAGACAAGCATCTTCATTTCGACGGATGCCGGCGGAGAAGGTCTGAACTTGCAGTTCTCTAATATTATCATCAATTATGATCTGCCGTGGAATCCGATGAAGATTGAGCAAAGATGCGGTCGTGCAGATCGTATCGGGCAGAAGAGGGATGTGCACATCTACAATTTCATCATCACCGATACAGTAGAGAACCGCGTCAGGGAAGTGCTAGAAGAGAAACTGTCTGTAATTCTTGCAGAGATGGGCGTAGATAAGTATTCGGACGTTTTGGATAGTGAAGTTGCAGAATGCGATTTCACGGATGCCTATATGAATACGATCGCAAAGCCATATAAGTTGGAAGAGAGCTTAAAGCCTATCGAGTCTGAGATGAGGCAGCAGCTGAAGAATTCCAACCAGTATAAAGAGATCATCCGGGAAGAGAAGGATCTGCAGGAGCTGGTAGGGCAGGAATCTGATTTCGATGTAAATGCTGCACTGAGATTGATGCTTGCTTATTACAATGGCTGGCAGGGACAGGAGTCTACGCTGATTGACCGGATCGGCATGACAGATTCTGAAATCACAAGACATTTGAAGACCGATATTATCCAGGATCGTATGTCTCCGATATTATCTGTGGGCATAAAGAACTTCCCAAATGAAGAAGGTTACTTTATGCTTTGGGAACTCTCCATTTCCGATGAAGAGAACAGCAAGCGTTTTGTGCCAATTTTTGTGAATAAGGATTTCGTGTTGAGACCGATGGCCGGCAAGCGGATTATGGAACAGTTCCTGGACGCCAATTCAAAGCTGACGGTTAGGGAGGTAGAGAACCTGACGTCAGATGATTACGCGACTCTGGAAAAGATGAGCATGGATTTTGCCTATGATACTTTTGTGGATCTACGGGAAAAACAGCTGCAGAAGAATCAGGAATCCTATAACAAATACATGTATGCACTGCAGCTAAGGACTGAGGCTGCAGATCACATCGGAATCGAAAACATCCGGAAGTCCCGTCTGCTGAGATTGGAGAGGGAGAAGGAAGAAATCGAAAGAAGCTTTGCAAAGGGAAAACAGGTCTACCCTGATTTCCGTCTATCATTACTTGTCAGATTGGAGGCGTAGGGAGATGTTTGGAGCCTACGTTTATGAGATATCGTCAGCGGAGTATGAGAACAATGTGTTGCTGATCGATGAGGACGGACTGGAAGAGAAAACTGAATATAGCCGGTACTTTGCCGATCACGGGTTTTCGGTTATCCGCTATGAGAACGATCTTCTCTATCGTTCTAAAATTGAAGGTCAGATAAAGGATGGCACCAAAAAGTTTCTGATGATTGCTAGGTCGGGGACATATATTCCTTATGATGTTCAGAAGAGCTTTCGGACGACAAAGATCAGCACTGGCAGGTTATTTCCAAAGCTGAATGTGATGGCGCTTCAG
>Ga0326514_10000373_pt1 | contig 30875 bp, 27 predicted proteins | sample 3_2548_0518_D_FD_203653 | JGI IMG/M metagenome (GOLD analysis project Ga0326514, IMG submission 203653) | Bovine rumen microbial communities from UC Davis, California, United States - 3_2548_0518 | ecosystem: Host-associated > Mammals > Digestive system > Stomach > Rumen | place: USA... | reverse complement strand
CTTAAAAATTTCTCCGGAGGTGATATTTTAGAGGACTTTTTAGGGGTGGGGATTGCTTGGACTCCCCATTTGATAGCAAATTCCTCCTATTTTTGTTGTTGCCCCTCCATTGATCGTTTTATGCAGCATTCCCACCCCCTGAAAAGTCCCCTAAAAGTCTATAGAAAGGAGACCTACGATGCGAAGAAGTAGACAAGAAGTCTCCGAAGAGAAGCGAAAAGAGATCGAAAGGCGTAGAGAAGCACCTGCGAAAACCCCGGAAGGGCGTGATCAGCAAATGATATCCTACGCATATGACCTTGTTGAGCAACGTTTACTGGACGGAACGGCTTCTGCGCAAGAGACTGTACATTTTTTACGCTTAGCTAGTGAAAAGACAAGGCTCGAAGTTGAGAAACTAAAGAGCGAAACCGCAATGCTTGAGTCTAAGAAGAAAGTTTTAGATGCTTCCGAGCAAGCAGCTATTGAGTATTCAAAGGTTCTGGACGCTTTGAAGCTTTACCAGGGAAGAAGAGATGATTAAAACATATTCTGAGTTAATCCGGTTACAAACTTTTGAAGAAAGATTCAAGTATTTGCGTTTAAAAGGTCAAGTCGGTTCTGAGACATTCGGAATTGAGAGATATTTGAACCAAAAATTTTACAGATCGGTGGAATGGAAAGATGTTCGAGACTATGTCATTCTGCGTGACAGAGGCTGCGATCTAGCTGACCCGGATCGCGAGATACAAGGACGCATCATCATCCACCATATGAACCCAATACTATTAACAGATATTCTGGAGCACTCAACAGACATACTAAATCCGGAGTATCTAATCACAACATGCCATGACACGCATAACGCCATACACTACGGAGATATTTCAGGCGCGCAGTTTGTGCATCCTGTAGAGCGAAGGCCTAATGATACGTGTCCTTGGTATTATTAAGAAAGGAATAGAAATGAGTCAAGAAAGAAACGATAGCATACTTGCTACCTCAAAGCGCGCCTGCGGAATGGTAGACTCGTATGAAGCATTTGACTCGGAGATCCTCATGCATTTAAACTCGGCGCTTGGCGTTTTGCATCAGATTGGTGTTGGCCCGAGCTCCGGTTTTGTCGTTGATGACGACTGTGCAACTTGGGACGATTTTGTAGAGCCAGGACCTTTACAGAATTTAGTGAAACAGTATGTGCCTATGAGCGTGCATCATGATTTCGACCCGCCTACCAATAGCAGCGTTTTACAATCTATGGAAAGCCGTTTACAGCAGTTAGAAAGTAGAATGAGCTATTATGTAGATCCATCAAACGATAACTCATTCTTTGAAGAGGACACCTCCGAAGAAATTAATGACGGTGAATATGATTCAAGTTGGGAGGGGTGATTGTGAATGTTGTCAAACACCGCAACCCCAAGATACTACGGAGAATTTCGTGAGAAAGTCTTGTCTGGAGAGATTCCGGTCTGCTCAACTATAGAAATGGAGATGAACCGTATCGATGATCTAATCGCTAACCCCGGCGTTTGGTACGATGAAGATGCGGTCGAAGGATTCATAGCTTTTTGTGAAAACGAACTAACATTGACTGATGGTTCCGATTTACATTTACTAGATTCATTCAAGCTATGGGCCGAACAGATTTATGGCTGGTATTACTTTATCGAAAGACAAGTCTACGATCCAAATCTACGGCGTCACGTTGTTAAAACCATCAAGAAAAGACTAATTAACAAGTTCTATCTTATAGTTGGCCGAGGTGGCGCCAAATCTATCTTTGGTTCGTGTATCCATAACTACGAGCTAAACGTTAAAACAGAAACAACACACCAAATTACGACATCCCCAACGATGAAACAGTCTGAAGAGGTTATGTCGCCAATAAGAACTTCTATTATGCGGGCCCGGGGTCCGCTTTTTAAGTTTCTTACCGATGGTTCATTGCACAGTGGCGTTGGCGATTCGGCCAAGAAGATTAAGCTGGCTTCGACAAAGCTCGGTATACAGAACTTCCTTACCAATTCCTTACTCGAAATTAGGCCAATGCGTATCGATAAGCTGCAGGGTCTGCGCTGTAAGATTGCAACGGTCGACGAATGGCTATCTGGCGACATTAGAGAGGATGTAATCGGTCCTATTGAACAAGGCGCATCTAAGAACGACGACTATCTAATCATAGCTATGAGTTCCGAAGGTACTGTTCGTAATGGACCTGGCGATACAATCAAAATGGAGCTAATGTCGATACTTCGCGGCGAGTATGTGAATCCGCACGTGGCTATATGGTGGTACAAACTGGATAGCGTTAGCGAGGTTGGTGATCCTGAGATGTGGATTAAGGCAAATCCCAACATCGGAAAAACAGTCACGTACGAAGCTTACCAACTTGATGTGGAACGTGCAGAAATGGCACCGGCGACGCGCAACGATATTTTGGCTAAAAGGTTTAACCTGGCCATGGAAGGTTACACATACTTCTTCACATATGAGGAAACGCTTCCTCATAGACGCCAAACGTTTAGAGGCATGTATTGTTCCCTTGGCGCTGATTTGTCCCAGGGTGATGACTTTTGTGCGTTTACATTTTTGTTCCCTTTACAATTTGGAGCTTTTGGCGTTAAAACACGAAGCTATATTTCTAGTAGAACTTACGACAAACTGTCTGAGGCGATGCGGTTCAAATACGACGAATTCATTACTGAAGGCAGTCTTTGTGTTTTAGATGGCAATGTACTCGATCTCGACGATGTGTATGACGATCTAGACCGTTTTATTGATGAGAAAGGTTATGACGTTAGCAGTTTTGGATATGATCCATACAACGCTGCTGATTTCGTAGATCGTTGGTCTAAAGAAAATGGACCCTGGGGAATCGTAAAAGTTATACAGGGTATGAAAACCGAAAGTGTACCACTTGGAGAATTGAAGAAGTTAGCCGAAGATCGTGACTTAATATTTGATGAACTTCTTATGAAGTTTGCCATGGGAAACTCTGTCGTTTTGGAAGATACAAATGGTAACCGTAAGTTACTCAAGAAGCGCCATAGCGAGAAAATTGACAACGTGGCAGCACTTATGGATGCTTGGGTTGCCTACAAAGCGAATAAGGACATGTATGAATGAAAATACAATACGAAACCGAATTATACCATCACGGTGTTACCGGAATGAAATGGGGCATTCGACGATATCAGCCTTACTCGTATACTGGACCGAGGAAAGGCGGTAAAGTCGGACGAGAAATTGCCGCCGCTGGGCGCAAAGCCAAAAAAGCCGTTAGCAAAGCGGTGCAAAAAGCTAGTGCAGCAGTTGTTGGCGGTGTAAAAGCAAAAGCGCGTTCGGCGTATGTGGACCATTTGACGCGTTCTCGAGAATCCACAATGCGGAACGCTAAGAAACTTACGAAAGAAGAATTTCAGAAAGCGCTCGAGGGTTTCAAACGACAGCAGCAAGTCGAAGATTTATCAAAAGCTGATCTCCAGAGATACGCGGCTTATGCTAAGACAGCCGCCGGTATGGCTAAAGATGTTAAATCGATAGGCGATATTGTTTCTGAAGTGGCGACTGGACGTTCGTTGGCGGATCATGCTAAAGAACGTCTTGGTTATGTTGAAGAAGATGAGTCATTCTATAAGACTCAAGCCGCATACTATGATGCCGCTAAAAAACAGGCCGAGTATGAGAATAAAATGGCCGATTACGAAGATAAAGAAATGGAGCGCCGAGCCAGTAATGTAGACGGTTATTCCAAACGCGTAATGAACGATGCCATGGATCGAGCAGAGCAAGAAGCAGCACGCGCAGCAAAGGATGCTCACGAACGAGGCATGTCACAGGCTGAGATAGAAGCAGTATCGGTAAACACCTATCGCAATACAATGCGCGATTTCATGGAAGCGACAAAGGACAGCGAGCTTCCACGTGGTGGTAATAAGAAGAAAAAAGACAAATCGGCGAGCCACTCATTTGAAGAAGAAGAGTACTTCGCTGTTTGCTCAGATCTATATCTCAAGCACTACGGTGTTAAGAACATGCGTTGGGGTGTTCGCCGGTATCAGCCCTACTCAACTACTGGTCCAAGAAAAGGTGGTAAGTTGGGTCGCGAGATTGGTTTAGCTGCTAAAAAGTTTAAAGCGCGACGCGCTGAAAAGAAGCTCGAAAAAAATCAAAATGCCCGCGCTAAAGAAGTTGCGAAGATGACTAAGTCACTCGGAGCATTGCAGAAGAATGCTGGCAAACTTACGGATGAAGAATATTCGGCGGCCATGACAAAGTTTTTGCGTCAGCAAGAGGTAAAAGATTTAAAATTGAACAATTTTGCTAGAGCTGGCGATTACATGAATGCACTACGTTCTTCCGTTGGTGCGCTTAAGGGTACCGGCGACGATTTGGCCAAGATTGCTACAGGCAAAGACTTGCAAGGGTTGGCAAAAGATCGCGCCAAGAGTGATAAGAAAGATGCCAATTATTGGAAAGCTGAGGGTGCTAAGTACGATGCTCTTAAAAAAGAGATTGAATACGAAAACAAGAAATCTTCCAGCGAAGAAGCTAAGCTTGAAGCTCGGGTATCTGACATCAATCGTTATGCTCGACAAAATTTTGCTAAGATGCAAACATACGCCGAAGAAGAAGGCAACCAAGCATACCACGAGGCTATTGATAAAGGCAAAGATGCTATCACGGCTATGGCTGTTGCTGATGCCAGGAACAAACAGATATTGTCCAAATACGCTAAAGCCGCCGGACTTACTGATACTGAACAGCTTGCTAAGACAGGAGACATTTCCAAGATGCCTGGGCGTAAGTCTGCTGAGTTTAAGAAAAGCGATAATCAGTATTTGCATGAACAGAAAGCGGCAAATGAAAAGAAGCGAGCCGAAGAAAGAGAGTTCAACAAAAAAGTAGAACAGGTGAAGGCCGAAGAGCGAGCTACAGCGGAAGCAAAACGGCGCGAATATGATCGGAATTTGGCTGAATCGAAAGCGCGTATAGAAGCTAAACGTAGAGAAGAACTAAAAACCGGTTTGAAGGACGCCGCGACAGCATCAGCGTCGAAGATACAGAGCTTGTACAATCGCGGAAAAAGCATGAAAGACATAGCCAAAGATCTTCATGTTTCAACGTCAACTATAACGGATATAGTTGGTGGCAAGCGCCGTAAAACCAAAACAAAAACGGCAATAGATCCCGATGATATGGCTCGTGAACTTTTAGATCAAAACAACGCCGCGCTTGATGAAGAGCGAAAAAGGAGGCCTAAATGAAGTTAAGGTACGAAACAGAATTATACCATTACGGCACAAAAGGCATGCATTGGCACGAACGTTTATACCAGAATAAAGACGGTAGTCTGACCCCACTAGGAAAAGCTCGTTACAGTAAAGCTGGTTTGACCGCCGCCGGGGCTGTAAGATTAGCTGGAAACTATGGACGAATTGCTAAAGACGAATACGTTGCCCCAGGGATGCGTCGAGCGAGATCTCAGGTAGGACAGGCAAGAAGAGATATTCGTGCTTTTCGTAACGGCGGTATGATGGGCTTGCAGGCGCAGAGAGCGTTTGACAGGTCGATGCCGCAGATGTATCGCAAGTCCAGACAAACACCTGGTGTGCAGAGAATGATGAGCAGACCGGAGATTAAAGACTTTGCATCTCGGTTTTACGAAGGTTATGACGAAGGCGTTCGAGAAGGCGCGGATAGACGCCAATTAAATACACGAGATATTTATGCCGGTCCTTGGGCTCTGCGTAGCACTGACGATAGATACGAGCAGTATTCCAAAGATCTTGGTCGCAGCGTCAATGCTCTGACAGGAGATAGCTCAAGGGCTAGAAAAGTAGCTGCTGATGAGATGATGAAGGAAGGATCGAAACATGCCAAAGGCAGTAGCGGTTATCGCACAGCAAGAGACCAAGTTGGATTTGCTATCGGAACTGAACTCGGTAAAGAAGCTGCCAATCAAGTAAATCGCCAGCATTGGGATGAGGCTAGATTAGGGCCAAGGGTTGACGGTTATAAGTGGCAAAGCAAAACGACAACCTATGAGCAAAAGCACTTCCCGGATCGCCGAGATCGTAACATCGTGAAAGCAGCAAAAATGTGGGAAAAAGAAAATCCGGGGCTGGCCAAGAGAATGTCATATGAAGATTATTTAGCGCAACGCCGGAAGGAATATCGCCGCAACAACTGAGAGGATGATATGAAGATACAATACGAAACCGAATTGTACCATTTTGGCGTTCCTGGTATGAAATGGGGAGTTCGCAAAGATCCGGAAACCGTATATACAAATCGTATACGTCGCCTCGAACGAAAGAATGCGAGATTTGAGAATAAAGCTTCAGCTATGAAAGCCAGAGGTACTAGACTTCGCGCAAAAGGTACCAAATTAGAGTCGCGTTCGCTTCGTAAGAAGCTGTTTGAAAGCGAAAGCCATTTCGCCAAACGTGCCGGAAAACAAATGCTTAAAGGTAAAAAGCTTCAGGCTAAAGGTTCGCGTTTAGAGGCTCGCAGCGCAAAGTATGAACGGAAGATCTATAAAAACAAACTTAAAGTAGAAAAGTACAATAAGGCACTACGCGAAATAATGAATGGAGAGCGGAGGTAACCACTATTGGGATTATACGATAGAATTCAAAATGGCTGGAATGCCTTCATAGGTAGAGACCCTACTAAAAGTCGGGTCAGTAGAACGGAGTATGGGGCGTCATATAGCCTACGCCCGGATCGTCCATATTATCGGAGAGATACGTATAAATCTATAGTAACTCACATTTACAATCGCATAGCAGTGGATTGCGCCGCTGTGACGATTGAACATGTTCAGTTGGACAACAATGAACGTTTCGATCATGTTATGAAGTCCGGTTTAAATCAGTGTCTTACGCTGTCCGCTAATATTGATCAGACAAGTAGAGCGTTTCTTCAGGAAGTCTATGCACAAATGTTGGATGCAGGCCACGCTGTCATTGTTCCTGTAGATACTGTGGGCGATCCTTATATTTCTGATTCGTATAGTATACGGACTATGCGAGTGGGCCGAGTTGTAGAATGGTTTCCGGCTCATGTACGAGTTGAACTATATGATGAGCATGACGGACGTAAAAAAGAATTGATATTGGCGAAGAAAACTGTAGCCATTATACAGAATCCTTTTTACTCTGTGATGAATGAGCCGAATTCGTATTTGCAACGTTTAATCAGAACAACGAATCAGCTCGACAAATTAAACGACCAATCTGCATCTGGAAAGTTAGATCTAATTATTCAGCTCCCCTATATTGTTAAGTCGCAAGCCAGGAAAGCACAAGCCGAAGCGCGCCGAAAAGACATAGAAATGCAGCTTGCCGGTTCTAAATACGGCGTTGCTTATACTGATGGGACTGAGAAGATTGTGCAGTTGAATAGATCATTAGAGAATAACTTACTAGCGCAGGTTCAAGATTTGACGACTAGGGTTTATAACCAGCTCGGTTTAAGTGACGCTATCGTCAACGGCACAGCTGATGAACAAACAAGTTTGAATTACTTTAATCAAACGATCGAACCTATTGTCTCAGCCGTGGTAGATGAAATGAAACGCAAGTTTCTTACAAAGACCGCTTTGACTCAACGTCAGACTATTCTGTCATTTAGAGATCCATTTAGACTAGTTCCGACGGGCCAGTTGGCCGATCTTGTTCAGAAGCTTACGACGGCAGAAGTTATGTCGCCGAATGAGTTCAGACAGATTATTGGGTTAAAGCCGGCACAAGATTCTTCGGCCGATGAGCTACGAAACCGAAATTTAAATAAAATGGAAGGCGAAGTAGATCCAAACGTTGGGCCTAATACTTCTTCAGAAGAGACTGAAGAAGCAGCGGAGTCGACCGAAGTCGATCCTATGGAAACTGGCGAAGTAGCATTCAAGAAACTATTTAACATTTAAGGAGAAAAATCAAAATGGGCAAAAACTTTGATTATGACTTCTCCGGCTGGGCAACGCGCAACGACATCAAATGCGCTGATGGACGAACTATCAGACAGAACGCGTTTATTGGTGACAATAACACAATCGTTCCGTTAGTTTATCAGCACAACCACAAGGATATTACTAATGTGCTTGGTCACGCTCTTCTTGTTAATAAACCAGAAGGCGTTCGTATGTATGGGAAATTCAACGATACATACGAAGGTATGCATGCGCGAACTGCTGTGGAGAATGGCGACATTACAGCGTTATCTATTTACGCAAATGGGCTCAAGCATGCTAACGGAAAAGACGTTGTGCACGGGTCAATTCGTGAAGTCAGCCTTGTAATTTCACCAGCAAACCCCGGCGCCACGATCGACTATGTTTCTATGAGTCATGGCGAAGACGGCGAAGATGAAGAAGCTATTATTTACTCGGGCTATCAGGATTTTAACGTTAATCCGAGCACCCTTGATCGTGATATTCTCACGCATGCCTCTAATGAGAAAGAGGACGAAGAGGATGAGCCCGAGCCCAAGCCTGAGAAAGATACGAAAAAGAAAGGAGCCGACATGGCAGATTCTAGTAAAAATGACATTTTAAAAGTCTTGGACACATTAGACGAAGAACAGCAGGCGGCTGTTCAGGCAGCGATCGGCTATGCCGTTGAGCATGCTGATGAAATTAAAAAACAGGCTGGCGGTGATAATGACGATGACGACGAAGAAGACGTCGACAACGAAGCTGCCCATTACTATGAAGGAGGATCCGATTTTATGAGCCATCACAACATCTTCGAAGCAGAGGACGATAAGGTGTACACACTTTCCCATGCAGCCCAGGAAGACATTCTGTACGACGCTAAGCAGCGGGGCAGCACTTTCCGCACGGCGTTCAAGGAATACGTAGAGTCTGAGCTGCAGCACGGAATCGACGATATCGATCAGCTGTTTCCGGATTATGAGGACGTTTACAAGGGAGAACCTGAAACATTTAAGCGCGATCAGTCTTGGGTCGCCAGCGTTATGAATGGCGTGCACAAAGCTCCTTACGCCCGTGTCAGAACAAGGTTCGCCGATGCTCGTGGTAAAGAACTGAGAGCCAAGGGCTATATTAAGGGCGACGAGAAGACGATCGCCGGCAATATTAAGCTGCTTAAGAGAACTACCGATCCCCAGACTATTTACCGGAAAGACGCCCTGGAGCGGGACGACATCATTGACATCACCGATTTCGATGTCGTCAATTATCAGTACAAGATCATGCGCGAAAACCTGGACGAGGACATTGCCCTGGCTATCCTTGTCGGTGACGACCGCAGCGATGATGATCGCGAACAGATCAAGCCCGAGCACATTCGTCCCATTTGGACAGACGAAGAGCTGTATACCCTGCACGCAGACGTTGATTTCGATGCTATGAAGGCGACCCTGCAGGGTACAGAGACCGGCAAGCATTTCTCCGACAATTATATTTATGCCGAAGCTATGGTTCAGACCCTGCTGTACACCAGAGAGAAGTATAAAGGATCCGGCAACCTGGCGATGTATGCTACTCCCCATCTGATCAATCAGATGCTGCTTAGCCGCGACCTGAATGGCCGTAGAATTTACCAGAACCTCTCTGACCTCCAGGCGGCTCTCAATGTTTCCTCGATCCATACAATTGAGCAGTTTGAAGGCCGGGTTAGAACCACTGCCGATAACAAGAAGAAGAAACTTCTGGCTCTGTTCGTTAACCTGAATGACTACCAGGTTGGCTCTGTCAAGGGCGGAGAGATCACGAAGTTCCAGCAGTTTGATATTGACTTTAACCAGGAGAAAATGCTTCTTGAGACCAGGCTTTCCGGCGCGATGATCAAGCCTTGGGCCGCGATCGCTATCGAAGAAGATGTTACCGCATAAGGAGCACGCATGAGATATTCCGGCATGATCGGCTTTGCGCCAACAACGAATAAAGGCGACGATGATATTTGGAGTGAAGAGATTGAAGAGCATCCTTACAAAGGCGACATCGTTAAACACTCATATAGCGCCCAAAACGGAGAAAAGCTGACCGATGACGTACAGGTGAACATGCAGATTAGTATTGTTGCTAACGAGTTTGCCTATAATTTCATGCATCTTATACGCTATGCCACGTGGAGAGGGGTTAAATGGAAGGTAACTTCTGTTGAGCCCCAATACCCGCGGCTCTTATTAAGTTTGGGAGGCGTATACAATGGCTGAACATACGCGCGAAGAGTTTCGGGACAAATTGCGTGAGTTCATCGGTTCAAGTAATACGTACTATCGTCCACCCGAAACCGTAAAAATGTCCTACCCGTGCGTAGTGTACGATATGGACAAACCGCATATTTTGCGGGCTAATAACAGCATTTACAGTTTTAAAAACTGTTACACTGTAACTTTTATTTCAACCAATACTCAATGGATAGACATAGAAACCGTACTGAACGCCTTTAAATTTAGCGAGTTCGATAGGGTTTATATTTCGGATAGATTAACGCATTGGGTATTTCGTATTTATTATTAAGGAGGTTTCCATGAGTAAAATCGTATGGGACAAAACTGGCGAAAAACTTTATGAAATTGGCCTGGATCATGGTGTTTGCTACGTGCAGGATAATGTCGGCGCGTATCAGTCTGGCGTTGCCTGGAACGGACTGACTTCCGTTTCCGAATCCCCCGAAGGCGGCGAATCCAATAAGCAGTATGCCGATAACATCGAATACCTGAACATCCGCAGCAAGGAAGAGTTCAAGGGAACGATCGAAGCATACACATATCCCAAAGAGTTTGAAGTTTGTGACGGTATTGTCGAACCTGTCCCCGGCCTCAAGATCGGCCAGCAGACTAGAAGACCTTTCGGCTTCAGCTATAGAACAAAGATCGGTAATGACATCGAAGGTATTGACTTTGCGTACCAGCTGCATCTGGTATATGGTTGCACAGTTTCTCCTTCCGAGAAGAGCCGCGAGACAGAGAACGATTCTCCCGAACCAATCTCTCTTAGCTGGGAATTCGATACCATTCCGGTAGAGCTCAAAACCAAGGTCGACGGCAAAGCGCTTAAGCCCGCAGCACACATCGTCATCAATTCTACAGACTATACCGCAGAAGCAGCAAAGGCGAAGCTGACGGCTCTGGAAGACATTCTGTATGGAACAGACGGAGAAGGTAATGCTGAAGGAACAGCTCCTCGTCTTCCTCTTCCGGATGAAGTAATTCAGATGCTGAAGGTTGCTTGATCGATTCGATCGAGAAATTCAAAATGACTTAATTTTGGTGCAGGGTCGGTCATGCGGCTCTGCACTTTTTTAAAGAAAGGAGTAAGTTATGCTTAAGAAAACAACCACCTATATCGATTTTATGGGAAACAAGAGGACTGAAGATCACTACTTCAATCTCACGCAGTCTGAACTGACAAAACTGTCGCTCTCCGTTAATGGCGGCCTCGACAAGATGCTGGAAGCAATGATTAGAGAGCAGGACCAGGCTGCACTCATGAAGTGGTTCGAAAAGATTATTCTTATGTCCTATGGTAAAAGATCGCTGGACGGCCGGCGCTTTGAAAAGTCTGAGGAAATCAGCAGAGAATTCTCCCAGACTGGTGCGTATGATCAGATATTTATGGAATTAGTCACCGGCGGAGAACAGGTTGTGGCCGATTTCATTAACGGCATCATTCCCAAGAACGTCGCGGAGCAGGTTGAGCAGGCTCAGAAAGACGGAAAAGTTCCCACCGTTTCTGAGATCACAGGCATGTGATGTTTACGCTAATAATCCACGAACCCGACATGTGGAATGAGGAAACGTGCGAATTCGTGTCCGGAAAAGAACACAAGTTTCGTCTAGAACATAGTCTAATTTCTATTTCAAACTGGGAGACTGAGTTTGAGCGCTCGTTTATGAACGAACCGCCTAAAACGCCAGAAGAGTGGATTGCATATGTTAAAGCTATGGTTATAAAACCAGAATTAACAGACGATATAGCTAAGCATATTACAATGGCAGATTTACAGGCCGTAGAACGTTACATAAATAGACGAAATTCCGCATCGAGACCCCATCGCGACGACAAACATAAAAAAGGTTCTTCTAAGAGCTATGTCACGTCAGAGCAAATTTATTCATGGATGGTGGCATACCGGATTCCTTTTGAGGCTGCAAAATGGCCTTTTCAGCGTTTGTGGAACCTAATTCAGTTTTGCGAAGGACAGCAAAAGAAGCCCAAGAAGTACACAGCGCAAGAGAGGAAAGCCATAGTAGCCGCAAATCGCGCAAAATTACACACACGAGGTTAAAACTATGTCACAAAGTCCGCTTCGATTAATCTACAAGGGCGACTTTTCCTTAACTACTAATTGGTTAAAGAAGCGGCGCCGTCTTAATTTTTTAAGACACTTAAACAAATACGGCGAAATGGGCGTACGCGCTTTATCGGCTGCTACGCCCGTTGACACCGGTAAAACGGCATCGTCTTGGAGCTATACTATTGAACATTCGTCGCCCGAGTCCGTTAAGATAGTTTGGACAAACAGCAATGTAGTCGATGGAAATAATATTGCCGTATTAATACAATATGGTCACGGTACCAGTACTGGTGGTTATGTACAAGGTATCGATTACATTAATCCCGCTATGAAACCAGTATTTGAAGAAATAGCTAGAGCGGCATGGGAGGAGGTGAAGGAGAATTGAGCGAAACCGTTGACAATAGAGTTGTGGAACTACAGTTTAACAACTCTCAGTTCGAAAAAGCAGTGTCCGAATCGATGAAGACGCTGAAAGATTTGAACGATTCATTACTAATTCCTAATGCCGCAAAAGGCTTTAAAGCATTACAAGAAGCGACCGAAAATGTTAATTTCGAAAAAATTCAAAATGGCATAGAACGGATGTCGCATCAGTTCTCTCTGTTTGGACAAATTGCCAACGACGCCATTATGCGAGTAGTTCACGCTATTGAAGACAAGTTAATGGGCGTGCTAAATGAGTTTACAATGAAGCCCATTACAGATGGCTTTAATGAATACGAACTCAAGATGGATTCTGTGCAGACTATCATGGCTGGTTCACAGAAATCTATGGCCGAGGTTAATCAATACTTACAGGATCTAAATACTTACTCGGATAAGACTATATATTCGTTTAAAGATATGACTGCGAGTATTGGTAAATTTACTAATGCCGGAGTCGAACTTGGCGATGCCGTTGCCGCTATCAAGGGTATCGCTAACGAAGCGGCACGATCTGGCGCCAACGCGAACGAAGCGTCTCGAGCAATGTACAACTTTTCCCAGGCTTTGTCTACGGGATCAGTTAAGCTTATCGACTGGAAATCTATCGAAAACGCCAACATGGCGACAGTCGAATTTAAGCAAACGCTGATCGACGTCGCAGAAGCGCAAGGCATGCTGACGAAAAGTGGCGAGGGTTATATAGCGACATCAAAAGCTACAGGCCAGAAAATGAAAGAGAACATGACTGCCACGAAAGGCTTCAATGACTCTCTTTCGGCACAGTGGATGACGGCTGATGTTCTTACTGAAGCGCTAAAAATATACGCGAATAACGTAGAGGATATGACCGAATCCGAACGCAAGGCCTATCATGAGGCTTTGGTTGAAAAGTACGGAGAAGAACGCGCTAAAGAATTCGAAGAACTAGGCACGGCGGCAACCGGCGCGGCGACAGAGGTTCGAACGTTTTCGATGATGATGGACGCTCTAAAAGAAGCGGCTGGATCTGGTTGGGCGACTACCATGGAACTGGTCTTTGGCAATTTCGAGCAAGCCAAAGAAATGTGGACAAACGTCAACAATGTTTTAAGCGGTATCGTCGACGGCGTTTCTGATGCACGTAACAATTTGCTAAAAGGCGCTTTAGGCGAAAATGTTTGGTCCAAAGATTGGCTCGACGTTACCAAAAATGTTGATAACATGGACGAGCTTATTGCTAAGTCAAAAGAACTTGGACAGCAGGCCGGATGGGATGTTGACGGACTTATCGAACGTTATGGATCATTTGAAAAGTCTTTGCAGGCGGGCTGGCTAACGACCGACATGTTTAATCAAGCTTTGAAAGAGACCGGCAATACGGCTTCTACTGTGACCGGTGACATGGAAAGCTTGATGGCTGTAGTTGGCGATGTTATTGGCGGCAAATACGGTAATTCCGACTCACGAATGCGGAAAATTATTGATGCCGGTTATGATTACGCCACAGTACAGGCCTTGGTTAACGCTCAGTTAAAAGGCGTAGATGTTACTACTGGAGAGCTTACCGAGGAGCAAATACAGCAAGTAGCAGCTACTGAAGAACAAGCGGAAGCGCTTCGTAATCTAAAGAATACTGCGGATAATGCTGACGTATCTTTAACCGACGCTCTTAGTTTAGCGAAAGATTTATCCGAACAAAGATTGTCTGGACGAGAACATCTTCTTGGCGGAATCAGTGATCTGTTTTTTAATCTCCAGAAGACTTTTGGCGCTATACGTAAAGGCGTTGAAATGGCGTTCGAGCCTTTAAACGCAGAAAAGCTTTATGATATTTTAAAAGGTTTCCATGAGTGGACTTCGTCATTAAGAATGACTGACGAACAGGCCGAACAGTTATCTAAAGCTATAGGCGGTTTACTTAAACCTCTTAACATTATTATTAAGATAGTCACGGCAGGTTTAGGTTTTATCGTACCTAAAATCGGGTGGTTAATCAAAGTTGTAGCGTCTATATTGTTACCTGCAATTACATTATTCGGCGACGCAATAGGCTTTGTTTACGACAATTTTTCTGCGATAGGAAATTTTATTCAGAAAAATTTGGTTGATCCGATTAAAGATGGAATTGGTAAAAAAGCAACTTCAGTGATGGAGCGCTTCAACAAAGCGGTCGAAGGAGCCAGAAAGTATTTTGCCAGTTTAAAGAAAATACTGGCGCCGTTGGGAAAGATATTCTCAGCAATAGGTTCTGGACTCGCAATGGTTGCTGGCGGCTTGGCAATGATTGTTATGAACAGTGCTGTCGGCACAGTTCTCAAAGGCATCGCGTCTCTAATCGATGGTATAACCAATAAAGTATCAGGACTTTTACAGCGCGTACGAGACTTTGCAGATTATACCGGGTTTCTTAAAGAATTCGTTTCTATGTTCAAAACTTTCTTTAGTGAAGAAAAGAGAGCGTTTAACGAATTTATTAGCGGCGAGCGCGACATTTCAAGCTATTTGTCCATGGCTTTTGGAACTTTAATTGGTGGATATTTGCCGAATCGTTTGAAGTTCCTAGTGGATAAATTTACAAACTTGAAAGAGGTAGTTAAGCAGGTTACTGGATTTTTCGGTACGATGCGTGATCGCATTGGCGAATTTTTCTATGACATAGCGGGGTTTGATCCTTTTACCGCGATTTATGATAAGGTATACGGTTTAACACAGCTGTTATTGCCGATGGCAAATCTCGAACTAAATAGCGACCCGCTTCGCGATTTAATGCCGATCAAAGACCTTATAAAAACTACGTTTGATGAGGGTGCAAAAGAAGGTGCTACTTTTGCCGAATTAATCATAGGTAAAGCTGGAGACATTTATCACTCGATTGAGCCGATGATCAAGAACGTTAAAGGATTACTATGGCCCATCGGCAAAATTCTTTCTAATCTAATAGATAACATTAGAGGTTTCAAAGGCGCGATAAAAATTACTGATGTGCTGAGCGATTCGTTCGAAAAGTTTAAAAGCTCTGTCAAAGATATTTTCGGAAAATGGATCGATAAAGGCGGTTCTATAAAAACGGCGTTCGCCGACATCGGTATTGCATTTAAAACTTTTAAGAAAAATATATTCGGGGCTTTCACAGGAATCGAAGGAAACGATGTACTACTCGACACTCTGTCAAAGCGCGTACAGTTAATTAAGGATCAAATAAAGAAACTGGCGCCATGGCTTGAAAACACAAGAGCAATTGCTAAAAAGATATTTTCCAATACCAAAGACGCGGTTGGCGGTTCTCTTCGAAATTTAGGAAACTGGCTCGGAGATCATATCCCCGGTTTCAAGGATTTGCAGAAAGCAGTTCATTCCTTAGGCGAAGGCTTCCGAAATTTTCTCAAGCGCATTAAAGACGCGACATCAGCCGCGCAGCCGTTTGGCGAAAAAATTAAAACTGTGGCTGGCGTTATCAAAGACTACATCTTAAGCTTGGTTGATACAATTAAGCATATGAAGGTGGTGACCACGATAACGACCGCCGTCAAGAACGCTTTTACGAAAGTTTACGAAGCAATTAAAAAGTTTATTACAGTAAAACTTCCTGAGTATTTAGCGAATGCGAAAAAGAATTTAGGCGGTTTGTGGAACTCTTTTAAGAATAGTAAATTTGTAGTTGGCTTACTTGAAAGTTTTAAACAAGCGGGAGAAGCCATCAAAGAAGGACGTTTCCTCGACTATATTAAAGAAAAACTCAAGCAGCTTAAAGAAGCGTTCCAAGATTTCATGGATTTTGGCGCCGTATCACCGTCTGGACTTGGCGGAAAAGGCTCTTTATTAGGTTTAATCACATCCATTGGTTCGTCTACAGATGGCGCCGAAAAAGGGGTTGATAAGGCCACTGGATTATTCGGAAAAATTAAAGGCCTATTCTCTAAGATTTACGATGCAATTCCTGGCGATACTGCGCAAAAGAAACTTGTAGTGTTCTTTGTTGGCATAAAGTCATTGATATCTGCCATAACTAAACTTAGAGCCGCGGCTAGTGCAGTAGGACTTGTCGGTAATCTGTCATCTCTTTTTAAGAGTTTAGGTGGCTTGGCCAATGCTTATAAGAAGAATCTTAAAGCCGAAGCATTTCGCAATATGGGCATGGGTATCGCGCTCATTGCTGCTTCGCTGTTTGTTCTTTCTTTGATTAAATGGGATCGCTTGTTACCGGCAGCATTCGCGTTAGCGTTGGTTGTTGGTGCTGTTGGCTTGGTCTTTTATAAATTGTCTTCACTTGGTAAAGCTGCTGATGAGGGTACAAGCGCTGTCGCAGCCATCAACGATGCTTTGGTACCGTTGGCGGATGCTCTTAAACGCATGGGTACTATGATTGGCTTAGCGGTATTGGCGGCCGGTTTTGGTGCGGCGATGTTACTTGTTGCGGTAGCTATTTCGACTTTTGTCGGCATACCGTGGGAAAAAGCAGCAACGGGTTTAGTAGTTGCTGGCGTTGTAGCCGTCGCGCTTGCTGGTTTCTTGTTATTGATATCTAAGATAGGCGCAGATCTGGGCGGTGTAGGACAGCTATTTGCTGGAATAGCAGCGAGCTTAATAATGTTCTTTGTTGCCGTAAAGATGATGGCAGCAATGGCGGCAGATGCTTCGTTACTACGTATGGCCGGCGTATTGATATTTGGCGTAATTGTGCTGATGAGTGCTCTAGTGGCGCTAACTTGGCTCATCAAAGGCGACGCTGAAACAATAAAGTCATTAGGGGAAACATTCTTAAATATTGCTAACTCGATGCTTAAGCTTGGCTTAGCTATTGCTCTGCTATCTAGGATTAAACCCACTTCGATGATCATTACGGTTTTAGCGTTTGCAGCATTGATATTCGTTATAGCCAAATCGGTGCAAATGATTGGCGACATAGAAGCTGATCGTATAAAGGAAGCCATTACTGGTATTGTCAAAATCGTAAAAGCTTTGAAATCTATGGCCTTAATTTTCGGTATCTTGGGCAAAATTTCCCCGGGTGGTACTTTGGCTGTGACAATTGGAATGATCGCTATGCTAGGCGCTATAGGTTTAGCGCTTTACGAATTGTCGACCCGATGCAAGCCGAAGAAGCTCGAAGCAGCGTCTAAAGCTATAATGAAAGCTGCTATCTCAGTAACCATTCTTGCAGCAGCTGCTGGAGCATTAACGTTCACGAATCCCGGAAAATTAGCTCTTGCCGCAGGCGTTATACTTGTGCTTATGGGTGCAATGTATCTGCTCTTAAAAGGCGTTTCTAAAATTCAAAATGCCGACGATGCTACTAAGAACATCCTGAAACTGGCAGCAACAATTGCTATAATTGGCGTGGTGGTTGGTGTCATATCTAGGCTTGATATTGGTAAGGTTGCTTTGGCGGCTGGCATTATTGCGGTGTTCGCTGCCGTAATGGTGGCTTTGACATATGCAATCACCAAGATTAAAGATTCTAAGAATGCGGTTAGCATGCTACTTAAACTAGCAGCCGTGATTGTCATGATAGGAGCCGTGGTGGCTGTACTTTCGATACTTGACATGAATAAAGTGATTGTTGCAGCCGTGGCACTCGGCTTATTGGCATCACTTATGGTCGGTCTAGTATACATGATTAGCAAAATGAAAAATGCGGAGGCGTCCGCTGTTGTGCTGGTAGCCATTTCCATTGCGTTATTAATTTTAGCCAACGCTTTGACTAAAATTATTATAGCGGCGACAATGTTTATGGCGGTTGCTACAGCATTTGTGGCAATGATTGCTATCGTATTAGGTTTACTGGTCGTACTTTGTCTGTTAAAAGATCCTTTGCTAATGGTTGGCATTGCCATGACGTTGATAGCGCTATCGTTTATAATCGCAGCCAAAGCGTTTGACATGTTTGTATCAGTGTTGCCAAAACTTGCAGCAGGCTTAATGTCTGTGGCGGCAGCGCTAGCGGCGGTCGGCGCTATCGGTTTCGGAAAGATAGCGATGGGCTGCTTGGCACTAATCATTCCGATGGCGATGCTAGTCGTTGTAATGCTAGTACTCACAGCTCTTGCGCTACCGATGATAGCCGTTGGTGTCGCGTTTACAATAATGGGCACCGGCATGATCGTAGCTGCCGCGGGTATTGGATTACTCGCAGTTTCGATTTCTGCTTTGTGCGGAAGCTTCGAAGGATTCGCTTCAATCATTGACAGCATATGGCGAGCTATTAGCGAAAAGCTGTCTAAAATACCGGTTATTGGCGATGCATTCAAAGAAAGCGCTGACGAGTCAACGCAGAGTGCTTCTAAGATGGCGAGTGAAACGCAGACACAGATGACGGAAGCCAATTCTAATCTGCAATCCGGTTACGATACGATGGCTACGACGGCTAATACTGGTGGCGCCAATGTTAAAACGGCTATCACTGATAGCTTTAGCTTTGGGGCGGCCGATGGCACAAGTCCGTTGTCCAGCATTACGGGATTCTTCACGGACGGTACTTCTGGTATTACGTCTGGCTTCTCTGATATGACTGGTGCGGCTGACGCTGGTGGATTCGATTTCAAGAATGCCCTGGGCGGTAGCTTTGATATTTCGTCGATTACTGGTGGTGGCGAAGAAGGTGGCGGACCCATGGCCGGGCTTAGTGGCTTGTTCGGCGGCGGAGCTTCTGATATTACGGCTGGCTTCTCGCAGATGACTGCCGCAGCTGATACTGGCGGTGATGATATTGGCAATGCTTTATCATCGAGCTTAGACTTTAGTGATATTAGCTCTGCTTCTGGTGCTGCAATACCTACAGATTTCGCAAGCGGCATAACCGGAAATCTGGGAGCAGCTAGTACTTCCGGTCAAACAATCGGCACTTCAGCAGTTGAAGGCATTAACGGCACTTCTGGAGAATTTACCACCGCCGGTGAAGATAGCGTTAAGGCGTTTGCTGACGGCGAGAACAATAAAAAGAACAGAGCATCCAAGAAGGGAAAAGAGGTCGGGTCGAAAGCGGCTACCGCTATGAACCAGTCTGATAAAGCTAAGAAATCGGGCGGTTACATGGTGGACGGCTTCTGCAACGGTATTGCTGATAAGCTGTGGAAAGTACGTCAAAAGGCTGCGGAAATGGCACAAACAGCTATTAATTCTGCGAACAGTAAGCTCGACGAACAATCTCCGTCAAAAGTGTTCTGGCAAATTGGTGCATACGTGACTGAAGGTTTTGCTAATGGTATTTCAGATAAGGTTATCATGGCCGATCGTGCATCAGTGCTCATGGCCCAAAGCACAATCGACCGCGCTGCCGCCATGCTTACAGAATCGAATGCCTTCTATGATATTGGCGTCAGCGCTATAGCTTCGTTATCAGCGGGTTTAAACGCAGACACGTTGAACTATACACCACAAATTACGCCAGTTATGAACATGGGTTCCGCTATTGCCAGCATGAATTCGCTTGGCGCTATGCGTAGCAATATTGATATTGGCGTAGACAAACTTGATACGCAATGGTCTAAACTTAACAGCATTGTTGACCAGTTAGGCGACATGCATGTAACTACTGATAATTCAGATGTTGTCATGGCTATAAACACCATGCGGCAAGATATTTACAATCTTAAAGATGCGATAGGCTCTATGCAGGTTGTGCTCAATAAACGTGCAATCGGCGTGATCGATGCCGAACTGGGCAAACGAGCTAGGGCTTAACGAAAAAGGAGGCGTTATGTACCATTCTATACAGTTTGGAGACAAAAACACGTGGGATGATTGGCTTATTGTGCCGAATGAATTTCCACGGTTTACGCCTCCTGAACCTAAAACAACCGTTATTGAGATTCCAGGCGCGGACGGTTCTTTGGATTTAACAGAAGCTCTAACCGGCGACGTTAAGTTCAAAGACCGTACCGGTAGCCTGGAATTTTATGCCTACAATGATAATAACCCATGGTTCCGGCAGTATACGGAGCTTATCAACTATCTACACGGACAGAGAATGCGTGTGATATTTGAAGACGATCCAGCGTATTACTGGCTGGGGAGATTCAAAGTAAATGAGTGGAAGTCAAACCCGCCGACTTCAATCGTCATTGACTACACGGTTGAACCGTATAAATACGAGAACATTGATAAAACGTATCGATGGAAATGGGATCCTCACAATTTTAACACCGATTTGTGCCGGGACTACGGTCGAGAGTACGTGATTGATGGGGTCAAGAATTTATATTTCCAGGGTAGTCGTCGTAAAACAGCTCCGGTGATCACTGCTGAGATTGCAGAAGGCGACACTCTGGTACTGCTGTATAACGAGCAATTGTATCCGCTCTACAACGGCGACAACGTGTATACGGCTATAACTCCGCCCAACATGTTGAACCGATTTATATTTAGCGGAAAAGGTAAAGTTAGGATCAAGTATACGGGAGGATTATTGTAATGTATCAGATTTATGCTGATGGCGTTTTAATCCACGATATGCGGTTGGAAGATTCAACGCGAACGGTACTAGATCCGTATTTAACCGTCGAATTAAACGAGCCTGGTTCTCTTGAGTTTAAGATGCTACCAGACCACATTATGTACAACGCGTTATCGAAAATGAAGTCGATAATCACAGTACGCGACGGCTCTCGTTCTATATTTCGTGGACGCGTAATCGCCGACGAAAGAGATTTTAATAACGAAAAAACAGTAACCTGCGAAGGAATGTATGGCTTTTTTAATGATAGCATTGTGCGACCACACGAAAAAACTTTGCAGCTTACTTCTTATATTCAGTGGCTTGTTAATAACCACAATTCACAGGTAGAAGATGCCAAAAAGTTTTTTGTCGGTAATGTAACTGTGAATGATGCGTGGACCGAATTGAAATTTTCAAACGAGGATTACGTATCGACCGCTGATTTACTTATTGAGTTGGCAGATACGTATGATGGATATTTTACAACTCGTGAAATAGACGGCCATAGCTATTTGGACTTTTTATCCGATAGTAATACTGATTCGGCCCAAGTTATAAGCTTTGGAACTAATTTATTAGATCTTAGAAAAACAATAAGCGGTGAAGAACTATTCACAGTCGTAATTCCTGTAGGCGGAGTACCCGATAATTCGAAAGACGATAAGAATATTACTATCAAATCGGTTAACGGTGACAAAGACTATCTGGAATTATCAGCTAGCGTTGGAACTTATGGGCGCATTGTGCGCTATAAGGATTGGAACGATATTACTGATCCTACAAAATTACTGCATGCTGCGCAAGCTTATTTGCGAGATAATGCAGGCCTCGATGTCAATCTTGAGGTTAGTGCTGTGGATTTAAGTCTTGTTTATCCTAATTATGACAGCATTGCGGTTGGCGAACGCGTGCGAATCATTAGCAAACCTCACGAGGTAGATGAGTATTTCGTTTGTACTAAAATAGAGCTCGACATGCTCGACCCATCGAACACCATATATAGTTTTGGTACGATGAACAAAAAGCTGCTATCAGAGAAAGTTTCGAAAACCAATAACACTTTGCAGCAGCAAATCAACAATGTAAACACGGAAGTGCACAATAACAAAAAGCTGCTATCAGAGAAAGTTTCGAAAACCAATAACACTTTGCAGCAGCAAATCAACAATGTAAACACGGAAGTGCACAATAACCTTGGCACTAAAGCACCTCTTGCTTCACCGACATTCACCGGAACACCGAAAGCTCCGACCGCAGCGGCTGGAACTAATACAACACAGATTGCAACTACGGCATTTGTTAAGGCTGCAGTTGATACGGCGGTCTCCGGACTGTACAAGTACAAAGGCTCGGTGGCAACTGCGTCAGATCTGCCGACATCTGGTAATGTAACGGGTGACGTTTGGTATATTCAGCAGACATCCACTTATGGCGCTCCTGGAACCAACGTTGCATGGAATGGAACAGCCTGGGATGCTCTTGGCGGACTATTTGAGATTACGTCAATCACAAACGCAGAGATAGATGCTATATTTGATTAAAAGGAGAAACTATGGCTAACAAATTAATTGATTTAGCCGGTCTTGGGTATTTCTTCGATAAACTAAAGAAAAAATACCTGTCGCCTGCGCTACTCAATGGTGAACTCAACTTTGAGTATTTGCTGACGCAGTATTACTGGTGTCCGAATAGGCCGCCGTACGACACGTATCAAGGCCAGCCTACAGAGCCTCAAGGTATTGCATATTTAGGAAGCAACAAAATTGTAATGAATGTGTGTGCATACCGTAGTCATTCTGTTCCCGGTAATACAAGTGGCGGCTCTCCACTGTTGACTGATAATACAGAATTTAAAATATTTTCCGGGGTAAATCAGCCTCAGTATATTACAGTAGATTCTACCTATCAAACAGCAGGGCTTGGGCATGCTAACTGTTTAACTTATAATCCAGATAAAAATAGATTATATGTGGCTGTTCATTCATACTCGACAATATCAAGCGGCAGCGGTGCTAGCGCGGTATATGAAGGACATAATTCTAAACAAGTTAAAGTTATTGATCCGAGTGATTATACTGTAAAACAAACTCTCAATATTAATACAGCAACTGTGGAGTCACAAATTCAAAGTAGGTATTCCAAAACGGTTACAATCGATTCGATAGGTTTTGTTGCATACGATAAGATTGGTAAAAAGCTGTATGGATGGGTTGACGATTTTTACTTAATAGAAATACCATTACCCTCGAGCGATACCGGAACGGTTAGTGTCACTGCAAGTTTAGTTACAAGAATTGCAAAACCCCAGACTATCGGCGGAGGACAGCAGGGCTTCGCTGTCATGGACGATTTGGTTTTTCTTGTAAAAGAATACCCGAATTTAGTTTGGGTTTATAGCATTTCACAAGACAAAGTGGTACGGTGCTATAGTGTCCCTGACTACGATTGCTTCGGACATAAAATTCGATATTTAGAAGGTATCGACTATGATCCTGTAACAAAGGATTTCTATATTAGTTCATTCGTTGTTACTAATTATTGGAAACGGCGCGAGGGACAATATTTAAGAGCTTGCTACGTTCATCGATTCAATCCGTTTACAGATTCTCCTGGATCATTTAATGCCTTTGGATATTATGATGATGCGAACCAGCAGTATGTCTATAAAGGATTCTACGATACAGCGGCAAATTCGGTACTGAACTTATCGGTAAACAAATGGTCTCATCCTAGCGTAAAACCTCATCAGCGCGGTTATGATAAGTATCCATTCGGTACTATTAGTGAAGCTATTACTGCTTTGCAGAGCGGAAAATTCCCACAAGCATACTTTATTTATATGCTTAACTCGGGTCTGTATGATGAATATTTAACGATAAGAAATTTGGATCTTATCTTCAATGGTGAAGCTTTCACGGTTCATGGTATGGACATACAGAATTCGCATGTTCATTTTAATAGTAAAGTTACGCTAGATGGTGCCAATGTAACAAACATGGCTCCTTTGTATATTAATAACAGTAAGGTCGCATTCACCGGCTACTCGATTACTGTTCCTCAAGATTTCGAATCATCCGTCGGCTTGACGAATAGAACTTGTTTATATTCTAGCGGAAGCGAAGTTGAGAATAACGATGGTTCGGACTACGAGTATAATGGGAATTCGTATACTAATAACGATATTGTACTTTTTCGAAGTCGCATAAAATCTCAATCAGCGGCAAATACTAGCAGTACCGCTAAAGCGATTCGTCTTAATAATTCTGACTGGGAAAATGGATATCCTCCTGAAGCTTATAGCGTGAATTTATTTGGCTCTAATAAAGGACAATTTACCGCATCAAAACTGGTTAGTAACGACGGCGCCGCTCCAATGGGTAATGTTCAAGCTGTTGTCATGATAAAATACAATTCTGAAGAACATTTCTTTACGTCGGGAGTCAGATATAAGGGTACAACATCGCTCAATTTATTCACACACACCCCGCACGGAGTTGTCAAGACCGTTCTTAATGCCGATGGTACCGTTGCTTCAACCGCTTTCGAAGGAACACAGCCGTCTGCTGTAACCGAGTTTGATACTAAATTTATTCGTTATGTGTAAAGGAGGTCTAATATGGCAGAAATTAGTGGACCTATAGAGCAGTACCTCCAGATCATAGAATCGGCGGTTTATGGCGAAGATATGCGCCAGGCTATCCATGATGCGATTGAGCAATGCTACAAAGATGGTGATGGTGCGGTTATTGACTTAACTGCCAGAAATGCTGTGTCGCTAATAAATTCAAGACTCGATGTGCTTATTGCTGGATTGAACGATAAAGCGTTAACGACTCAGAACTTCACATTCGAGTCCTATGTCGCGGCCGACGCTAATAACGAGCCTATTGCAATTCGTATAGGCAATATAGTTCAGCTTACGGGACGAGTGAAGTTAACTACAAGCGTAAAAATCGATGACTTCGGCACGTACAAGAAACTCTTCACCATACCAAAAGGCTGGGCTCCAACAGCGGATATTATGTACACTTCTCAGCGATTCTCTGATGAATATGCTATTCGATTGACCCACGATAAGACTAGCGGTATAGGTAACGTGTGGGTTAACCGTTACGGCGAAGATTCTAAGGATGATAAAAAATACCCGATTACTATACCAAAAGATACAGTATTAGCGTTCGCTGTTGTATATTTATCTGAAGATCCAGTTGGCGCAACTACGCCTAGCGGTCAAAGCGAAATTGAAGACGCTCGTATCGCGAAAGACGGAACGGTATACGAATCTCTTGGCGCAGCAATTCGTTCTATAGGAGACGCGTCTGCATATTTAATGACAGACGAAGAAGCAACTAACCTTTTAAACATTGCGAAAGGAGAAGCACAGGCACAGCACTATGCTGAAAACGCATCTGCATATTACACACTCGTTACGAATAGCGAGATTGACACAATTGTGGGAGACTAACAATGAATTTATATTTACAGCAGCTGTTAACGAATGTTACAGAACCGTTTGAATTCTCAACATCATACTGGGAGATCCTGCTCCCCAGTATTTGGGCCGCGGCAGATATTGTCAGCGGCTTTATTTGTGCCCAGATTAACGGCACGAAGAATAGCTCTAAGATGAGAAAAGGATTGTATCGTAAAGTCGGTGAGATCATGACCGTTGGACTCTGCTGGATATTTTGCCTGGCGGTCAAATGCCCTTACGATTTAGCAGGCTGCGTGGCCGGTTATATCGTTCTTATGGAATCCTTATCCATCGCAGAAAATCTCAAACATTCTGGCGTTCCGATTCCGGATTTTATTACCAAGAAGGCTAAGGAAACAGCCGATGCGGTGAACAAAGGAGAAAATGATGACTCAGGATCAAAAGATATTCATTAAAGAAATCGCAAAGTACGTACAGAAATACGCACCTCAGTACGAGATCAAGGTGTGTTCTCCAATCATCGCACAAGCTATTTTAGAAAGCGGCTGGGGCAAGTCCTCCCTGGCCGCTAAATACCATAACTATTTCGGCCTCAAAGCCGGCACGTTATGGAAAGGCAAAACCGTAAACATGCGAACCGGTGAAGAGTATACGCCTGGCGTGCATACTACGATTAGCGCCTACTTCCGTGTGTACGATTCAATGGAGGAAGGCATTAAAGGATATTTCGAGTTCATTCAGTTGGCTCGTTACTCGAACCTCGAGGGTATTCGTGATCCGAAGAAGTATCTAGAAACAATAAAAGCTGATGGGTATGCTACTTCCAGCAAGTATGTCGAGAACACTTATTGGCTGATACTTGCGTATGGCCTCACCGATTACGACATCAGCTCTGTTGGGGAGAAAGTGATCGAATCATCGATTGATATTTCGGCTAGAAACAAAATTGTTAACCAGGCAATCGCTTGGCTCGGGCGTAAAGAATCCGATGGGTCGCACAAATTAATCGTGGATATTTACAACCATATTAAGCCATTACCAATCGGCTACAAGCTTCAGTACTCCGACTCCTGGTGTGCCGGATTTGTATCTGCGGCTGCTCACAAGTGCGGGCTTGACAAGTATTACCCGCTCGAATGCTCATGCCCTCGAATGATCACTAAAGCTAAAGAGATGGGCATTTGGGTCGAGGATGACGGCTACGAGCCCAGCATTGGCGATTGGGTTCTGTATGATTGGCAGGATTATGGTTCGGGTGACAATACAGGAACTCCCGATCATGTAGGCATGGTAACTAGCGTTTCTGGTAAGAATCTGAAGATCATCGAAGGTAACTATTCCGATTCAGTTCGGTACCGTACGATCACTATTAATGCACAGTATATTCGCGGTTACGTAGTGCCTAAACTTGGCGCAGCATCTGCCAAACCGGCAAGTCCGATTGTGTCCGCACCGTCAACCGCAAGGAAATGGACCGGTAAGATTACTGGTTACGGCGTTCGCTGCAGAACATGGGCTGGCACGGAGTATCCCGAGACGTCATTCTCGCCATTTGAAAAAGGACAACTCGTGCAGGTTTGCGACACTGTCAAGTCTGATTCCGGTAATAAATGGTATTACGTGTACGTTCCTGACTGCCGTAAATACGGTTTTGTATATAGCAGGTACGTAACCAAAGCGTGAAAGGATTGATATTCTATGGCTAAGAAAGCTGGGCGAATGATAGTTCCATGGTTTAATGCCAATCGTGGCTGGGGTGACATGGAGATATTTGAGTGTGGCGATGAAGTGGTTGTTGTCGACACTTACACGTACGGAATGATTGAAGCGAGGAATCGTCTGTTGAAGATATTAAACGGACGCAAGTTCTCGCTTTTTATTTCGCATGGACACCGCGACCACAATGGCGACTATGAGTATTACTTTAAGAAAGGGCTTGTTAAGGCTCTTTATATTTCAGCTTATGGGCCGTCTCAGGAGAATAGCAACGATAAAGATCGTGACGCTGCTCTGATCGCTTTGGCTAAGAAGCTGGGCGTCAAAGTTGTGTACCTGAAAGAGCCAATTACGTTTACCATAGGCACCGGTAAATTCGAGATTCTCTATGTACCGAAGACCGGGAACAACAACACCAAGTCAATCTGCATGCGAGTTACTTTGAACGGGGTTCGCATCCTGCTATGCGGCGACGCTACGACCTCGACCATCGATTGGATGCTCGATCGCGGTATTGATATTTCATGCGACATTGTCAAGCTAAATCATCATGGGGTCAAAGAGAACAATCCGCTTAAATTTGTACGAGCATGCAAGGCAACTTATGCATTTGGTAACTGTAATGGCGAAACCAAAAACCAGTGGAAGAGCTGGGCGGCTGATTCGTACAACCGGTACATTGGCAGAAGCATCAACATGTATGGCTTGCGTTATAACGGCTATAAAGACGGATTGATATTTGAGTGCCAGGCTGGAGAGGTCAATGTCCTCGGGTCCAGCAACATGAAAACAGTCATACGTGAGGTAACCGCCGACGGCTTTACGGTCAAGAAACAGTTTCATGTATGCAACAAGCTAGACCTGTTCTACAAAGGCTCAATGAAGTACGTGGACTTACAGCTGGCAAAGGATGTCTGCTGTAATCGATTTGGCACTGCCGAGGATCGAGTGGTAGCACTTGGCAAGAAGTATAACACGGTTCAGAATATCGTGAATGTACTAGTAGAAACTTATGTCGATAGGATGATACGCGGTGAGGGCGGAAACGGTGAAGCTAACAGAACGAAATGGCTTAAAGAATGCGGATTCATATACGACCCTACTGCCGCATATCATCTATTCCAAAATCTAGTAAACCTGAAGGAGAGTGCAAAATGAACGATGATCCGGCTACTGGCGAGCTCTCGTTGACAACTAACTAAAACTTCAAATGCAATCAATAAGGAGAATTCAAAATGAACGCAGAATTTTTAGAGCAGAAAATTGTTGTAACTACTGAAACCGTAGAAGGCGAAACCGTCACAACCATTACCCCGGCTAAGGTTCGTAAAGGGATGGACGCCCTGGCATTTCTCGGTGTAACCGTTATTGCTGGTTCTGGCGCATTTATCGTTACTAGTGTTTCCGAATCTGAAGGCGTCATTTCCTTCGGCGATGGTACAACCGATCTCACATATAATTCCACAACCGGCGTTATCGCAATAGCTCCGGCAAACAATGGATCTGGACAGACAACCGAACCCGGAACAACCTAACTAAGTCTTCAAACGCGGCGTTTACGACAATTGAATATGGTGCAATCACAAAAATTTATATTTCAGGTCATATCAGTGTCATCGATAACGCAGTTCAAACCTCATAGAAAACACACAGCGCCGCGTTAAATAGGGGGCAGCCCCAGTACGCTCAACAGGTAGAGCGAACCCATAGAATGGATGAGTGTCGGTTCGAATCCGACCTGGGGCGTTGTCCACCTGGGGGATTTAACGAGATAAGGAATCCTAAGTATCTTTCTTACATCCTTTCTAGCTTGAGATTCCAGGGCAGAATCTCAAAAATTCCCCGGGTAGGATTTTCCAGAAAACTTTGTATTTCCATAGGAGGAAGTATGAACGACAAAATTACACGCGGATCAACTTGGTCCATTTGCTTTAAATTCAAACCAGAGCAGCTTGTCGTACAGGGTCCTAATAAAACTATAAACTTCTTTGGCGAAGGTACAGAGAACTGGACTCTTGACGAATACGCCAACACCGCTACGTATCACTTTAGTCAGAGGGGAAGGGGGTAGCTGATGTCTGTATTAAGTATTGACGCTGGCAGTATTTTTCCTGGAACAATCCGAATAGGGTATGAGGGAGAGAACGCTGTCACACGGATTAATTTCAATCTGAAAATGTGGATAGCGGAATACGGGTTGGGCGGCGTTACCCTGTTAGTCCTCAGACACGGTGACGAAGATGCCTATCCTGTGCCGCTGATGATTGAAGACGGTGTTGCATCGTGGTCAATCACAGAGACTGATACGGCAAAAGCCGGCAGAGGGGCAATCCAGTTAAAGTATGTGGTCGGAGAGAAAATCAAAAAAACCCCTATCTATACAACGAGCTGTTCTAACTCGCTGGATGATTCTGATACCGTCCCCGACCCGTATGACAGCTGGCTTGCGACACTGACAGACCTTTCGGCACTGGTCACGGCAAAGGCGGCAGAATCCCTTGTCAATGCTGACATTGCACAGATGGCGGCGCATATCAGCGCACAGGCGGCAAGTCAGTCGGCACAGTCAGCAGATGCGGCACAGAGAAGCGAACTGAACGCACTGGAATCCGCACAGGCATCAAGGTTAGAAGCGGACAAATCCAAAATCTATGCAGAACAGGCACAGGGAGCCTTGGGCGGCATGACATTCGTGGGATTTTCCATGAACGATGACGGTCACGTTCTCATAACTAATTCTGATAGATTGGGTACTACATCGTTTGAACTCACACAGAGTGGACATATGGAGGTGACATACTGATATGGCAACTTTCGATTTGGGGCGGGTCACCCCCTTATACAAAGGTGACTACAGCGCATCGGCATCATATGAGTTAAATGATGTGGTGCTATATAACGGTAATCTGTATTGGCACATTCAAGCCACAGCAACAGTCGGTATTCTGCCTACGGATACAACAGTGTGGAAACTGGCTTTTGCTGATGAGGGCGTAAGGGCAGAAATCCGGGGATATGCCGACAACGCACAGGCAAGTGCAGACAGCGCACTGGCAAGCAAGTCAGCGGCGGCAACAAGCGCATCAAACGCATCTGCATCTGCATCACAGGCGGCATTAAGTGCACAGTCGGCACAGTCGGCAGAAACTGGGGCATCGGCATCCGCACAGACAGCAAGCACTAAAGCATCCGAGGCTTCCACATCTGCACAGTCAGCGGCATCCTCGGCACAGACCGCAACGGATAAAGCTACCCTTGCAAGTCAGAAAGCGGCGGCGGCATCCGAATCTGCATCTATTGCAGATGAAGCAAAAACAACCGCTATCAATAATGCACAGCTTTCAGTTACCAAAGCAGATGAGGCAAGAAACAGCGCAACAGCGGCGGCTAATTCTGCTACCTCTGCACAGGAATACGATGAATCTGCACAGGCAAGCGCAGTCAACGCACAAACGAGTGCGACCAATGCGGCGGCATCCGAAGCACAGGCACAGCATTACGCTGAAAACGCATCTGCATATTTAATGACCGACACCGAAGCAACTAACCTTTTTGACATTGCGAAAGGAGAAGCACAATGAGCAGAACTTATGAACAGCTTGAGCCAGTGATTAGCGCACTGGACGAGCGC
>Ga0326514_10000372_pt1 | contig 30931 bp, 37 predicted proteins | sample 3_2548_0518_D_FD_203653 | JGI IMG/M metagenome (GOLD analysis project Ga0326514, IMG submission 203653) | Bovine rumen microbial communities from UC Davis, California, United States - 3_2548_0518 | ecosystem: Host-associated > Mammals > Digestive system > Stomach > Rumen | place: USA... | reverse complement strand
CAGACCGTTACCGTGACCGGTGTAAGCACCGATTCCAAGAGCATCGTCGATCTTCAGCCTACGGCAGCCCAGCTTTCGTCCATGATGACGGACGGAGTTGAAGCCATGCTGGTGGAAAACAACTCCGGGACGCTGACGCTTTATGCGCTTGGCGGAACCCCATCCGCTGAAATGACCTTACAGTGCATCGTCATGGAAAGCAAATAAATGGCACCAAAAATCCGAAGGAACGGAAAAAGATAAGGGTAGAATCGCGGAATCCGTGAAAAAGAAAGGAAAAACTGCATGGAAATCGTGAAGAACATCTGCCTGACGGAAGAGCATCTGAGAGAAGCGTCCGTCAGTTACGTCTCCATGAGGGACAAGGAAGAATTCATCAAGGACGTCAGCCCCGGCTGCTTCGACAAGATGGAGATAGGGACGGAGAACGGAGACCCGCTGCCTCCTTTCTACAAGGAAAGCGCCGTGCGGAAGCACCGGTACATGACGGCGGCTCTGATGAAGCTGTATCTCCGCGTCGAATATGGTACAGAGACCGAGGGAGACCCTTGGAGCATCACCGACGAGGACTACGAGGCCGCGTCTCGCAGCTTCCTTATCAGCCAGCTTGAGCGCATCAAGAAGCGCACGGCGGACAAGGAGTTGCAGGACAAGATATACGACCTGCTGGCGGACTACAAGCTGCTGGAAAAGCTCCTGAACGCGGAGTGCTACGGTATGCTCCCCGCCATGAACGACGCCCTGAGCCGATTCCAGATGATGATGTCGGCGCAGACCACGCCGGAGGCGATGGAGGCGCTGCTGAAAGCCACGGAGGAAGCAAAGCAGGAACTGGCGGAATACAAGGCGGTGCGCGGGTAAGACCCCGCCGCCGCTTTGCGGAAGTCCCCGTTGAGAGATAGGAGGTGAAGTGAGATGGACGACGAAAAAGAGATAAGCGTACTTAGTCCTACCTATCCGTATGAACGGGTGGCGGACTTCCCGGTAATGGAACCGGCCACAAAGATTCCCCTGCTTATTTGCCGCTATCTCATGGACCTTCCGATGCCGGGATATACGCCGCCGGACAACAACAAATACCCGCGATGCCGCCTGATGAAGCGTCTGTGGTACGACGCGGATGACCCGCTTGCCTATCTTAACCCCACGCCGGAGCAGAAGCTGTCAATGCTTTTTGACGGCCACCATCCTACGCTGAATACGGACGAGGAGCAGGCGCAGCACCCGCAGGGGTACAGATTGTACCCCCTTCAATGGTGGATGCCCAGCCAGATCGAGGCGCAGACGAGCCTGAAAGTCTACATGGGGCGGGAAACGCCGCTGGACGATTTCCGCGTGGAGATAGGCGTTATCTTCGACATCTATGTGAACGCCAATCTGGAGACGACGATGGGCGTCGGAGGTCTCAGCAAAGCCTACGCTATGGAGAAAGACATCATCGACGCCCTGCACGGGGTCAACCTCGCCGGAGTAGGCGTGATGAACTACTCCCGCCACACCCACGGTGATTCCGGAAGCCAGAACTATTACGACGAAAGCGGCACGAACGTCGGACGGCGGCTCGTCATGAGCCTTACCTACATGGAGGGCGGCGGAGGCACCGTGGAAAGCTGGGGCGTGAACCGATTCGATTAAACAGAAACAGCGGGGCGGAGAGTTTCACACCGCTCGAAATCCCGTTGAATCATATATCGGGAAGGAAGCAGAAGAATGAGCGAAATCCCGACAAAATATCTCAAGCAGATAAGGCGCTACGAGCCGGTGGAAATGGACGGGCTTCAGTTCTATCCCATTCTCGTGGAGGAATACGAGGAATACCTCATGGCGCGGTCGGCAATAGAATTCATGCAGCAAAGCCTGCCCCGCGCCCTCGTGAACATTCCGATACTGCAAGCCTACTATGCGCTGGACAACCAAAGCATAGAGGACGAGCAGCTACCAACCGGGCTGATGGTGCGAGCGGTGCTTTTCCTGGCCCTGAGCCTGAGAATCGGGCAGGGTCTCCCTGTGGAGAAGCGCATCGCAATGTTCAAGCCACGGGTGGACGATAAGGGGAGACTGAAATCACTCGTCTTCACACCGGACGGAGAAGAAATCTGCGAGATAAGCACGGCGAAATTCCAACGCCTGCGTCCGATACTCGCCGCACAGAACGGTTTGGAAATCCCACCGGAAGACGCAAACCCGGAACTGGTAGCGGCGGAGCAGGAGATAGCAAGGCAGAAAGCACCGGAGCTGGAAGTCAATCTGGAAAGCCTGATAGCTTCCGTTGCGGCACTCAGCGGGGCCGACGAAAAAGAAATATACGACTGGCCTATCGCCAAACTCCAGAACAGGCAAAGGGCGTTACACCGCGCTCTGGACTACCTGATTTGCGGTATAGGCGAATCGCAGGGTACGAAATGGAAGAAAGGCAATCCAAGCCCAAATCCCTTTTTCGACCGGAAAAAGGAGGGAAGCGCGGCGAAAGTCGCCCTTTCCGAGTTCGGCGGCGGCGCGGCCCTGGACGCTGTTGCCGAAGGTATTGAGAGCCAGCAGCAATAATCGAAAAAGGGGGTGGCGACGACGGCAGTTACTTCGGCGCAGACACCAACCATAATCACGCAGCCGGTATCGGCGGCGTATAACGCCGGAGATTTGGCGGTGCCATTGACGGTGGCGGCAACTGTTACGGACGGCGGAACACTCTTTTATCAATGGCAGGAAAGCCCGGACGGGCTGAACTGGCTGGACATCCCAGGCGCGGTGGGACCTAGCTACACCCCTTCTACGGAACTGAACGTCGGCATGATACGGCAGATGGTATATTACCGCGCCGTTGCGACGAACTGGGTGGGCGGTCTTTACCCCGCCGACGACCTTTATCCCAGCGAGACGCTGTTCCCCGCAGATAACGGTTACACCGCTTCCCAAAACTCCAACGCCGCTCAAATCACCATCTATCCTCAATACAGAGTAAGGAGTGACAATCCTATGATTACCTTTACCGATCGGAGTCTGTTCCTCAAGGGCGTCGGCAACGTCATCCTGACCGATCCCGATACCGGGGACATCCTCTATCAGTCCAAGAGCTTCAACGCTGGCAGCGTCAGCACCAGCGTGAACATGAACGAAATCCGTGCCGGTCTCGGCAACCCCGTCGTGGCGACCCTGCCCTCCGACGCCAGCCTGACCGTGGAGTTCACCGCCGTTGACTTCTCCCTGTTCGAGAAAGCCGCGCAGGTGGGCGCTGCCCTGACCTATGGCGCTCCCGTGCCTGTGGCTCAGGTCATCAAGGCTACCGGCACCAGCCTCACCATCGACGTGACCGACGGCGCTCCCGCCGCCCAGCTCGGCTTCAACGAGCCTGTGTGCTACATCCAGCCCGTCGGCGCGGCCAGCCCCATTCTCCGGGACGGAACCGCCTATCCCATCAGCGACGCCGGTGTGATTTCCGGCTTCACCGCGACGGTCGATCAGGAATACAAGGTCTGGTACTTCATCCAGAAAGCCACCGCTCATAAGGCGACCATCGGCTCTCTGATGGACCCCAAGATCGTACACTTCTCCGCCTCCTTCGCCGTGTACGCCAACGTGGGCGGCTCCGCCAACAGCGGCACTCGCGTGGGCTGGCTGTACGTCACGGTGCCCAAGCTGAAGATGCAGGCCAACGCCAACATCTCCGGCGACCAGACCAACGCCGACACCACCGTTATCTCCGGCATGGCTCTGAGCGAGGACGAGCAGGTGGTCTCCTCCGTCACCGACCTGTGCGGCGACGTGTCCAACCCGCTGGCCTACTACGTCTACAGCCCCTGCAATGACGCGGAAATTGTGCAGGGCATCGCGGTGGTCGGCGGTCTCGTGAGCCTGCCCATCAGCACCAGCAAGCAGATCCCTGTGTACCTGGTGATGCCCGACAACACGCTCGTGAAGCCCACCAGCTACTCCACCGGCTTCACCTACACCGGTTCCGGCCTGCCCAGCGGCACCAACGTGAGCGCGGCTGGCCTGATTACGGCAGGCGGCACGTCTGGGTCGGGAGAGGTACTGATTTCCTACACCGATGGTGAGAATGAATTTTCTTGCCCGGTGAACGTGGAAGTTATCAGCGCGCCCTAAGACACAACGAAATACCCCCGGCTTTCGGGCCGGGGGTATTTTTGAAAGCGATTCATTTGTCGGCGTAGCGCCAGTGATAGCCGCCGCAAGTTCGGTGAGGTTCACGAAGCGCAACACAAATCCCACTTGTGTTTTTGGAAACAAACGCTGCCGCGTCTTTAACAGACGAGAAGTATACTCCGGTTTCAACACATATAACCGGGGAATACCAACCTTTCTTTAAGACGGAACCTTTGGGGAGACTAAGCGCATCACCAACGCTTAAACCAAGATTAAGCCTGGTTATAAAAGTACGAGGGTCTACCCCATACTGTATAGCCAAGTCTTTCGCTACATAAGACTTCCCTTGATACTCCACAACTACGTTGCGTCTCGTGTTCCGGTTTTGAACTTTCATGTCCACCCAACGGCAGTTGTCAGGGCTATACCCTTTAGACCTGTCTATTCTATCCAAAGTACATGAAAACTTTTCTGCATTATCATCATAACCGTTTTCGTAAGCCCAATCACGAAAAGCAGTAAAGTCATCCCACTCATGGCACATCTTGATTCCAGAACCCCCGTATGTGGAATAGCTTCTATGGTTTGGATTGTTGCAGCGAGCGCGGATTCCCTTCCACAACGTATATATTCTGGTCCCTTTTCCATTGTGCTTCTTCAAAGAAGCCGCAGTAATGCTTGCAGATTCTCTTTGAAGACAGCCACAGCTTTTGGACCTTCCGCGCAAAAGTGACCTTTCCAACACAGATCTTTGCGTACCACAATCGCAAATGCAGTCCCAACGAATCTCGCCTTTCTCGGAACTGGGCGTCTTTCTTATTGCAGTCCATCTTCCAAATCTTTTTCCAGTCAAATCTTCGGTTCTCATAGCACACCTCCGATAAAAATACGCCGACCGAGCGGTTGCGGCGCTCAATCGGCGTACTGAACAAAGCGGGGACAAGCCCCGCGATGTACCACATATAAGGAAGCCGCAACCTTCCAATAGCAGTATACCACAACGGGACGTTTATAGCAAGAAGAACATAAGAAACAGGGGATAAATCAAAGACTGTGCGGGGCATGGGTTTTGATTTGTGCCTTGGACGGGGGTGAACGGAATGGCGGATATAGGGGTAAAAATCGAAGCGTCCGGGTTCGAGACGATAGAGAAAGAAGTAAAAGGAATCCTTTCGGCAGCTAATGCCAGAGCAGTTTCCAATGCGGTATATGCCGACATGAAGGACGCCTTGGAAGAACACATCCGAGACGACGTTTACTCTAAAGCAATATACGAGCCTAAGAACTATCTTAGAAGAAGCGAACACCCCGGTATGGGTGTGTCGCTTAGAGACGCCGTAACGAATGCCAAGTATACCAAACAAATCGGCCCTTTCGACTATGCGACAATGGATTGGGTAGCCGGACTATCCTACGAGCCAACAGGCGAACACGAAAACCCGGATTGGAACGGATTAGACGGAGACCTCCTCATCGGGAGAATCGAAAAGAAAGAACCCCCTTACCAATATGAACCCAGAAAGGGAAAGGGAATTCCGGAACGTCCTTTCTGGCAGAACTTTATAGAAGAACTGATCGAGGGCGGCAGACTGGAAAGAACCGTAGAAGCGGAACTGAAAAGGCTGGGAATAGCAGAACCCGGCGACCACATTACCGGCGTTATAAGAGATGACGCGGACGGGAACTACTGACGGAAACGAGGCGGTAGAACGAAATGGCAGAGATTAAACTGGTATTCAAGCCGGATTACAGCGAAGTCAACAAGGCTATCCAGAACATTAGGCAAGACATTGCCAAGAGTCTCGGCAATATCAAGATTTCTATAGACAGCGGCGGAATACAGGCCACACAGACCCTCGCTTCTAATTTGCAAAAAGCCAGCAGCGCGGCGATGGAATACGACCGTCGCCTTGACGACGTGCGCAAAGCGGCACAGGCGCTTCAGGGAGAGTTCGGTAAGCTCCAGAGGATTGTCGGAACGACTTTCAGCGAAGAAACAGAGCAGTTTACGCAGGCGGTAGCGGAGTTCGGAAAGGCCGGTGAAGAAGTCCGCCGCGTTGCTATTGCTTTCGACGAGGCAGGGGAAGCGACGCATACCCTTGTTTCCGGTACGGAGGACGTAGCCGCCGCGTCCAAGCGGGCGGCCAAGGAAGCTGCACAGGCTGCGAAGGAGAAAGAAAAATCCGACAGGCAAATCGCGCAGACCGCCAAAGAACTCGACCGGGAAATGGAAAAATCCCGGAAAGAACGAAACGCGCAGTTCCAGAAATTTGAGCAGGAACAGAGAGAATACGAAGCCAAGCAGCACAAAAAGCGCGTCGAGGAAATCCAGTTCGAGGCGGAGGAACAGCGCAAACAGAAGCAGGCAGAACTGGAAGTAGAGAGGCAAATAGCGGCTGAAATCGAGGCCGTTCACGAGGAACAGCGCAAACGGATGGCGGCGTTCCAGCAGGAGCAGGCACAATGGACGGCGCAGAACGACGCCGAACAGCACCGCAAGAATGCGGAAGCCATCCAATTCGAGGCGGAGGAACAGCGAAAACTTCGTGAAGAGCAGGAACGGGCTAACAAAGAGCGGGAAAAGGCGGCGGAGACCGCCGTCACGCTGGAGCGCCAGTATTCCAACCTCATCCGCCAAATCCAGAATCTCAAGGCGCAGTACCCGGAGGGCACGTTTGATGACATTGAGCAGCAGGCGCGTGAAGCCAGGGACGAACTCAGGAATCTGGATAAGACGACCGAGGACTACGCAAACAGGGTAAAGAACTCTTCCGGGATCTATCAGAGGCTTCAGCGTGACCTTGCCAACACCCGGCAGGAAACGAGCAAGCTGGACAAGGTGACGGAATCCTTCTGGATGAACATCCAGAAGTTCGCCCGCTGGTATATTGGCGGAAACATCGTCACAAAGGTTATCGGAAGCCTGCGGGAAGCCCTGTCCACCATGAAAGAGGTGGACACGGAGCTTGCCAATATCCAGAAAGTCACAGACCGGACAACTGCACAGATGAAAGCTACAGCGGAGGCCGCTTATGACGTGGCGTCCGCTTACGGTGTTGCCGCGCAGGACTATTTGGAGAGTGTCGGCGAATTCGCCAAGGCCGGTTTCGGAGACATGTCCGAACAACTGGCGGAAATCGCCACCAAGACACAGCTGGTCGGTGATGTTACCTCCTCCATTGCCAACAAGTTCCTGATCGCCAGTAACGCGGCATGGGAGATGGGTGGCAACGTAGACCGGCTTAATCAGATGCTGGACGCCGCCAACGTAATTGAGAACAACTACGCCACCAGCATCGAAAAACTTGCACAAGGTATGCCAATTGCCGCTAGTATCGCAGCACAGGCGGGGATGACCTTTGAGCAGACCATAGCCGCCCTCGGCACGATCACAAGCGTCACACAGGAGACCGGCACCAAGGCGGCCACTGCTCTCCGCGCCCTGATTCTGAATATTATCGGCGCGGTTGGAGAATACGAGGACGGCATTGAGGTCACGGAGGAATCCGTGAAATCTTTGGACGGCATCCTTCAGGTCTATGCGAAAGACGCGCTCGCGGCGGCAGACGCTGCGGGGACGGTCATCAACCCGATGGAAGCCATCGCCGCACTTGCGAAAGCCAGCGAAGAGGGTCTCGTCAATCAGGCAGAACTTTTTGACGTTCTCTCCAGCTTGGGCGGCAAGCTCCGTACCAACCAGTTGACCGCCCTTGTGCAGAACTACGATATGTTCCTTGAGATGCTGGACAAGACTACGCAGAGCGCCGGGAGCGCCGATAGAGAGATCGGCGTCATGCTGGACACCTGGGAAGCCAAGACCAACATCCTCAAGAACACATGGACGGAGTTCGTCTCCCACCTGATCGACACGGGAGTTATCAAGGACGCGCTGGACACAATCACGAAGCTGATTGACTTCCTTGATACCAAGACCGGGACGGTGACGATTAAACTCGCCGCACTAAGCTATGTCTTTGTCGGGCTTGGCAAAGGTATTCACAACACCTTAAAGGACGCAAAAGACCTCGGAAGCCTCCTTGAAAAAATTCTTCCGTCCCTAAAAGGTCTGGCGGGAACGACAGCGGGAGCGATAGCCGGAATTGCGGCAATCGCTGCCGGAACGACCGTGGCTACCGTTGCAATGTATAACAACCTCACCGTTACTGAGGAAGAATACAAGCAGGCTACGGAGGATGCCACTAACGCCTACGAACTCGCCAAGTCAGAATATGACGAACTGGTCTCGAAAAGTGGTTCACTGACGGAAGCGGAGCAAAACCGCCTAAGTATTCTGAAAGAGCAGCTTGAAACCCTTAGAAAGCAAAAGGGAACAAGCACCTATCAGCAATACATGAGCCAGTATGACCCGACAGACCCGAACAAAAACGCGGCTTCTGTTGCAACACAGCTTCAGAGAGACTACAACTATCAGCTTCAGATGGCCCGCGATCCAAATAACGGATTGCAGAGGAATATCTGGATTAAGAACGCGGAGGAAACCAAGCAAAAAGTCCGCGAAATGGCGGACGCCCTTCGAGAATACTCCGAGCTTCTTGGGCAAGACCTCCCGGAGAGCGGCAAGTATGCCCTCGTCACGCTGGACAATATGATAAAGGCGTGGGACGAGGAAGAAGAAGCTGCCAGAAAGGCGGCGGAGGAAACAAACAAAGCCGCCGAAGCTGAAAACGAAGTCGGGGAACAGGGGCAAAACGCGGCACCAAAAGTAAAAACCTTGGCGGAAAGGCTTGCGGAAGCCAGCGACGCGGCGACGGCATACGATACCGCCATCAGCGAAGTCAAGACCGCTCTAGACGAGTTCGGCGCTGGCAGTATAGAAGTCTACAACGCGATGGTAAAACTGGAGGCGGCCATTCCCGGCAGTACCAATCAGCTTTACGACTTCAGCACGGCGACCTGGAAAATTGACGCAAGCCTGATAGAAAGCAAAGCTGACCTTCTGGACTTTATCGACACGCAGAAACAGCTTGAGTTCTCCAACGCCATATCCCAACTGGAGGATATGGCAGCCGCATACTGGGACGTTGCAGGAGCAGCCCTTGCCGCCATGACGAATCAGCAGGCGCAGGCACAGATGGCAGGAGTGCTGGCGTTTACTGGGACTGACGCTTCTATGGCACAGTCTGGAATCAGTTCCCAGCTTGCTGGACTGAAATCGCAAAAAGCCGAGTGGGATGCTTACGTTGCCACTCTGCGGGCGCGGAGTAGCTATCAGCCTGACAGCGGCGGTAGCGGGAGAAGCGGATATACCCCCGTGTCTTCCGCGCCGGAAAGCACCAAAGACCCGGAACTGGAACGGCTGAAAGCCATCGTCAGCCTGGAAAAGGCGGAACTGAGCTTCCTGCAAGCCAGCGGGAAAAGCCTGGACGAGATCAACGCCAAACGCAAGGTCATTCAGGCGGCGCTCCACGACGAGGCGGAATATCTGCGCGGCCAGCTCGAAATCCTCAAGGCGGAGGAAGTCGCGGAAGAGGACAAGGCGGAGCACGAAGCCAAGATAAAGGCGCTGGAAGAAGAAATCCTCGGTCTGAGTACCGAGTGGTGGAACATCCAGAAGAACATCAACGATGACCTCGCCAAAGCGGAAGAAGAGCGCCTCAAGAAGCTGGAAGAAGAAAAGAAACTGCTGGAAGAACAGAAAAAACTCCAGCAGGAGATGTTCGACACCCTCAAAAAGCAGGTTGACGAATACTACGACAAGCTCGTTGCCGACAAGGAAAAGGAACTGACCCTCGAAGAAAGAATCCTTGCGGTACAGCAGGCGGAAGCCGCCCTTGCCAACGCACAGAAAGAGCGCACGGTCCGGTACTACAACGCGGCGACCGGGCAGTGGGAGTGGCAGGCCAACGCAAAGAACGTCAAGAGCGCACAGGACGCGCTGAAAAAGGCGCAGGATGACCTGAACAAGTACCAGCGCGAGCAGGCTTGGAAGGAATTCAAGAGCGCGTGGGAGTACGTCACCGAGCAGATAAAAGCCGGGGCTATGACCTTCAAGGAAGCCTACGACTATATGTACGACGCCATGACGCGGATTCAGGACACCTACGGGGTGGACCTGGGTTACGTCCTTGAAGACAGCATCGGCGGCTTCAAAGACCTGAACTACGGCATAGACGGTCTGACGCAGGAAGTAGCGAACAGCCTTGGGGCCAGCGTAGGCGTACTGGACGAAAAGCTGAAGCAGTACGAGACCGCCGTCGGCGCTTTCAAGGATGCCTTTGACGAGGCTTCCGAGAAGATAAAGAACGGCGAGTGGACGATGGAGGACGCCTACTCTTACCTCCGCGACCGCGCGAAAGAGATAGCCGACAAGTACGGCATCGACATGACCGGCGCTCTGGAAGAAGCCATCGCCGGGATGGACAAAACGAACATGTCCATCGACGAGTTGTGGAAAGCCGTCATCATTAACCTCATGAAAGTCAACTCCGCCCGGTGGTTCGACGCGAGCGACGAGGAAAAGAAGATGCTCCACGCCCAAAACGAATATTTGGGCAGGCTTATCGGCGCGACCTACGACCCCAGCGGTTACTGGTATCTGAACGGAAGCCAGCTTTACGGCAGTCAAAAAGGCGTAGACTACAGCGGCAAGACCACCGGGTACGGAAACTTCACAGGCTCCGGAGGCGGATATGGGATAAGTTCTGGTGGCGGCGGCGGAGGCTCCGGCGGCGGTTCCGGAGGAAGCACCGGTGGAATCGGCTCCAGAAAGGACGCCAACGGAAACTGGGTCTACTATGACAGCTACGGCAACACTTACGCCACGCTGGAGGAGGCCATCGCCGGGAACGCGGCGAACGCCCAGATGCGGAACGCCAGCCGGGGAAAAGTCTATTACGGCAGTCTGATTACGAGCAACCCGGCCATGCAGGAAAACCGATGGACCGACCCGGGAGCATGGGCGGCGTACTCTAAGCTGACGGAAGCCGACCCGGAATACGCCGCCATGCTGTCCGAGATAGAAGCCGCGGCTGCGGGTGGGGCCTCGCAGGAAGAACTCACGGCGATGAAAAACGCCCTTTATTCCGAGTTTGGAAAGGGCTATTTCGGCGCGTATCAGGGAGAGAGCGGAACCACCGGATTCGTCAAAGCTGGGTACGGGAACGCCAACGGAGAACATCTGCTCATCCTCAACGGGAAGCTCTACGAGACCGGCGTGGACGCAGGCACGATGCTCCAAGACCTTTGGGGGAATCGCTGGGAAGTCGGCGCAGACGGTCACACGCTTACTCCGATGGACAGAGCGTGGGAAGCCATGACGGACTTGGATAACAACGACCTGACGATGGCTGGGGCGAATGCCATGAGCGACACCACGGCACCTGCACCTGCGCCGATGGCTGCCAAAAGCGTTACCAACAACAGAGGAGACACCTATAACCTCGGCGGAATCTCCATCGGAGAGCAGGCGGCAAAGACCACCACCGTATTTGAACTGGCGAGGATGGCCGGACAGCTCGGACAATACAAAGGGGCCGTCTGATAAACAAGGGAGGAATATGAATCATGCTGTTTCAGCCAACGAATGTTATCCCCGATTTGAAGTCTGGAATCGGCCTCGGAGTTGTCGATGCGTCGATTAACATGAAAGTATCGTGGCAGGTGAACGGGGATTACCCAGTCATGACGGCTTACGAACTGAAATTCTACCGGAACGATGCGCAAAGCACACCGATTATGTCTACGGGAAAGGTCAATATCAACCCTCCTTTTTACGGCGCGGACGAACTGGGAAATCCGCAATACTTTAGTAAAACAATTTCAAAGCCGGAAAGTTGGGGGCTGGACAACGGGGACGAGTGCAAGATGGTGATTGTCCAGTATTATATGGACGGAAGTACGGAAAAGAGCGTGACGCAGGCTTCTGCCAGCGTCTTTATCACAAGGAAAACCCCGACCTTCACGCTGGCGTCCATCCCCGCTACGGTGACGAGCAGCAGCTATACCTTCACGGTGAACTACAGCCAGCAGCAGGGAGACACGCTGGACTGGATAAGATACCGCATAGCGCAGGGCAGCGACACGGATAATCCCATTTACGACAGCGGCAATATCTACGGCGCGGCGGTGTATACCAGCACCTACACCAGCTTCCGAAGCGGATTCACCTACAGCTTCAAAGCGACGGCGCAGACCAGCAGCGGCGTACTGCTTGACACCGGATGGCACACTTTCAGCGTGAGCTATAACGTAGCGCCCGCCGCAGGCGCAGTCACCGTGGGCGTAGAAAAAGACGTGAACGGAATCGTCGTGGACTGGAGCAGCATGAGTACGGCGACCGGCCAAAGCTACTGGATTATATTCAGGGAGCAGGACGCAAACGGAGTCCTTGCGCGGGTGGCGCAGGTGGCTACCGCGACGAGGAGCATCATCGACTATGGCGCGGCCAGCGGGCAGGGACCATACGATTATCTGGTGGCGGCGGCGAACAGCGCAGGCTCGATAATCGGAACGCCGGTTCGGAGCGAGCAGATCAGACCCATCTTCTACCGCTGGACCCTGCTTACCGCAAAACCGAATGAAGACGGAAGTTTCAGCGTGACGGGTCAGTACCACTTCAAGTACAATCTGGAGCCTGGGAGCGTCAGCAACAACAATGCGCCGAACGTCCTACAAAACTTCACGCCGAACCCCACGGTACAGGCTGCCCCGCAGAACTATCTCAGCGGGACGCTGAAAGCCCTCATAGGCACAGTAACCGGCGGGACATACAGGGACAGCCTCGCCACCAGAAACGCTCTGATGGCACTCAGCGTCACGGAGAACCCCATGTTTCTCAAGAGCAGCAAGGGAGACGTGATGCGCGTCCGGCTGAACGGGGCAGTCACAGCGGCGATAAGCGAAAAGACAGAAGCGCTGGCGCAGACTGTTTCTGTTCCGTGGATTGCACTGGAAGACGCGGCGCAGGAAGGAATCTGGGCGATAAACCTGTAACAACGGGGGTATATCAATGGCGACCTACAATCTTTGGAACGGAATACCGGATAAGCTCACCACCGGGGACGTATTGAATTACCCGTTTTTTGACACGAACAGCAAAAGATACGGCACGACGTTGCAGATGACGCTCCCAAAGGGCGTCTACAGGCTGGAGGTATGGGGCAGTTCTTCCGGATGGTTTAATCTGGAGAATCCGTCAGGCGTCATAAGCGGGGTCGGAAGCGGGACCGGCGGGTATTCCAAAGGAACGCTGACTCTCGGATCAAACACCACCGTATTTCTCGTAAACGGCGGGATAGGTGAAAACGGCGGAAGATACATCGTCTCCCAGACGGCGACCCGGCTCTATAAAACCGGGAGCGGCGGCGGAACGGACATCCGGCTTTTGCAGAATACGCTGTATAACCGCGTTATCGTAGCTGGGGGCGGAGGCTCTGTAGGAAGCCAAACTCCCGATTACTACGCTGCCATTTTTCCGGGCGGCGGAGGCGGAGGAACAAGCGGAACTGGCGGAACTGGGAGATACGGCGCCCCAGGAACACAGACTTCAGGCGGAGCGACCGGACCGGGCTACAATCTGGATAACCACTGGTACAACGACGGCAGCTTCGGAGCGGGCGGTTATTGGTCCGGGAACTACAGCCTTATGGAAGGAATGGGCGGCGGTGGCTGGTACGGAGGAGGGGCTGGTGGCTACCAGGCGACTCGCCAAACCATCGGCTCGCAAACCATTACGATAACTACACGTTACCCGGGAGGCGGGGGGAGTGGCTTCGTCCTTACCAGCGCCACAAGAGGGAACGCCCCGTCCGGCTACGCCTTGGGGAGCGACTATTACCTTACCGACGCGGAAACGAAGACCGGGCGTGATACGGGGAATCCCATCATAGAACCGGACGGGACGACGGCGGAGAACGGACATCTCGGCGGAGGATATATCCGAATCACGGTCATACAAGGTATGCTGGACAGCCCCACGGTCACAGGAATTACCTATCCGGCGGAGGGATTGGTGCGCATTGCTTTTACCTCTGTTACGAACGCCACAGCCTACAAGGTCTACGACGGAAACGGGAATCTTCTGGCTACCTTGGCTGGTTCCCCTTACACCGAGACCGGAATAGCGGACGGGCAAAGCTATACGCGAAAGATAAGCGCCTATTCCAACACTTTCGCGGAAAGCGAGCCAACGGTCGTCACCTTTACCTCTCAGTCCAAGCTGGCAGCACCGACGAATCTCCGCGCCAGCTACACCGCAAACAGCACGACAGTTCAATGGAACGCCGTGAGCGGGGCCACAGGCTACGCAGTGAGCCGCAACGGGACGAGCGTGGGGTCGGTGACAGGCACAAGCTATACCGACGCCAGCGCGGGGGCAGGTACTGGATATACCTATTCCGTCATTGCCACAGCCAGCGGCAGATGGAACAGCGACGCGGCCAGCATCACCACGGCAAACAAGCCTCAGCTCCCCAACGTCACGAATCTCCGGGGAAGCCAGACGGTGAGCAGCGTTACGCTGACGTGGACGGCGGCGGCGAACGCGACCAGCTACGACGTGTTCCGGGACGGTGCGAAGATAGGAAGCACCGGGAGCGTAAGCTACACGGATGCCACGACGAAGCCGGGTACGGCGTACCGATACACGGTAGTCTCCAAAGCCAGCGGGTATTACGACAGCACAGGGACTTCCGTAACCGTCGGCACGAACCCTCAGCTTGATACCCCCACGCTGCTGGAAGCAAATCAGACGCCCACCAGCACCACCCTGAACTGGGATTTGCGGAACTACGGGGCAACCGTCACCTATACTCTGCGGCGTGACGGCATATTGCTCTATCAGGGCGCGAACAAGACCTACACCGATACGGGACTCACGACCGGGCAGACATACACCTACACTTTGGTGGCGGCTATCCCCGGTAGCGCTTACTACGATTCCAACCCCGCCGTGTTGCAGACGCTGATAGGGCGAGACCTGAACACCATCGACCGCCAGAAGGATTACCTGAAATCCCTGCGGCGTCCTTTCACCAAGCTATGCCGCCTGCGCTTTCTGAATCCCAACGGGACGACGGCTTTCGCGCTGGACAACAACCCCCGGAACAAGCGGAGCCGCACGTTTATCGCCAATGGCAATGTTACCGGAAACCTTCAGAACGGGCAGCGCATGAGCGCAACGGTGACGCTGGACAACGCGGACCTGGCTTACGAGACGGCGGTCAACAAGGTCTGGTTCGGCCAGGAGATAGCGCTGGACGAGGGGCTGGTACTCTCCGACGGAAGCGAATACTACCGTCAGACGGGCGTCTTCCTTATCGACAACCCGCAGGAGAAGATAGACCCCAAGACGAAGACCGTCACTTACCGCCTGCTGGACAAGTGGGCGGCGCTGGACGGAACTTTGGGCGGCAATTTGGACGGCACATACGAAGTGCCGGTGGGGACGAATATTTTTGAACCCATCACCGCACTCCTGCTGGAAGACAAGGGGAACGGAAGGCTCGTCGATCCGGTGGCCCCGGTGTATACGGAGTATTACAACGGGAAGACCCAGCAGCTTACCGACGGCACGACGGCTTACATGACGGACAGCCCATATACTCTGACGGTGAGCGGAAACGGTGGAACGCTGGCACAGGTATTCCTCGGACTGGCGGGCATGGTGAACGCATGGATAGGCTACGACAACACCGGACGCCTGCGCATAGACCCCAGCCAGGACGATATACTGGACACCGAGAAGCCCGTCCTCTGGCGCTTTAATCCGGAGGAGACCCAGCTTCTCGGCATGGCATACACCGTCAAGAAAGAGGACGTTTACAACGACTATATCGTGGTAGGGGAAATGCTGGACGATTACGAACAGCCCGGAGGCAGGGCGACCAACACAGACCCCAGAAGCGATACGAACATCTATCTCATTGGCCGCAAGACCAAGTACGAGAGCGCCAGCGGATATGCCACGGACACGCAATGCCGGGACTTGGCGGAATGGAAGCTGAAGAGATCGAGCGTTCTGCAAAAAGCCGTCAGCATTTCGTGCAGCCAGATGATGCACATTGACCTGAACTCCCTCGTGGAGATTGTGCGCACGGACAAACCGGGCAGCCCCATCGAACGGCATCTGGTTCAGGGCTTCACAAGACCGCTGGCATACAACGGAGCCATGACCATAACCGCAGTTTCCGTAAACGATTTGCCCGTCGCAACCGTCACCGGACCCTCGGAGAACGTGTGCGACGGCGGTTCAAACTGAATGTTGGCACCAAAAATCCAGAAGAAGGAGATTGAATGATAACATGAAGATTCTTGTGTTTAGAGACGGCAGCACCCGCGCCATCACGGGAGAGGCGGGAAAGTATTGGCTGACAGGCGAAGACCGGGTTCGGAAACTGAGCGGCAGCATCTCAGAGATTCGGGAAGTTCCGGAGACGGTGAAAATCGAACTGTCTGTCTCTGCGCCCGCCGACCTTGGGGCCTACATCGAAACGGCCAAGCCGAAGAAAAAAACTACGAGGAAAAAGAAGAAGACGGAGGACGCGGAGGATGGAGAACGCGGCGAGTGAGACCATAACCTTTGCTTCCCTGCTGCAAACGGCGGGGGTCATGGCGGCGATTATCGGCGGAGTCTTCGGCATCATCACGCTTGTCATCAACCGGATATGGGCAAAGCGGGACGAAAAGAAGGGAAAGCTGAAGCAGATACTGGACAGTGTTTCCGACGTGAAGAAGGAACTGAAAGACCACATCGCCGCCGACGGCGAGCGTTACGCCGTCCAGTGCCGGACAAGGATACTCCGATTCGCTGACGAACTTATCAACGAGCCAAAGCACCTGCACACGCAGGGGAATTTCGAGCAGTGCTTGCAGGACATCACCGTATACGACCAATACTGCGCAGACCATCCAAAGTTCAAGAACGAACTGACGCTGCGCAGCTCGGAGATCATACGCAAGGTATACGACGAGTGCGCAAGGGAGCACAAGTTCCTGTGAGGCAGTACAGAGTATCTGCCGACGTATCAAAGAAATGAGAGCCACACCTGTACGCTGACGACTTGCGCGGACGTAACCGCACATCTAGCGGCTATGCAGGTGAAATGCAAAGTGGAGGGACCAATATGAGCATTTGGGGAAATCCAATCCTAATTGGCGGACGTGGCGGAGGAAGCCCACACGGATATGCCAACGAAACCTTTGACCTCGCCAAACTCATGGAAGAAGAGCTGACGTGGGACAACACGGCGAAAGAGCAAGAATAATATTACGGGAGGAACCTGAAACATGATTACGAAACACTTCACCAATATGCTGGCGATGGCGGCGGAATCCGCAAACAGTATCGTCGGCGTACTTCCGGCGAGAGACGTGAACGGAAAGGTCTATTATCTCTGCGGACAGTTCAATTTTCCGGGTTCTCGCACCACGACGCCCACAACAACCGCAAGCGCCGCAGGAATCTCCATCGGAACGGGCAACACCGTAGCTACGGCGATGGACTACAACCTTGAAAGCACACTCACGTCCGGAGTCAACCTGACGCTGACCAACACCACCATCGGCGTGGATACTCAGGACGGCCTACCGTATCCCTATGTGCAATACAATATCACCGTGACGAACACAGGGAGCGAAGCCGTCACCATCGCGGAAATCGGATACAAGCAGACATTCAAAGGAACCACGAAGCCGCAGGGGACCAGCGCTTCCGATTGTGTCTGTCTCATCGACCGCACGGTGCTCAGCAGCCCGATGACTATCGCGGCAGGCGACGCAGGCGTTATCGAGTACGTCATCAAAACGAAGCCACAGGCGGCGAAAACCGTAAGCGGCGTGGACATCGTGAGCTTCACCTACGGTACGGACGCTCAGGTGGGAGCTATGATAGACGCGGCCCACAACGGAACCATCAACCTTCAGACCGACGGCGGATGGCAGGTGGGCGATATGCGTACCATCACGGTGGGGGCTTTCACCGGTGGTGTAAGTTTTGCGGAGCAGACCATGACCATCGCCATTTCCTCCTTTGAAGACTACAACTCCTGCGGATGCGTCATGCAGTTCGACTTCGTGGAATCCCTGACTCCTGGGTGCGGAATGAACGCAAGCAACACCAACGTGGGGGGCTATGGCGGGAGCCGAATGTATACCACAACGCTTCCCGCGATGGTAAGCGCCCTTCCCAGCTGGCTCAGCAGCCGTCTTCTCACCTTTAACGTGCTGGCAAGCGCGGGAGGCCAGTCCGCTACCATCGAAACGGTCGGCAACAACAAACTTGCGCTGAGAAGCGAGATTGAAATATTTGGCACAACGTCCTATTCGGCTGCCGGAGAGGGGTCACAGATCGAATACTACAAGACGAGTGGAAACAGGCAAAAGCAGAGTGGCTACTCCGGTGCCGCCAACTCCTGGTGGGAGCGCTCCCCCAACGCATCCAACAGCAGCTCCTTCTGCGCCGTCTCCAACTACGGCACCGCCTTCGGCAACACCGCCAGCTCCGCCTATGGGGTGAGTCCCTTCGGCTGTATCTAACCCAAGCGCCTTAAAACCCGCCGGGCTCAGTCCCGGCGGGGAAACAAAAAAACGAAAGGAGGAAGCTGTGTCAGTTCCGACATGGAAACGTAAACCATCCTCGGCGGAGTTCATTTACCAGGTATACCAACTGAATATCCGACTTGGAGAGATCCTTGCCAACAAACCGCAGAAATACAAGCAGAACTACACGGATCATATCGTCAAGACGGCGCTGGAAGCGCTGGAGCATCTGCAAATCGCGGATTCCATCTACCTGAGCAAATACAGCGGCGAGCAGGATTACCGCATCCGACGGGAGCACCTGCTGAAAGCGCGGGGCCAGATCGAGCACCTCTCTACGGCTGCGTATATCCTGCTGGAAATCATACGGAAGCACGACTACGCCTCCGAGGGGCCGCAAAAAAGCGACCGGCTGTACGCAAAGCTCTACGATCAGGAGATGGAGATCGGCGACCGCTGCGAGCAATGCTACAAGCTGATATCCGGCGTCATCAAGTCCGATACGGAAACATATAAAAAGTATATCAGACCGCAAAAAGGCGGTTCCTGATAGAACGGCCACGCCTCCAAAGGTACCGCCAACAACTGGTGGGAGCGCTCCCCCAACGCATCCAACAGCAACAACTTCTGCAACGTCAACAACAACGGCACCGCCAACAACAACAACGCCAGCTCCGCCAATGGGGTGAGTCCCTTCGGACGTATGCAAAGGAAAGGGCAGGACAGCAGAGTAGCGCCGAGTGAAAAGAAGCCCTTTAGTATCTTTGATACAGGGAGGTATGGACCGGGCTTGGGGCGCTGAAGCGCCTCCTGCGAACTGGGCTGTGGTTTGGCTTCACGCCGACACGGGGGTGAGGTCAATGGCAGGGGCACGGACTGCACACAGCCATTTCGCATGGGAAGCCCCACAACGGAAGACTTGATAAAGCCGGAGCGGATCTTAGAAAAGATGTGTGAGTGCGAAGAATCCGTGCGCTGGAAGGCTTCCACACAGAGCTTCGAAATTGACACGCTCCGATGGGCGGCGAACACACGGAATCAACTGCGGGACGGAAGTTACCGCTCCAAAGGATTTCACAGCTTCGATATCGTGGAACGGGGGAAGCCGAGGCACATCCAATCCCTTCACATCAGCGACCGAACAGCGCAGAAGCTGGTCTGCCAGTACGCCATCATCCCGCAGGTCTATCCCAGACTCATCTACGACAATTCCGCGAGTCAGAAGGGAAAAGGCACGGACTTCGCCCTGAAACGGCTTAGGGAGCATCTTCGGTGGCATCTCGCCCGGTACGGGAAGCGGGGAACCATCATTGTCATGGACTATCACGCATACTTTGATTCCATCCCGCACGACGGACTGAACCAGTGCCTGACAAAGGGCATCGAAGACCCGCTTGTAATCCGATATATCACGGACTCCATAAACAGCTACGAGGGGACGCGGGGTATCGGGTTAGGGTCTGAAATCAGTCAGAGCGGTGCGGTGTCGTATCCAACTCCTATCGACAAATATGTGAAGGAAACCTGCAAGATACATTGTTACGGAAGATACAACGATGACAGCTACATCATCCACCCGAACCGTGAATACGCACTGCATTGCCTGGATGGGATACGCCGCAAGGCGGAGGAACTGGGAATCGAGATCCATGAGGAAAAGACAAAGGTACACAATCTTGCAACGGACGATTTTGAATACCTGAAGAAAAGAATCCACATCACGGAAACGGGGAAAATCATCTTTCGCATTACGAGGAAGAATATTCTAAGGGAGGAGAACCGTATCCGAACGCAGGCGGAGGAATATCAGGCGGGAAGAATCCCGCTGCGAACCGTGCTTCAAAGCTACCAGTGCTGGCGCAGTTACGCGCAAAAATGCCAGTGTTACGACGCGGTTAGAAACATGGACCGGTACTTCACCAGCGTGTTCTGGGACGCAATCCGGCAGGAAACGGGAGGCGCGACGGTGCGGTACGGGCACCCGACAAGGATTCGCAAGGAGAACGAATATGAGCAAGCAAGCGGTTATTGATGCAGCCAGAGCCGACCTTAGCTACACCGAAAATCCTCCAGGCTCAAACATGACCAAATACGGTGAAGCCTATGGCATGAATGGTGAGCCATGGTGCGTGGAGGCGTTGTGGTATTGGTTCAACGAAGCTGGGGAGCGCATGGCGTTTTTCGGCGGCGGAAAGACGGCCTCCTGCCGGACGCTCCTGCGGTGGTATCGGGAGCAGGGGCTGACGGCGGACAAGCAGGCCATCCAAGTCGGGGACATTCTGATCCTGAATTTCTCCGGGAAGAAGAGGGACGGCGAACTGGACACGGAGCATTGCGGGCTGGTGGTGGAAAAGGGGCCGCTGGCCGGGACGTGGTACTGCGTGGAGGGAAATACGTCTCCCGGAGAAGAGGGTTCACAGGACAACGGCGGCTGCGTCGCCCTCAAGCTGCGTTCCGTGAAGAACGTGGTTGGGGTATGCCGACCCCAGTACAAGCCGGAAGAGGCGAAGCCGACCGTGCCTGACTATAAGGGCAGATGGAGCGAGGCATACTGGGAAGAGGGAATCCGCCGTGGCATCATTACGGAATCCAAGGACGGAATCTACCGCCCGAAAGACACGGCGACAAGGGAAGAAGTGCTGGCTATGATACTTCGGAACGACGGGTATCACGGATAAAGGCTGACACTTACCATGGAAGTGGATAATAGTGACGAAGGAAAGGGGGAGTGACACATGGCTGACGCAAAGGAAAACAAGAGCGAACTTGAGGCGATGGAAGAATTCGCCAAGCAGATGTGGGAACGCTACTTCAAGCCGAAAGCCAGCGAAGAACTGCTGGGTCACTCCCTGGACGGCTATAAGGCCACCGTTAAGACCAATAACGGCGACGGAACGCTGACGGTCACACGCCCTTTCGACTGCTGTGAACAGACGCTCCGCTGCCCTCCGGGACTGGCGGAAACCGCGCAGCCGGGAGACCAGGTTCTCGCGGTTAATCTTGGAGACGCAAGCAACTCTTTCGTCCTCTGCAAGACCGATCTGAGCGGTCTTGGCGGCGGGGGGAGCGGCTACAGGCCGATTTCCTATGACTTCTCCACAATAGACAGCGGATTCTTTACGGAGGTCGTAAGCAGCCCTGCTTCCAATATTACGACGATATATGACGTGACGCGGGACGAATTACAGAGAATCACGAAGATTACGAACACCACCGACGGATGGGAAACGGCGGTGAGATGGTAAGATGAACTACGACGAAAACAGCTTCCTAATGGGGATCACCGTCGGGCGCAGCATGAAAGGCGTCACCGTCGTCACGACAGAGGTTCACGACCGATGCCCCAAAAGCAGCGGGTTCGTGTTCTGGGACTTCACCGCATGGTATCCTACACTTGAGTTTATCACTTACGCCGTCAGAAGTTCTGAATACTGGCCGACATACCGGCAGGAAGCACTGCTGGACGTGGCTTCCGCTTTGGAAGAAATGTCATGGGATTCCTCGGCGGACTGGGAACCCTATGTCCCGCCTGATCCCGATGAAGACTGAGAAACTGGAGGCAGAACAAAATGCCGATGTATAACGGGAACTACGTCGCCCCGGTATGGATAAACGATATGGCTCCTGCCATCAACGACACGGAACTTCTGGCGATGTCGCAGACGATACAGGCGAGCCAGATCCTGAAGGGGAGCGGAGCGCCGACGCAGTACACATCCGGCGTGCCGGGCCAGCGGTACGCGGACACCAGCACGACGCCCTATACCATCTACCGACTGGTGACGGCTGCTCAGGATGCCAATGTTTGGGCACCGGATACTGACGCCAACGGGAACCTGGCTTTGGACTATAACAGTTCTTCCACTTATGCCGCCGGAGCATACTGTATTCACGCCGGTATGCTTTACAGATGCACGACCGCCATCACGCAGGGCGAGCCGTGGACGGCGGCGCACTGGACGAGGGCATATGCGGCAGTGGACCTGGCTTCCCACGTCGGAAACAAGAACAATCCTCACAACGTCACGGCGGCGCAGGTAGGTCTTGGGAGCGTGGATAACGTCCGGCAGTATTCCGAAAGCAATCCGCCACCTTATCCCGTCACATCCGTCAACGGAAGCACCGGCGCGGTGACGGTGAGCGTACCGCAGGCGGCTACGGAAACACCCGTCATGGACGGCAACGGAGCGGTGGGTACAAGCACAAAGTTCGCCAGAGAAGACCACGAGCATCCGAACGACACGAGCAAGCAGGACGCAATCAAGACAGGAACCGTTACGCTTTCAGCAACGTGGAGCGGGTCGTCAAGCCCATTTAAGCAGACGGTTACGGTCACGGGCGTTACGGTAACGAGCAACAGCAAGGTGGACTTGCAGCCTACAGCGGCGCAGATCGAAACTCTGATTTCCGCCGGAGTCACTAGCATGGTGGTGGAAAACAATTCCGGTACGCTAACGGTTTACGCAATCGGGTCTGCTCCGTCTGAGGCGATGACCTTGCAGTGTACCGTGGAAGAAGTAACTTAGCCGGGAAGAGCGCAAGCATAGCAAGCTATATATCAAGCGCAAAAAATAAAAGGGACCGGGCGGCGTCCTTATTCGGCGGAATGGCAAGTGTCAGCCTGACGGCTAACACCAGCATGATTCCGCCGAAACGTCCTTTTCAAACCTAAGCCTTTCGCTTCGGTTTGATTTTTAAGACGATGGACGCGGCTGCGGTCCCTTTGTGGTTTTGGCGGGAACTTGTAAGGATTTCTTACAGGTTGGGACGATAAGAGGGTGCGGCCCCTCATCCGCCGCCTGCGGGCGGCACCTTCCCCCAGGGGAAGGCGGGGACGGGGGTCATACGGCGGCGCGGAGGGCGGCGAAAGCGTCGGCGGCGTGATCCGTCGGGGCGGTGGGGCGGAGGCGGTCGAGATAGCGAGCCGTAGTACCAACCGACGAATGTCCCAGAAGCTCCTGAATGTCGTCCTCCCTCATGCCGCTGTCCCACAGGTAGGAGGCGTTGGCGTGGCGGAGGGCGTGGGTGCGGATGCCGGATTCCTTGCCCAGCACTGTCTTCGTGAAACGCTCCACCATCGTGCTCAGCTCCGTCCTGCTGAACATCTGCCACGAGGCGGTGTCAGTACCTTTCCCGAAAAGAATTGCGTCTACGGGCAGCGTAGACGGTCTGAGCGGGTCGGAGAGCCAAGCAGCGACGGCATCCTGCGCCGCCTTTGGGTAGGGTGCGGAGCGGGCCTTGCCGCCCTTGCCGCAGCGGACGATCAGTCGGTTCTCGGAGGGGATCAGGTCACAGAGACGCAGCTCCCGGAGTTCCGAATTTCTGAGGCCCGAAGTGAGAAGCACGGTGACGATGGCGTGGTTGCGGTTGAAGAGCTTCTTCGTGCAGCCCTTGGGGCAGACGGGGGAGAGAAGCGCGGCCATTTCCTCACGGGACAGCAAGTGGTTGTACGGGGCGGGGGGCGGAACTTTGGTCTTGACGGCGGAGGGGGTGCAGGGATTCTCCGCGCAGTATTTCCGCTCGGTCGCCCACGCGAAGAAGAGGCAGAGGGATTCGAGGTAGGCGCGGACGGTGGACTGCTTCAGCCCACGGAGATGGAGCAGGGATTTGTATTCGTCGATATGGGCGACGGTGATCTCCCCGTCGGCGTCCGGCAGGGAGACGGCCTCGGAGAACAGGCGGAGGTTGCGCTCATGGTTCTCCACGGTGGCGGCGGTCTGCCCGGAGGCGCGGCAGTAGTTAACAAAAGCGGCGGCGGCTTTATTGTAATTCATGTGTGTTCTCCTTTCTCACCAGCCGACGCAACGCATCCGTCTGCGTTGTGCTGGCGTTGTAGTTGGATTTCTTTTTATTTACGCTGAGTTGAGTTGCGTTGTTTTAGATATCGGGTGATATCAAACGATATCAGACGATGCTACAGCCAGAACTCAGGCTCTTGGCTTCTCTCCCATTCGGTGAAGTCGAGCGGGATTTCCCCGTGCTTTTCCGTTTCCCGAACATAGACGGCGTACTTGGATTTCTGAACCTTGTCTTCGTACTTCTTCCCATCCTTTTCAATTCGGGGGCGGAGACCGTCGAAGCACATTCCGGTCATATCGTCCAGGACCGGTTCTTTTCCTAGCTCTGCGAAGTCGAGAATTGCGGTGAACAATTCCCCGCGCTGTTCAACGGATAACCGTTCGACCTGTCGGCGGATATCGAAGTAGATCATCACGCCGGGTTTGCTGCTTTTTTCTTTTTTCATTTCCGAACCCTCCTTGCAAAAAGCCCGTCCTCCGCAGGAAGCCGGAGAACGGACTTTATCGCAAGAAATTTTATGCCGCCTCCTGTGCAAGCAAGAGGCGGCAAGGGTATTTCAACCCACTACAATACCCCGCCAAGGGTACAATAGCCGAAAAGAAAGCCGCGGTACTTGCACACCGCTACCTACGACCGGGCGTTGGCGCACCCGGTTATCTTGTACTGACAGTATAACACAGGCGCGGCGGAATTGCAAGGGGAAAACGGTTTTTTCATTTCCGCAATGGATTATTGGAAGTACAGTTGTAATGTTCTCATTCCATCGTGGGGTAATCGAGGGGCTTCCAGCAGGCGATGCCGTCCGTCAGGCCGTCGGTGGAGGTCTTCAGCTTGCGCCAGGTCATCGCCTGACGGGGGCCGTCCGGCTCGCAGACGTAGAATCCGGCTTCCTCGACCGTCACGCCGCCCTCGCCGATGAGCATGGAGGCGGGGCTGTCGGGGTTCTCGTTGAAGTAGGTGTCGCCGGGTTCGTACCATGTGCAGATGCAGTAGGCGCGGTCGTCGGGATCGGCAAAGGGTTCGTCGGGGAGCGGGAAGTGGCCGCAGTATTCCAGAGTAAGGACTTCTTCGCCGGATTCAGGCTTTTCAGAGTCGAGTACAGATATCCAACCGTTATTTCTTCTCATGTGATTTCTCCTTTTCGTTTATGAATTTTGTTTTCAGAATAGCAAACCCGCCGGGGAAATGGAAGCGCCCCGGCGGATTTATTTTTTGGTGCGCGAAGTGCGGCGTCAGCCCTGTTCGCCAAGTTCGAGAACGGGAACTTGAGTCAGCTCGTAATCGCGGATTTCCTTATCGGTCAAGGGACGGTCGTAGAGAAGAACGTCGTAGTATTCTCTGCCAGGCCAATCGACGCGCTCCACGAATCCATCCATCGGCTGGCAGCCGGGGGAGAAACCGCGAAGCCTCATACCGTAAGCGTAAAGTTTCATCATAAATCCTCCTCGTCATCCCACGAGAGCAAAATACCATCTTCGTTGTAGAGGGTGTCCAGCATTTCCTGAAGCGTGATGCGCTTATCGCGGATGTCTTTCAGGTATTCCAAGCTGGCATCGTAGAGCTTGCGCTTGTCCTCTGCCTCGAAGCCGAAACGGTCATGGAGGACGCGGAGCGTGACCGCCCACGTCGTCTTATGGGTATCGAAGGTGGCGCGGCGGGCGGTCTGCTCCACGGCCTTGCGGAGCTGGAGTTCCAGGTCGATCAGTTCCTTGAGGGTCAGCTTCGCTTTCAGGGCGTTGCGGAGATCGTCCGTGAGGCCGTCGGTGTAAACCGGGTCATAGGTCAGGGTCTTCGGCTTGTGGGGCTTGCCGGAACCGTGCTTCGCTTTTTTGGATTTGGGCATCGGTCAATCCCCCATGTCCTTCCAGCGGCAGCCGTCGCAGGCGCCCTTGTGGGCTTCCTTGTAGTTGCCGCAGCGGAGGCAGAGTTCGTTTCGGCAGAGGCGGAGGTCGGAGAAAAGCGCGTCGATGGCGTCGGCGGCTTCGTCATATAGGGTATCCGGGAAGTCAATGGCAGGCCCCGCCGCTTTTCTCAGCCGATTCGCCAAGTTCTCATAAATCGTCCTGGCTTCCCACTTAGACGCTTCAAAGCATGAGCAGCAAGGGTCGCTCCCCGCTGGGTCGTCTCGATAACGACAGATTTCACATTTTCTCCTCATTCGCTCTTGCCTCCTTTTTCATCCTCCGAAAAGATGTGTAGCGTGGGTTCAGGTCTGCGCCACTCCTGCGGCGGGGCGTAGCCCATCAGCTTCTTGAAGTATTCTTCCGCCATGTACTGCGGATACATCCCGCAAAGGGTGTTGTAGAGCTGTTCCGGGTCTCGCTTCTTTGACTGGCGGCGGTGAAAGGAAAGATCTCGCTTCGGCATTTTTCTTCGCCGCCTTTCACGCGCCGGTGCCGCTGATGCGGTCCAGCAGAGATTCATACATCCGCTTGTAGATGTCACGCTCGGCCAGCAGACGGGTCTTGTCGAGGTCGAGGGTCGTCACCGGGGCCGGGGCGTCCAGCGACAGGGAGTACAGCAGGGCAGCGTCGATCTCCGAAAGTTCTTTCTTCGTGCAGGCGCAGGGGGCGTCGCCACTGTAAGTCATGCGCACCTTGTCCACGGTGGAGACCTGCTCGCACAGGGCGGTGGACTGCCTCCCCGTGGCATGGAGAATCACATGGCTGGGGGAATCCTGCTTCGGGCGCGTGGTGAGGTAGACAACCTCCACGCAGTTGCGGCAGCGGTTCAGTTCGTCGTTGGAGACGATAACGGCGGGGCGTCCGCTCCAAATCTCGGAGCCGGTCTCGGAATAGTTGGGGGCGACATAGTAGATTTCTCCGCGCTTGTAGTCAGGCATTGTTCTTTCTCCTTTCAATCTTCGTCGGACACTTCGATGTGTACGCCGTCTTCCCCTTCGTAGATGTACTTCACGGTCAGGTCTTCGTACTCCTCCGGGAGTTCGGATGCGAGGTCATCGGTGTTTTCAACGTTCATCAGGATGATCTCGTTGGCTTCTTCGTCGAACTTGGAAACACGAATGTCTCCCTGAATGGTGATTTGATTTGCGAGGTCATAAAGGGTCATAACAATTCCTCCTTAAAACAATTCGAGCCTCGCCCGGTGGGGCAAGGCTCGTTTTTTCATATCCGAAATGAATGATTCGTTTGCATTATACTACAAAGGATATGTAATCCGTAAGATTAACGGGGACGCGGGGGATCAGTCGGTATCGACGCGCTGTTCGATCAGGCGGTTTTCGTATTCAATCTGGTCGGCCACGCTCTTTGCCGCGCCGGATGGGGTGTCCGGGTAGGTGTCGTGTGCGCCGCAGGAAGGGCAGGGGATTTCGTTGAGGTAGCCTTTGGAATCGCGCTCCGGTTTTTCGGATGCGAAATGTTTGCCGCAGTTGCCGCAGAAGTAGCGGTAGGCCATATTGGTTACTCCTTTCTCACCAGTTCCGGCTCGTCTCCTTCGCAGAAAGGATAGACGCCGTATTCGCAGGGGGCGGCACGTCCGGATTCGACCCACGCGGGGTTCGTGGCGTCCGTGCCAAGGTAGCCCTGTTCGGTCAGGTAGACTTTCTTTTCGTGACCGTCCAAAAGAACGGTGTCGCCGTCGTGGATTTCTTCTCCGTGGATGTCGTAGTAGCGGGTGGTGTCTTTTTCGTAAGTGATTTTCATTTTGTTTTTTTCCTTTCAGAAATGAGTTCACCCGCCCGGAAACCTGGACGGGTGATTTTTGTTTTGCGCCCTATACCATGCGCAAGTCATTCAGAATATTCCACTCAGATAAATTTTCCTGCGTCTTCAACGGTCAGACCGTCGGGGATATCGTCCTTGGTAAGGTCTCCGCCCCAGGCATAGACGTTCCCGTACTTGTCGCGGAGGAAATAGTAACTTCCCCTGTGTTCTCCGGGGAGCATGTCTTCGTATCCGACGAAGATGCCGTCCTTGGAGAGACGGGGAACGGCTTCGTAAAAGCTGACCTGGGACCATTGGAGTTCCAGAGGGGGGATTTCTTTCCAGTAATGACCTTTCCATTGCTTGGAGAAATCCACCATCGTCTCCCTGTTGACGCACACGAGGAGGCGCGGATACTTCGCCTGGGGAAGTTCGACACCCGTATGGTCTTCATACTCCTCCGCATTGTGGCAGACGAGGTAGTCCGGCTTTTCTCCCAGTTCTACGCTGCCGGGGGAGATGTCCTCCAAGACATTCCGCATGACGAACGGGGCGACATTCCATCTCCAGATGGCATCCTTGATGCCGATGATGTCGGTCGTGGTGAAGACTTCGCAGTCGAGGACGACGGTTCCCTCCTTGTGGAGCTTGCGGATAAGATCGATTATCGTCATTGCATCAGTTCCTTTCTTTTGTTCTGCGGAAACTCAGCCGCATTCGTATTGAGCTTCGGTGATCAGAGCGAATCCGGCGGGATTCATGATGTCCAGAGTGCCAACGTAATCCCGTCCGTTCCACACGAAGGCGACGTTCGGAAAATACTTCCACCCTTGTTCGTTCGGCTCGTACTTGTCGCGGATGCGAACGAACGAATCGAAGTCATGGTCGGCAACGGCCTTGGCAACCAGTTCCGCTTCCCCGGTATTGCGGAGGACACAGTGGTCATACCAAAGGTATATTACCTCAACCGGGGAAGAATCGGAAGGGGGGGCAGGAGGATTTTTTTCCTGCTCGAACTTCTGGCTCAGGTCATCCAGCTTCGCGGCGAGGGAGGAAACCTCGTCCATGATGCTCTCCTTGCCCAAGCCGGAGCAAGCGTTCTGGTATACCTCGTCATCCCTTTCGCACAGTTCCCACAGGGCATTGTAGATTTCTTCCTTTGCGCGGTCGTACTTGTTCATGGCAGTCTCCTTTCGTCAGCAAAACTCTACGGTCAGCATTTTCCCGCCGCCGATATAGAAGTCGTTGGCGACGAGCGGGTCTTCCTCCCAGGTCTCTTTGGCATCGCGGAGGATCTTTTCGTAGCGCTTCTCGCCCAGCAGTTCCTTGACGCTCTTCTGGGTGGTTTTCTTTCCGTCGATATAGAACTCAGTCTTCATTGTGTTCTCCTTTCATATTCTGGTATTCCGGGGTCTGCATGTACTCCACATGCTCTTTGACGATTTCGCACAGGCGACGATATCCGTCGTGAACCTGGGCTTCCGTGATGACCTCCAGCTTCCCGATGAGCTTGCTGATCTCCTCAAAAGTAGCAGTATCAGGCAGGGACTCCGCCTCGTCTGCGCTATCGTCAATGCCGCAATCCAATGCGGCGTCGCGGATACTGTCGATGATGTCGTCCGGGAGTTCCTTTTCAGAATTGGAAACTTCCCACAGGGCGTCGTAGATCAGGTCATCCCCATCCCAAAGGTCATCGCAGTGCGAGGATACTTCGACGGTGTACAGCCCGTTTTCGCGGACGATGCGGGCATATCGGATTTCTTTTCTGCACCCGAACCAGTCGGTATCGAAGTCCTCGCCGGAAGCCATCGCCTCCCGCAGGATTTCTTCGCTTCCCTCGTACCAGTCGGTCAGGGCATACTTGGAAGCGTATTCTCCGCAGCAGATGTCAATGTTTTTCATTACGCGCCCTCCTCCTTGGTAGTTGTGGTGTACAGCCAGGGGAATTCTTTCACGAGGTCTTTTCCCTGGCGGGCGGCGACGGCCACGTTCAGCGTGATGTCCGCCAGTTTGTCCTGCACGGCGAAGAGCGTCTCCTGATCCATCAGGTCGTCGCTGCTCCACACCATCTTCTGGAGTTCTTTCAGTTCAGTATAGACTTCTTTCAGAGTCATATGCGTTCCTCCTTTTTTGTTTTGCGCCCTATACTATGCGCGGGGCGGAAAGAATATTCCGCCCCGCAGGAAAAAGTTTGAGGGACCGGCTACTCAGCCGCCCCCTCGTCTTTGGCTTTTTGTTTTGTGTAGGTAACTCCGAACTCCCCCTTGAGAACAAGGTCAAGCCCGGTCTCTTTCTCCAACAGGGTCGTAATCCATTGCTGGAGACTTCTAGCGCCAGATTGCTTTGCGTACTCTTTCAGTTTTTCTTTCATCCCCGCTGGAATCTGAAGTTCTATGCGGTCGTAATGGGTTCTGATATACTTGTGTGTAGCCCGCGAAACAACATCAGGGCTGTTGGGCTTGCGTTTTCTTTCCGCCATGTTATCACCTCTGCGCGATAATATCATATCCGTATATATGAGTCAAGCGATTCCGATCCACCTCACTTTCATTTTTCGCTGCGCGCTCAGGTAGTCCAGCCCTTGTTCAGTTCGATTTCACGGACGTTGCCGGAGTCGATGCCGTGGTACTCCAGCCAGTCCGCTTTGTTCTTGAACCCGTTGTCGCGGAACGAGCCGAACTGCCGATTGTATTCTTTTACCAGCGCCTTGATGCAGTTTTCCGGGGAATCGCCGATGGCGTTTACGAAGTAGTTGCCCACGACCACTTCCGCAGAGTACAGCTTCATGATCCGTTTTCTCCTTTCCGAATTTCAGATGACACAGGCGGTGAGATTCCACGCATTGCCCATCTCATAGTACAGACCGTAGC
>Ga0326514_10000371_pt1 | contig 30933 bp, 21 predicted proteins | sample 3_2548_0518_D_FD_203653 | JGI IMG/M metagenome (GOLD analysis project Ga0326514, IMG submission 203653) | Bovine rumen microbial communities from UC Davis, California, United States - 3_2548_0518 | ecosystem: Host-associated > Mammals > Digestive system > Stomach > Rumen | place: USA... | reverse complement strand
TATTGAGGAAATACTTCAGTATTGGATAACACGATTCACTTACTGTACATAATTGAGAGAGAATTATGGAAAGAATAAATTTGAAAGATCTTCCTAAAACCAAGGAAGAGAGAAAGAAGATTTATGAATCTTTAAGTTCTGATAATGTTTATGTTGTTTATGATAAGGATGCATGGAGAGAATTAACTCATCATAAAGTTATTTATGCAGAACCTATCGTTAATAACAAAGGTACTTTTCTGTATGGTATTAAGCCTATGGCAGAAATCTATAATCCTATGTTTAAGGAGAAGAGAGAGTTAACTGATAACATAGTTAAGCAGATTATAGATGGTACTTATGAGAACCAAAGTAACTATATTATTAATAAAGCTGAATATCCTGATGATACTAGATCTATAGATCTAGCATTACAGAAGCTTAAATCATATCCAACTCTTACCTGTGATATAGAGTGTAATGGTCTTAAATTCTATAATGCTGGTCTTATTTCTATTGCATTTGCTTATTCCAAACATGATGGTGTAGCTTTCAGAGTAGATAATAAGAAACCTATTATGAATTTACTTAAGAGTTTCTTTGATACCTATACTGGTAAGCTTGTATTCCATAACATGGCTTTTGATGCTACTAATCTTATTTATAATCTTTATATGGATGGATTGGAGGATAGAAAAGGTCAATATGAAGGTCTTTCTAATTTATTTCGTGATAAGTGTTTTGATGACACTATGCTTATGGCTTATCTTTGCACCAACTCCTGTGCTGGAAATCATCTTGGCTTGAAAGAACTGGCTATGGAGTATTCTGGTGATTATGGTATTAAGGTAGGAGATAATACTGAGAATATCGATGACAAGATATTGCTTGAATATAATCTTAAGGATGTATTAAGTACTTATTATCTTTATGAGAAATATAGTCAAAAGCTTATAGAAGAGAATCAGGTAAATACTTACCAGAATATCTTCTTACCTAGTCTTAAAGTTATTACTTATACTCAGTTAGGTGGATTATTTATTGATAAGCCAAGTCTTGTTAAAGCCAAGAGAGAGTTGGAAGACAAGATTGGTCAGTGTTTTGATGATATCAGCAGTGATTCAAGAGTTAAGCAGGTAGAAGATATCTTAGCTCAGAATCTTGCAGATAAGTGGAATGCTGAAGGTCATAAGCTTAATAAGACTAAAAAAGATTATCCTGTTAAGTTTAATCCTGGTTCTAATAAGCATCTTACCTGTTTGTTATATGGAGTAATGAATAAGCCTGTTACTAAGCTGACTAAGAAGAAGTCTCCTAGTACATCTTCTGATGTAATAGAGGAGATGAATATTAAGAATCCAGATAAGCTTCTTGAGAATATAGTTAACTGGTCTAAAGCACAGAAGATACTTACAGCTTTTATTCCTGCATTTGAATCTGCACCTGATTCTCTTGGAGGTAAGAGACTGTATGGTAACTTCCATTTAGGTGGTACTGTATCAGGAAGATTATCAAGTTCTGATATTAACTTACAGCAGTTACCTAGTACTGGTTCACCTTATGCTCATCTGATTAAGTCTATATTCAGAGCACCTAAAGGTTGGGTATTCATGGGTTGTGATTACAGAAGTCTTGAGGACAGAATATCTGCTATTACTACCAATGATCCGAATAAGGTTAAGGTATATACAGAAGGTTATGATGGCCATTGTCTAAGAAGTTATCATTACTTCAAAGATCAGATGACTGATATAACCAAACAGTTACAGGAGCATCCTGAGAATGAAGTAAAAATTATTAACAGTATTAAGAAGGTACATCCAGATCTTAGACAGAATAGTAAAGCTGCTACATTTGCTCTTACTTATCAGGGTACTTATCTTACTCTCATGGATCACTTTGGTTTCTCTGAAGAGAAAGCCAAGCAGATAGAGAAAGCATATCATGATCTTTATAAAGTATCTGATGTATGGGTTAAGACTCATCTGAAAGAGGCAGAAAAGAATGGATATGTTACATGTGCATTTGGATTAAAGGTTAGAACTCCTTTGCTTAATGCATGTGTCATGAGAAATAAGAATACCCCTAAAGAAGCATCTGCAGAAGCAAGAACTGCTGGTAATGCATTAGGTCAGTCATTTGGATTGCTTAATTGCAGAGCAGTAAATGCTACTATGGATAAGGTTTGGAACAGCAAGTACAGGTATGACATTATTCCAGTAGCTCAGATTCATGATGCCAGTTATTACATGGTAAGGGATAACTATGACTGTATAGCATTCCTGAACCAGGTATTAACTACAGAAATGAAATGGAATGATGATCCCATGATCCAGAATAAGGATGTAGAACTTGGTGGAGATATGGAGATTTTCTATCCTACATGGGCTGATGAAAATAGTATTACTAATGATGCTGATACTGGTATCAAAGTAAGGAAGGAGATACTTAATGCCAAAAATTGATATAGATGAAGAGAATGGCTATGTAAATATCAATGATGTTGAATATGATATGTATGAAGCTGGTATCTCTGAGTCGGGTAAGTTTATTGTAAGTCTTCCATGGCTTGAAGATCTTAAGGCTAATCTTAATATCTATAAACAGAAGGATGTTCTTAAGACTAATCTTGGTTCAAGAGTAGAAGTACTTAAAGCTACTATTAAGACTATGTACTCTAAGGATGAGGTAGACAGGCTTAAGAGAAAGATTAAGACTCTTGAAACCAAGAATGAGTCTGCTAAGAAAGTAGTAAATATAGTTAATAATAGTAATAGGATACTTAATAGATCTATAGATCTACTTGATAAGCAGTCTAAGTTTCTTAATGAACTTTATAATCTGGTTAAAGCTGAAGGTATGATGCCTGAGAAAGTATTTGATTCAGGTGAAGTATTCAGAGTTAGTACAGAGGATATTGCTTATACTGCTACTGCTTCAGATCCAAGATTTAATTATTTATTCAGAGTAGGTCTTTCTGGTCAAGAGACATCAGGAGTTTATATTGATGTAGGATGTAATGATAAATATCAGCTCCTTGTTCCTGAGAAAGCTCCTCTTATTCCTGAGAAGATTATGAGTTACATTCTGTCTGAGTATAAGAAATCATTTGTATATGATTTTGATAAACAGACTATTATGGACAAGTATGTTCCTACTTTGAAGGAAATTAAAGAGTTCTTTAATAAATCACAGGAAATTATAAAAGATGCTCAAGAGACCAGTGGGTAAGAATTTTGGTCAGTTTATTCATGATTTAAGAATGAAGCGAAACCAGTCTCAAACTGGTTTCGCTATATCGCTTAATAGTGATAAATGGAAGACTAAGAGTACATTGGCTACTCGTGTAAGCCAATGGGAAAGAGGTTTCCTTGATGTTCCTAATCTGACAGCTAAAGAAATCAGGGAAATTATGGTTATGCTAAACTTAAAAGGTGAAGAACAGATTCAGTGTTTCTCCGCATTAATGAGGGATTGTAAGAATGAAGATTAATAAGGTTATTACTGTAACTCTGGATTCAGAGGATGTAGAGAAGGCTATCAAGGACTATATTGTTAAGTCTGATGATTCTCTTAAGAATATTAATGTATCTGCTACTGAGGTTGATGGTACATTTAAGATTGCTATTACCCAGGATGCAGTAGATGTACCTGCTGTTAAGGTAGAGGATACTCCTGAGAGTACAGAAGGTTCTGTAGAGGAAGATCTTGCTTCTGAAGCTGCTGAGGAAGAGACTGATACTACTACTGATGATAATCCATTTGGTCTGTAAGGTATAACTATGAAAGAACTTCACTATAGAGGATTTACAGGGAGTATTGAATACTCTGAGGAAGATCATTTGTACTATGGTAAAGTTCTTGGCATTAAAGATTTAATATCTTATGAAGGCACTTCTAAATCTGAGTTATTCTTGGATTTCAGAAGTGCTGTTAATAGTTATATAAGAATCAGGAGAAAGTATGCTTCCACTTCCAATACAGGTATGGTTAGCAGCTGATGCATATGAAGGTAAGAATGACTTATCTCATATCTCAGCTACTACTCTTATCAAGGATAGTCATAAGATAGTTCTGGAGAACCAAATAGGAAATGAATTAGATACCTCTGATGAAGGCTTACTTAATGTATTTGCTTCAAAAAGAGGTACAGCTATTCATTCAGCATTAGAGAATGTATGGACTAATGATAATCTCAGAAATAAGGCTCTGGATGCTCTGGGATTAAAGGAATTAAAAGAACGTATAGTTATAAACAAACATAAGGAAAACCCTAACCAGATTGAAATCTGGCTTGAACAGAGAGCATATAAGAAGATAGATGATATGACTGTCAATGGTCAGTTTGATATGGTCATGGATGGTCAGCTTATAGATTATAAGAATACATCTGCTTTTACTTATATGCATAAAACCAAGGTAGAGGATTATAAGATACAAGGCAGTATTTACAGATGGCTTAATCCTGATTTGATAACAAGTGATACTATTAAGATAATCTATATTATGCATGATTGGACAGCTAAGAATGCCAAAATCAATCCAGATTATCCTCAATCACCTGTCATTGATGAAGACTATGATCTCTATTCATTGGATTATATTGAAGACTACATTAAAAATAAAATTCATGAGATTAAGAACGGAGGGACTCTAGAATGTACTAAATCATTGAAGTTATCAGATCCAGTATGGCAATACTTTAGTAAAGCTGGTGGTAAGGCTCTTAAGAACTTTAATAACCAGACTGATGCCAATCATTATGTAATGACTAAAGGTAAGGGTTTTATCCAGATGAAGCCTCAGAAAGCTACTGGATGCAAGTACTGTAAAGCTAGATCTATTTGCAAGCAGTATGCAGATTTGCTATTGAAAGGTTTAGTAGATAGTGATTAAATACTCATATGTTTCTAATATGGGTGTAACATGTCAAAAAAGAAGAAGCTTAGTGATATAGATCTTGAGATACTCAACAATCCTCCATATCCTTTACAGGATCCAATTAAATGGATGAAATGGAAGGCTATGAAACCAAGTGAACGTAAGTATTATAAAGAGCATCCAGATGAACTTAAATTTTAAGCTTCTTATTTCTCTGGTTCTTATTGTAGTTATTTGTGGTTTAATAAGATATTCAGTATATGCACATAATAAAATATCTGATTTGGAATCTGATATCTCAGATTATGAGAAAGCATATGAAGAAGTAAGTAAAGCCAGAATTCATTATGAAGAAATATCTAAGAGCCAGGAAGATTATTATCTTAATATTCTCAATAAGCTTAATAAGTCTAAGCTTAGTGGGGTGTACAAGTGTCCAGCAAGTAAACAAGAGGACGATACCTCAGAACTTACTTGTTACAGACAAAACGAACTACTTGAAAGACTTCAGCGATCTCTGGCTATTGTCAGAAGATGCCAGCAAGAAGTGAATAGGTGTAACGAACTTAGGGAATTAATTAAAGGAGAATCCAAATGAATATGAATGATATTGATAATATTATTAGGCTTATCATGGATGGAGAAGATCTTGATGATGATGTAAAGGTTAGGGTATATACAACATCTGATGAGATTAAGAATAAGCCTAATAAGCCTAATAGGGGTTTTGAAAGAGGTAAATTTAAGGATTTTTATTCTCATAGCGACTTAAAGGTAGATAAGGCTATTTATAGACCTGAAGCACAGAAGGCTAACCATGAGGTTAATAATCAGCTTAATGGTTCATACAAGGATCTTGCTACTGTTAAGGACGGAGTTAATGCTGTAAAACAGATATTAGATCAGGCTATGATTGTACTTAATGATTTAGAGGAGAAGCTTAAGAATGTCTAATTTTAAGATGCTTATAGCTGAGCAGAAGGACTTAGCTGGAAGAATTGGTTTACTGGCTGATGAGTTAGCTAAGGCTGTAAAGGAGAATAAGGGAGACATTGATAATGTACCTCTTAATATCCTTGAGCATCAGCTTAGAGTAATGGGTGAATATAATAAGGATCTTGTACTCAGGATTGGTATTCATACTATTGTGGAGAATGATAAGAATGGATCCAGTAAATCATCCTGAGCATTATGTGAAGGCTTCTATCACTATTACTCTTGAGCCAGTACAGTTAGCTGAATGCTATGATTTCTGTCTTGGTAATGCCATTAAGTATATTCTCAGAGCACCTTATAAGGGTAATACCTTACAGGATCTCAAGAAAGCCAGATGGTATTTAGAGAGAGTAATCAGTACTCATTATACTTGGGAAGATTACAAGCCTTCTAAGTTAGATCCAACTTTATTTAATGCATTTTGTACTAATAATAAATATATAGATGTATTAATAAATAAAGACACTGGGATTGCTAATTATAATTCTATTAAATGCACTCTCAGAGACTTGAATACTACTATTACTGAATTAGAAACTGTTGTATAATTCTTTTTAGTAACCATAGTTGTATCTCCTTAGTTAGTTGTTGTTGTATCAGGGCATTCTTAGGAATGCCTTTTTTGCGAGTGTGGTGGAATAGGTAGACACAGGAGACTTAAAATCTCCCGGAGTAATCCGTAAGAGTTCGATTCTCTTCATTCGCACCAATTTTAGGAGCATAGCCAAATGGTAAGGCAGTGGGTTTTGATCCCATAATCTTCAGGTTCGAATCCTGATGCTCCTGCCATTTTTAGGGAACTTGGTGTAATGGCTAGCACAAATGATTCCAAATCATTTTGTAGAGGTTCAAATCCTTTAGTTCCTGCCAATTTAATGGGGGCTTCGCCAAGTGGTAAGGCAACGGATTCTGATTCCGTCATCGGTGGTTCGAATCCATCAGCCCCTGCCAACAATTATGGACATGTGGCTGAGTGGCTTAAGGCAAACTGCATTTGCAGTTGTGTAGAAACGGATTGGAAATCCGTAAATCCACCGGGGGTTCGAATCCTCTCATGTCCAACCTATTTATGCTGTTATAGCTCAATGGTAGAGCAGCTGCCTTGTAAGCAGTTGGTTGTAGGTTCAAATCCTTCTGACAGCACCATTTATGGCCCATTAGCTCAGAAGGTTAGAGCAAACGACTCATAATCGTCGGGTCCTTGGTTCAAGTCCAAGATGGGCCACCATTTAGAATCCTTAGCTCAGTTGGTAGAGCAGTAGACTTTTAATCTATTGGTCATGGGTTCAAGCCCCATAGGGTTCACCATTCAGAATCCTTAGTCTAATGGTTAGGACATTGCCCTTTCACGGCAAAAATACGGGTTCAAATCCCGTAGGATTCACCAATTCATGGAGGAATAATATTTATGAGCACAAAGAAAAAGAAGTATAGCCTTGACAGGATGTATTGCGAAAATGTCAATGCCTGCATTGACAAGATTTTAGAGAATGTCAAGCTGGAAGAAGAACGCCCTTATAATGTTGGTGCTGTAGTTCAGCTTATGCAGAGCAGGAAAGGTGAGCGTCTTAATATTTTTTTGAAGCAGGTTCTTGGAGTCAACAGGGACGTTCTGACTCATGCATGGACTAGTGTTATGAACAGAGCCATCCAGCTGGACAGACAGAATGACCGCGTTCTTGTACCTTCTCAGCTTGAATCAGTTCGTGCCGTAGGGGAGGAATAATGTTTAATCCTGATAAAGCATTCGAAGATGAAGATCTAGATAATACTATCTGGCAGTGTGAGAAGAAAGCCAAGATGTTAAAAGATGGTACAGAAGTATTCAGAACAGGATATCTTAATTACTATAAAATTACATTCTGGCTTAAACAGCTAAGGGATTATAGAAACCAAGATATCAAGAGGAAAGCTACTGGCAGAGTCAGGACTCTTGATGAAATGATTGAGGCTGTATGAATTACTTTAAGTATATTCCATTTGATGTAGTTAACGGTCCTGGTATCAGATGTACTCTGTTTGTATCAGGATGTTCTATTCATTGCCCTGATTGTTTTAATAAAGCTACATGGGCATATGATGCTGGATATCCTTTTACTGATGTAGAAGAGAATCATATTATCAGGGATTTACAGGATACCAGAGTAAACAGGAAAGGATTCAGTATCCTTGGAGGTGAACCTCTGGATCCAAGGAATGTAGAAGCAGTTAATAAATTACTTAAGAATATCAGATCTAATACTACTAAAGATATCTGGTTATGGACTGGATATAAGCTTAAAGATCTCAATTCAATTCAGTTGGAAACAGTAAAATTATGTGATACTGTAATAGATGGGCCTTTCATTAAAGAATTAAAAGATCCTAATCTTTGGTGGAGGGGTTCTTCTAATCAGGAAATAATTAATGTTAAGGATACACCTATATGAGTACAACTGATGAGTGTGGCAATGTAATCAAGGATAGTACTGAGGATAATACTCAGGATTATGTAAATGATAATAAAGGTTACTTTACATTACATAAGGACTATCTTGATGATATTGTTACTATGTGGATGAATGGTCTTAGAGCAGTAAGTATTAACAATACTACCAAGACTATTACTTATGTATTTCTTAAGGATAAAGAGAAACCAAGTGAAGGTGTATTAAAACTTACTTGGGATTTAGATCCAAATAAGATATCTACTGAGACTGATGAGGATATTAGGACTAACAGTCAATGGGATACTTCTATAGACTGGACTGATATTAAGACAGCAATCAAATCCAAAACTATAGATGACCAGTACTTCTGGACTGGTAATTCCAGGACTCCTATTGTGAAATATGATACCAGTATTCAAGGATTATATTTCTATACTAGGGATGAGTTTAACAGACTGTCTTATAATAATCGTAAAGCCAAGTATGAATCTTGGTTCAATTCACTGGGATAATTTTTTCTTTCTTTTCTAAATAATACCCCTGTTCAATTAAGAACAGGGGTATCTTTTCTTAACCTAAAGAACTAAGTACTACTTCTGAAGGTAAAGATCCAATATTATCTGTTAACATCTGACCAGGTAATTTGAATCTATTCATAACACTATCGAATGAGAACATAGAATCCAGAATAGAAGGCATAGGTACACCTAATACAGATGCTAACCAAGTCTTAGCTAACATGGATACTGGATGGTCTTTGAAGCTGTTATAAATACCCTTCTGAACACCAAATAAGTACTTAGTAAAGCTTTCAATTCCCATATCATCAAGATATTCAATAAGAGATCCTTGAGGAGTATTGTAATTTACAAATAACTCATCACCTCTCTTAATGAAATCATCCATATTAAAATTCTTACCATCTTTCTGAGCCTTATCCTGCATATGCTTGTAAAGGGCATACCTAGCTGCAAAGTCATTAAAGGTAGCTAAGGATATAGATAATTTGTATATTTTGGATCCTTGTAAGTTAGCTAAGTTACTTACTATAGGATTATCCATGAAATCATGCATTACCTTACCACCAAACTTTTCAGCTAATTGAACTGCTACAGGTTTATGGAAACTAGCAGTAAACAGAGGAGAAGCATTAAATAAACCAGCTTTAATTAACTCACTGGCAGGGTTATTATCAATAACTCTCTGCATCTGAGTTATAGCAGCTTGTAATCTTAAATCCTCACCTGGTTTACGCTTATTAGGTTCAGTACCATTCCATACAGCTAATTGAGTCTCTAATTCTGATTTCTTTCTTAATGCATCAACATACATCTGAATGCACTGGAATCCATCAGTCATATACTTAATAGTCTGCTTAACAGTCATGCCTTCGCAACCACAAAGAGTACCTATATTACTTGCTATATTGTTAAGAGATACTGTCATACCTTTAACAACTACAAGACTCTTACCCCATTCAGTAGCTTTCTTAGCTAACCACTCAGCTTTTTGTGCTAATGAGTTATTGGCTAATATAAATCCAATATTATCTAAGAATGACTCTTCAGCAAATCCTTGGATTAATTTCTTTTCAGACCAATTAGCTAAAGAGAATTTCTCTTTACCAAATACTCTGTCAAGATACTTAGTCTCTATAGGGAATCCTTTATCTTTAAGATCTTTATTATTGGATACTTCCTGTTTTACACAATCAGGTAAGAATTTCCACATTTCATGATTTTCATTAACCCAAGTCCATTTCTTATTATTTTTATTATTTTTATAATAATCAAGTAAAGCTCTAACAGTAGCTTTATTAGTATCAGGTGTAATTGCTCTTTCAGTAATCATACCTGCTGTATTAGCCATAGAAGTAGATATATCGAGATCTGTAGTCAGATAAGTCTCTTTAGCTTGATTATTCATTTCTACATCAAAAGCTGTAATATTACCTGATTTATCAAATCTAGGAACCAGATTAGTTTCAGTACCAGCTAAAGGACTGAATGTACCATTATTAGATGTTACTTGGTTCAGAACCTTAGCAAACATCTGAGCCTGATCATTCTCACTAAGCTGTCCATACATGAAATCTTCACCATAGACATTAAGCTGGTTATTCTTACCATGTATGAAGTTCTTAGCTGCTTTACTAAATAAACCAGATATATCAGGTGAGAATGCATGATGCTTGGTTCCAATCCATACCATCTGATGTCCATCAATATTAAGAGGATTGGATATACCAGCATATCCTATAGCTTTCCATCTTTCTAAGTCCTGAACAGCTACAAGTCTTACTCTGGAATCACTTTGAGTATTAGGGAATATATAGCCTTTAGGCATATTCCTTACTGCATCTTCACTATTACCCCATACTTTACTAATCTCATTATGTTTTAACCCTTCCTGTATAGCCATAAGATGCTTAAGTAATGCATCTCCTTTTTGTTTATTCTCATCATCACTTGATTCTCTATTAAGAACAGTTAATACACCATTTTCACTATCAGTAATAGGATTATCCTTAAGATTAGAATGAATCATATTATCAATAGCTTTAAGAGTTACATACATATCAACATTCTTATATAAATCCGAATTAATAGCTACATTATTGGGTTTATTAGTCCCATACATAGAAGCTATCTGATATGCATTAGTATATCTGACACCTGATTTACTGGTTCCAGTAATTAAGTAGTCAGCTAATTCATTGGCTTTATTAAGCATCCAAGGATTATTGATAGCTGCTTTAAGCTTATCAATTTCATTGGTTCTTTCTTTATTATCAGCTTTAAGGAAGTTAATAATCTGATCAGCATCATATCCCTTATTAAGAGAACCAAGATCTAATCTCATTATTACTTCACTGAGGTTCTTTCTTAATTTGGTTTCAGAAGGTCTGATACCATAGGATTTAAGTAATTCATTAATAGTATCCTTCATAGTACCAATAGATACACCTTTGGCAGAGTCTAACTGAGATCTATACTTATAAGCACACTTAGCATAGATTAAAGAGTTATTAGAAGTACCTTCTAATTCTTTAACTATGGACTTAGCAAAGTCATCCTTAAGACCTGATATAGAATCAAATACCCTACCCATTGCATCATCCCAGTCAGGTAATGCTTTAAGCTGAGTATCAAGCTTATGGAATAATCCTTGCTTAAAGTTACTCGCTTCTTTATTCAATTCAGAAGCATATTCATTATGTAATTTCTCACTGCTGTTATATCTATAGATATTTTTCTTTACCTGATCCCAGTCATGAGTCATCATGATGCACTTCTTAAAGAGATTCTTAACCTCATTAACTGCTACATTTGGCTCATTTTTATTACCATGTTTACCAGTAATATAATCAATAGCTTTTCTGCCTAAACCAATGGTTCTGCTTCTTAATGCAAGAGCTAACTTATTATTAGCTGCTGTATCATTAAGTGCCCTGATCATATATCTGTTGGTTAATGCATATGCTAAGAATTCATGCACTGCATCTTCTCTGGAATTGTTATTCCTGAATACATAATCATAGATTTCTTTGGCTTCCTCATGTGAAGCTCCAGCTCTCTCTAATGCTTCAGGAGTAATTATCTTGCTGGCTACAGACCATAATCTGGTAGCTTCCATATACTGATGAGGAGACATTAACCTAAAATGGTTATGTGCTATCTCATGTACTAATATTTCTGCTTTGGATAATGCAGGTCTCTTAGCCGCATCTCTTCTGGTAGATACAACTACAGCAGCATCCATATGGTTATCAATATTATTCATATCAATACCAGATACACCAGAAGCAGCATCACCAGCATCAATTAACCTGATATGCATCTTAAGCTGAGACTGACCAAGCATATCTGCTAATTCATATAAGTAATCAATATTATCATTCTTATCAAGGAATTTAGTATCTTCTTGAATCCATTGTCTGATAGTATTGGTATATTGTTCAGCAGACTGCTCTGCATCAGCATATCTAGCAGAATCCAAGTATTTATCAAGATCTGTACTGGTAGCATTAGCATGGAGTACATTGTATCTGCCGTGTCTGGGAGTATAAGTAGATATACCACTTAACTGATTACCAGTTTCCATAGCCTGAGATACTATCCTCTCAGCAGAGTCAGACTGACCAATAGGAAGCTTGTTATATTCCTTGGCTTTCTCTTCAGTTATAGAGCCAATTTCAGTACCACTTAAACCATCAACAGTATATTGCTGAATAGTCTGGATAAATGCATCAGAATTATCTTTGCAGAGATCCAGAGTTTCACCAAGTAAATGATATGTACCAGTAAATCCAGTAGTATCAGATACTTTAGCTATATGAGCCTTCATATAATCAATATAAGATAAAGCATCAGTAGTACTGAGAGTACTGGTATTAATGGCTTTATTAAGATCAAAGTCTTTAGGTAATAAAGGTATTCTATAGAAGCCATTGGGTACATTATTGGCATTCTTAGCACCTGCACCTGTAACTGAACCCAAACCTTTATCAATAAGATCAGCAGAGGGTAACTTACCTGTAATCTTATAGTCATTCATTAACCTGTTATAGTCCCAGACTTTTTTCTGTTCAGCAGTAGTAATTATGTATTGCTGTAACTGCTGTCTGCTTATCAGGTTATTATTTAAGTTAATGAATTGAACCTGAGTATGAACCATATCACTTGTAACTGTATTCTTAAATGTAACAGGGAATACATAAACAGGGTCTGACTCAGAATCAGTATTCTGTCTTTGGTTATACTGTTCTTTAATACTATCTAATACTTTCTTACCACCTAATGCATTGATTAACTGGAAAGTATAGTTATTGCCTTGAGGTAAATATACATTACCATCTGAACCAATAGTAATAGGAATACCAACTACATCACCTTTTCTTACTGTTTCATTAAATTCTTTGAATCCAGTAAGAATATTAACAGCTTTACCACCTACACTAGATGAATTAACTCTGAGATCATTTTTTAATATTTTTGCAGTTTCTTTAGTTAATCCAGCATTAGTTAATATTTGACTATTAACTGTTGAATGTAACCAGACAGAAGGGGTTATATTCTTAGCTGAAGTATTAACCAGATTAACGAAATCCTCAGAAGCAGAGTTAGGATCCATTTCATTATAGAACTGGCTGGATAGCATCTGAGCAATTCTGGCAAGATCTACTCTTACATTATTTATTGCATAATTTTTATTGGAGGAGATCATATCTCTGTTATATCGTGTATCAATCTGAACAAGATCTCCAGACTTAATTAAATTACGATTTCTAACAGTCTTCCTAAGCTCTTCTAATGTCTTATTTGTATCAGAGTAGATAAGGCTACTAAGAGACCTGCCTCTAAGATCTGTATCAGGTACTGCAAAGGATTCATTCTGTCTATGATTTTTATCATTGACTAACTCTGGATTACCCCAGAATGCTATAGAATCAATTAAGTCAGTATCTACAGTATCACCTAAGAAACTGAATACAACTACATTAGTTTCTGGTTTATTAGCTTGTTTCTTAAGTAAGTTAGCAACAATAGCATCTTGAGTTCTTAATGAACCAGTCTTACTGTGGTCTGCTCTTAAGTCTTTACTATAGATAATCTTAGCTTTCTTGGCTATTCTATTATGACACTGTAAATACTTTAATCTAGCATAAACCAGTAAATCAGTAGTGTTATGGCCTTCAACATAAATAATGTCTGAATCAGTTACATTTTTGTAACGTTTCTCTAAATTAGCATCAATAAAGTTCTGAATAAATACCTGCGGAGATTCATAGGTATTCTTACCAATAGTAGATCTATTAGCTGAATGGACAATTCCTTCATTTCTGATAGATTCCCATGAAAGGTCAGTATCCTTATGAATATAAACATGGTTTCCAGTTTGAGCTTTATTTAATATTTCATAAATAGACTCAGTAGAATCAGTATTTATCTCAAGGTTAGCAACATCAGCAGCTTCTAAGAGAATCTTCTTCTCATGCTTATAAGGATCTAATACATTGCCATAAGTCTGAACATCATCAATAGCCAATAATATATCAGCTTTAGTTATTGAATTAATATCCTGACCATTACCAAGTAACTTTTCATAAGCTGCATCTACAAATTTCTTTAGATCTGGTCCTATTATCTGACCTAATTCAAACTGTTCCTGTAATAATCCAGTTAATGCAGAATATAAATCATTTTTGGTTTTTTGAGTATTTGAATCCCACTCATTAAATGCTTTAGTAGTATCTTCAAATAATAATCTGCTTTGTAATGCTTCATCTACTTGACCACTAGCAAAATTAATAGATCTCTGTCTTGCTGTATCAATAAGATTATTCATATTATCAAGAGTTTCTAAGGCTTTGCTTCTAAACTCATGATTTCTTGCTAATACATGTCTAGCAGCATCAATAATAGTATCTCTTATTTGATCTTTATTACTAATAATATTAGTGTTGTTCCTAACAACTTTAATGAGATCTTCTATAGAAGTATTCCTGCTAAGAACATGTAAATCAAATATTTCACTCTTAAGAGTGAAATTCTCGTTACTATTTCTGGTTGAATTGCATAACGCATCAAGAACTACTTTATACTGAGGGTTATAGTTATTAGCTAACATATAATTAAATATATCAGCATTATAAGTAGTTAAACCACTGATTGCATTAGCATCTGTAAGAGCTGGAAGATTAGTGTAATGACCAGTAGCAGGATCATATTCAAGACCATTTCTATCGCATAAGAATTGAATCATTCTTATAATAGTATCTCTATTATTTTGATTGGTGATATCAAATGTACCTTCAACAGTACCAAAATAACCATTCTCTTTAAGATTGTTTACGTTACCATTAAGAATAGACTGTAACTGATTAATCCTGTTCAAATCATCTTGTACAGCAGTAAGCTCTAACTGGTTTGCATATCTTACTAAATCAGTCTCAGGATGGGCTAAAGTAACACCATTAAGACCATAATCAGCAAATGTTTGCTTTACCTGTTTATCAATAATATCTTTATAAGCCCCACCTATTTTCTCAATATCAGACTTAATTTCAGTATTAAATATATTGATAGCATTTCTAAGACTGCAGGCTATGTAATGTTTTGAATTATAAGTATACATAGTACCCATATGAGCCTGGTTAGCTACTTTCATAGCATCATTGAAAGTATCAGCACCAGTTATCAATGCATCAAATATATCGCGTAAATTGATATCAGATAATCTGTTATGTACTGTATTAGCAATATATGAGTCTATAGTATGGTTATTCTCAGGAGTAAGAGCAGATGTAGCATCTTCTACTAATTTACCACCATTAGTACCAGCTAAACCTATAGTGCCCTCTACACCAGGATAGAAAGTATTGATGGTGTATCCTTCTACATCAGCAATAATTGCATCAATAGCAGGTTTAACTTCTCTCTTAATTTGGGATTTAAGACTGCCACCAGCTAATCCAGCAGATTCACCGATCCTTACAGATAAGAGATCATAAGCATAGTTTTCAATCTTATCCCTGTCTTCTCTGGTGAGTCTTACTGAACCAGCTTTTCTTCTGGCTTCATAAAGAGTCTTAATCTTAGTAGTTAAACCAATCTCAGCTATAGCTGATACTATAGATCCAGCCTGAGCAATCTCTTTATTGTGTTCTCTGGTAATACCTAATACTTTATTTATAGCATCAGTAATAGCTACACCAAGAGTACCTTTAATAAATTCATTAATACCAGTATCAAGATTATCTCTGAAAGATATACTTAATTTCTTGGTATCCCATGCTCTCTGTACCTCATCCATAGTAGCATCACCATCTACTATTTTATAGGTATTACCTACTTTAGCAATGGTAACTTTAGATACCTGACTACTGCTCCAAGAATTGGTTTTAAGATCTTTAGCTATCTCAACAGTAAACTTATTGTTATTGGATAAAGTTAACCAAGTATCTAAGAATTGACCCAGAGTATATGTAGCACCAGCTTTTTGTATTTGCTTATTGCATTCCTTATAAGCTAACTCTACTGATTTGGTTGCAAGAGATTTCTTACCTGCTCCATATACATACTGTTGCATGAAAGGCTTAACCATATTACGAGACAAACCAGGGGTAATAAGATCGTCTACATTCTCTGGATTGTTGTAGTTAGCTATACCATATTTATCAGAGAATAATGACAGTACTGCATATAACTTCTTACCAGCAGTAATATCATTATTAGAATTCATATTCTCTACTGCTGTTCTAAAGAAAGTATGGAATGCTAAGGAAGCATCTTTACCAGTAGCAAAATATATATCAAGAGCATGGTCTAAGTCATTAGCTAATGCTCCTCTGGATTTAAGAATATCAAAGAATTCCCTGATTTTAGTACCAGTCATATTAAACAGATTGTATCTTGGATCATCAGAATCTGTATTTCTAAGTAATTCAAATGCAGTAATATCATTGAACTGACCATTACTTAAACCAGGGCCTGATGTAATTCCATCACCTTCATGTACAAATCTGAAATTAATGTTATTAAATGCAGTACGATGATTAGTAGCTATATAGTTTCTTATATCATTTAGATCTGAATTTCTAAATGTTACATAAGTATCATTACGACTATCTGGATAACTATTAGCAACTTTTTGAATCTTATTGATAATATCTGCCATTTCATGGAAGATATTATGGTTATTTTCATATAGCTCAATAAGGTTATTAAGAATAGGAATACCATTAGCATTCTTAGTCCAATCACCTTCAGTAAAGCTAAACTTCTTATAGAACTTATTATCATTAATATTGTTAGTTGTCTGGTTAGTAGCATCTACAGTAGCTACTTTATATCTATCAAGTATTCCATCTAATATAACTGTACCATCAGAATCATATTCAAGATGACCATTATCTGAAGCATATTTAATAGCATCAGTAAAATCTTGATCATCTAAGACACTCTTTAATCCAGTAGCTAATGACCAATCCTGTGAATCTTTATCAGTATTCTTCCAATAATTCATTCGGAATACTTTATCAGTAGACAAACCAAGATTAGCTGCAAATATATTCATTAAATTAGCTATACCAGCAGCTTCATAATCATTATTACCAGCTCTGGTTCTTAAATTAAAGAGATTAGATAACCTGTTTTGATCCAGAGCAGATGTAAAGTCTATATGACCATTAGCTAATAATCCATTAGCTGAACACCATGTGCATCTATTACCCTTGGCTTCACGATCAGATACGAGAGAACCACAGGTATACAGACGGTTATTAGGAGTAACTCTATGATAGAAATGAGTTAATTGCCATTGAGTTAACTCTACAGACTGATTATCCAGTGTAGTCTGGAATCCTACTGTATCAGAGGTATTATGACCATGATGGTATGCTTCTACTAACTTATTAACCTGGTCTAATGCTGTAGTACCTCTCTGAGTAATATACTGCCTGAATGTCTGAGTATTATGAGGATCATTCCTTAAAGATATACCTAATAAGAAATTAATTTCCTTTAATTTATCAGATATAGCAGTCTTAACATCATTACGAACAGCTTCAGCAAAATCACCTACTCCCTGAATATCCTTTAATCCAAGGGACTTATACAAAGTGTATGAAGGACTGTTATTAACATTCTGCCAATTATTACGTTTAAGATTATCTACATCATCATATATCTTAATCAGAATACCATCAGCATCATTATTGGTTATCTGGTTCAGAGTAATACCAGCATTAAGCATCTGATGTAATACATCTAATCCAGAATAAACATTGAATGCAGATACTTTAGAATTAAGTACTCCTATTGCTAAGATATTCTCATCAGGAGCAAATATACCTGACTTAGGCTCACTATAGAGATTCTTTCCATCTATAAATACAAAAGGATTGCTAATGTGGTTATTGTGATCACCAAAGATAGCCCTGCTTTCTGCTGATACATAATTTCTGTTAATAATACCTACATCTGCCTTATGAGTACCATAAGCACCAATAGCAAGATAACAGATACGATCCATAGATCTTCTGAATTGAGCACCATCATAATGGAATCCATTATTTCTGTTAAAGTAATCTACATTACCAGTAACAGGACCACCAATGTAAAGATCATGAAGAATAGTACCTACATCTAATCTTTGTCTGATCTGTTCAGGGGTAAGATTATTATTATTAATAATATTATTCTGTCTATAAATTTCATCATAGCGATGTCTTAATTCATTAAGTACTGCGTTATAGACATAAGATCTATTAAAATCATTCTTATATGTATCAACAAAGTCATCAAATCTTGTATCATTATCAGGTACATTAGTATTAACTCTTCCCTGGTTATCCAGATAAGAAGCTATATCATATAGATCTCTAGCAGCTTGGTTAGACCATTCCCTCTGATTTTGGTCATAATGATGTTGGTCAACGCCTTCAAGATTGGTAATAGGTCTAGCTCCATATACCTGTTCAAAGTAGTTAACATGATCAGTAAGATTCCACTTATTAATCTTATTAACTTCAGCTTTCATTTGGTTATACTTGGCTTCATCATTGTAAGTAACAAGGCACATACAATTCTGGTTGCTCATACCAGACTCAGACTCATGAACTTCACCAGTATGAATATTTACAAACTGGAATTTAATATAACCTTCAGCTTGAAGTAACTGTAATGCTCTTACTGCCATACCTTCTGCTAATTGCTCAGCTTCAGCTGTTTTAGCAAAAGGTAATAATTTTTTCAGATCTGTAGTAATAGTATCCAGTAATTCGTCTCTGTTTACACCTTTAAGGGTAAGTAATCTGGATCTTGCTAATGCATCAAGATTAGTAAATTTATCTAACTGCTCTGTATCCTGACCTGCTTCAAGTTTACCTGCATTGAATGCAGCATTAATAGCTGCCTGAATACCTACAGCTTGTAGGGTTTCAATACCTACCCTGGTTCCATTATGTTCAACAAATAATTGATCAACAAAATCTCCATTACCATATTTTGAATGAATATAAGTATCATTAACTACTCTTCCAAACTTTCTGGTTAATTCTTCAGTATTCTTACTGAATGATGCAAAATCATTAGCCCAATCAGCCTCAGTAGCCAGTAAAGCATTGGTAATATCAGATGCTGTAGAACAATGTAAAAAAGCTCTATTGAACTTATGCTCATCTAAACGTAACTTACCACTAAGGTTAGCTCTATTAATAAAGTAGTTATAGATAACACCACCAAAGTTATTGTTATTATTAAATCTAACAACGCTCCTGTGGTTAGTATTAGCACTAATAGATCTATTAGCTGCTACATCCTCAGTTTCTGCAGTTCTTACAGTAAAGATCTGACTATTACAATTAACATTAGGACTGTTGTTAAATTTATCTACTGCATTAAAGAATGCTTTAATAAATTTATTAGAATCTTCTACATTAGTAAGATTACGTTTAATAAAATCAGGTCTGGCTTGTGTAGCAGTAGCTGAATCATCAATGATATGGTCAATGATGTTATCATCAGTGAATCCTTGATCCTTTATCTGTTTCTTAAACTGAGTTATAAGATTATGCTCATCACGAAGACCTTGTATTCTATTAGTCCAGTTAGTAGCTATATTTATTATAGTTTTATAGATACTTTCAGTACTCTGAGTTCTAATTAAATTATCTGGATCAATAGTAATAGTATTGTTAAGAGCATCAGCAGGTTGAACACTGTTAATTACATCAATACCATTACGTAATTGCTCATTAACTTCTCCACCATAAATATATCTGGTTTTAATATCCTGATTATTGGGAGCTTGAGCATGTTGCATAATATGGTCATATGCATTAACAGCTCTTATCTGATTTATATTATTACGAACATAGGCTAATTCATTATTATTTAACGGATGACCTACTTCTGTAGTAATAATCTGATTTCTGGTTTCTTCAGAACCATTAAAGTATCTTCTATTATTAGCATTAACAATATGTTCAGCTACATTATCTAATCGCTGAGTATTACGAATATTATGTCTTAAACCATCAACAACCTGATTAGCAGACCATTGAATATGATCTAACTGAGTAATTACATTTATAAAATGTTGTAATTGATTAGGATACTGAGAATTTTCAATATATTTCTTACATACTGGTTCATTAGCAAATACAGGTATTAAATTAGCATTACCATGACCAAATATAGCAAAGTTAAAAGTTCGGAAAGCATCTCTTACTTGCTGAATAGTAGCACTAGTATTGTGCAATAATACTCTGGCTAATTCATCATAAAAATGCTCTGCAGTATCATTACCAGCAGGGGATAATTTATTAATTTTAGCTACAATAGTATTAAAGTTATCAATGATTACCTGATTAAAATTATCAGAATAAATACGCTGTCCATTATTATCAGTAGTATATCCGAGTAACTCAGTTAACCAAGTATCAAAATCATGACCACTTGCATTGTATTTATTGTTATTTTTGGCATTCTCAAATATATCATTAAGGATAAATCTGGTTACATTGTTATGTCCGATAGTTTGTAAGAATCCAGCTATATCATCAGCATAACGATCAGCTATATGTCTTGCATTGGATATCTCAGCAATTAAATCCTGAGAATCAGCTGCTGATAAATTATCATCATATACATGCTTATCAGTTAATCTAGTACCAGAAGCACTAGACATTAATGCTGCTTTAATACTTAAAAAATTAACCTGGTTAGGTCTATAAGGAATAGTAACATCACTTATATTAGTTTGAATTTCATCTTCTTTAAGAGTATTGATTCTTCCATCAACCTGTATCTTAAATTCAGCTTTATTTTTATTAGATCCAGCATTATAAATAGCATTCTCAAATGCTTTCTGCATAGCATTAGGTTCATCTACTACCTGAGCAGCATGCTGTGGATCTCGAAAATAAGTTAATAAACCACTGATAATCCTTAAGTCATCTCTGGCTCTGTTAATAGTTGGCTGAATAAGATCAGTAAACTTATTATCAGTGGATTGTTTTAATCTTTCCGTATTCTGAGTAATTGTAAATTCACATTTACCAACTAACTGAGGTAAATAATCATTTACAAAAGATCTGGATACAGTAATTCCATTAAGATACTCATCTATATTATTAGTAGCACTAATTCTATTGGTATGATTAGCAATCTCATACAGAATACTGCTGGATACATTATTAATTCCTTGAACAAGATTTTCTGCGTCCTTAACTGCTCTGTCATGATCCTGTGGATCCTTAGATTCCATTAATTTTTGAGAATCCTCAAGAACCTCAGTATCAGACTCACCAATTTTACTTGATATAGTTTCTACAGATTTATCAAAATTCTTCTTATTCTTAGCTTCTTCCTCTTCTTTAGCACTTCTATACTGCATCAGTAAGCCTTTAATCTTCCTTACTGTAGTACGAGCATTTGCTGCACCAACTACTCTTATAGCTTTAGCAGTAGATCTGATATCTCTATTATTGATTATATTTCTCTTCTGCTGTCCTATGTTAAGAGCATCAATAATATCATCAATACCTTCAATATATTTAGCTACAAATGTACCAAAGGTCTTATTAGCAGAATTAAGAATAAAATTAGATGTAAGATTAGTCTTAAATACTATATATAAGGCTTTAAGATTTTGTTCAAATTGATTCTGTGTAATTCCTGATGTAAGCATAGGGCCATATTTAGCTACTGTTGCTAAATCGTTAGCCATGTATTTACATATAATGCTAACCCCTTTAAGAAAATCATCTGTACTGGTATTCTTAGGGAATGCTGGTGTAATTCCAACTAATATAGGATTATGCATCAATATGTTTTGAACAATATAGTCAAAATCATTTTGAGATCTACTGAATGTATGCCTACCAGATAACTCTTTCTTATGATCCAGATAATACTGAGCTAAACTACCAAATGCTGTATAGATATTATTATTAGTTAAATCAGTAGCAGTAGAATTTACTGCACCCTTAATAGATCTTATCTGAGATACAAACTGGAATATAGGAGCAAAAGAAGCATAGTTTACAGGTACTATTCCATATACTTTCTTGGCTTCATCCTGTTCTTCAGGAGTAATATCCTGAATTGTAAATACAGCATCAAGATGGTTCTGCTTAAGACTATCCTGTAATCTCTTCTTACCTTCTGAACCAGATGCAGATAACTCTTTTATTTTATCATTAGATATCTCTTTTAATACTGTTTCAGAAGACATTAAAGCATTAAATATAGGAGATATTCTCTTCTGAACATCCTGATAATCCTGCTGGATTTTATCCATACTGAGATTCTGCTGTCTATATACAATCTCAAGACCAGCCTGATCTCCTCTCAGATATGCATTGGATTTAAGATTCTCTAAGTCTTCTGCAGATAATGTACCAGATTTACCCTTAGTAACTAAATCCTGGTATTCATCCTCATCAAGACCCCTGGTAGAGCTATTAACTGCTTTAGCCATAGCATTGATGACAATATCAGAACCCCTGGAATCCATAGCCTGAGAGTAATAAGTACGTAACTTATTACCTTTATTAGCACTCTTACCAGTAGCTTTATCTACAAATGAATCCCTGAAACCTTTAGAGTACTTACCTGAATACTCTGTAAAATCTTCACTGGCATTGTTATAAACATCAGAAAGATACTCTAATTCCTTGGTTTTATTATTCTTCTTCATAGCATCAGCAAATTCACTGAATGCCTGTTTTGCTTTCTTATAATTACCTGAATCCTTATGTGCCAATGCTTTAAGGAATTTATCACCAGCACTGTCATAAGAATTGAGTCTGGTTATATAAGCATCATCTAATGCATGACTCTGTAATACATTAGCTATTCTTCCTAACCTGTATTTCTTATAAGAATCTTTATTACCAGATAAGTTAGAATTATTATTAAATTTTTTATCAACAATACTGCTTACAAGGTTATAAGCATCTTTACCAATAAGATCCTGTGGAGTCTTTTCTATGGCTTCATCAATAACTGTATTATTAGTTTTTTGGTTATTGGTATATTCAGTAAACCTGCTATGAGCAATAGCTTCAGCATCATTCTGAGATATAGATTTATCATTCATTAAACTATTAGCGTATTTCTCTTCAAATTTACGCTGTAATTCTATTTGCTCTTTACTATCCTTAGTTAAATCATATCTCTTAATAAAATTAGTAGCGTGCATTTCAGCTACTCTATCACTGCCTTCAAGACCTCTGATAGAAGCAACAGTATGCTCCAGTATATTATCCTGAATAGTTGCTAATTTATCTTTCTTATCCTTATTACCCTTAAGAATCTTTAATAAATCCTGCTGTTCCTGTACTGCTTTCTTATATACTTTCTGGGTAGCCTTATCAGCATTAGCAATGAGATTTATATTATCCTTGGAATTAACATCAATAATCTTTAATCCAGGAATAACATCAGAATCAATAGTTTGGATAGATCCAGCAAGATTAGACTGTGAAGCTAATGCACTATAAGCATCCTCTATTCCCTTTCTGGCTTTAGTATTAGAAGCATCTAATTCCTTATTAAGAGTAGTTACAGTATCCCCTATCGCTGCTGATTGGTCTGCATCTTTAGATGCCTCATTAAGAGACTTATAGACATTATTAAATACTCTATCATTAGTTACATCTAACTTATGGGAGTGGATTAAACTCTTAATACCATGAATAGAGCCAGTACCAGCCATCATGGATCCACCCATAGCAATACCCTGAGCAAATCCTTCAGCAGCTGCTTTAGCTCCTTCCTTCTCAGTCATCTCCTTGGATTTATCACTTTCATAAGTAGCTTCTGCTTTCTTACTGTAGTATTCAGCACCTAAGTTAGATACTGCTTCACCAAGACCTTCTTTAATTAATTCTTTACCTATTTTACCTGCAAAAGTAGCTGGTTTAGCTATAGGAGCAGCTAATTTAGCTACCTGTGCAAACCTACCAGTACCATTAGCTAATTCAGTAAGTATATTAGACATACTGGAAGTAGCAGTATCTACTTTAGGATTTGCAGATAACTTTCTATTAAGATCATTTAATTTATCAGTAACAGTAGAAGCTATATTTCTTGTAGTATCCTTAATGGTATTAAGAGTACCAATAGTACCACCAGTAGCTGCCTGTAATAAATTACCATTAATAGCTGCAGTATCTTCTTGGGCTTTCTGTACAATATCAGCTACTTTACCACCTGAATCAGATGTCTTAATGAAATCGTTGGCTATATCTTGAGACTTTATAGCCATCATATTATGAATTAATTTTTGTTGTTCAGATCTAGGTAAATAAGCAAATTTAGTTTCTACTGTATTAACAACTTCATTAGCTGTTTCTCTTAACTTATCATTAAATGCTTTTGAACCAGATCTAAGAATGCGTCTGCCTGTATTACCAATAAGAGTATCACCACACCAATCTGATACTGCACCAGCTAATGCATATGCATAAGCCAGATCAAAATTATGTACAGTTAACTTGGACAGTGTATCTGGATTAGCTTCATTCTTAGCCCAAAGATCCTGCATAGTCTGGAATGCTCCAGATAATGCAGTACCAATACCAAGAGGGCCTGCTGATATAAGTGAAAGAGGTATAGAAGTCATTATCTCTGATACTAATCCAGCAGGATCGCTAAATTCACTGGTAACATCATGTAAGAACTCAGTACCAAGACTAGAAGGTTCAAGATCTGCTACACCAGATGCAGCCTGTATAGCCTGCTTTCTTGCTGCATATGCATTAGTACCAAATACACTATTTAATTTCTGACCAGCTTCAGCAATATCCTTAGATGCATTCTTGGTTCTAGTATAATCAGCATATTCCTGAGAATTCTTAAACTGAGTATCTTCCTCAGATAATTGCATATCAGGAGAGCCAAGAACACTAGCAAGGAATGAGGCTCTATCCATATCTCCTGTAGCTTTGGCATCATTGAATTCCTGCTGTATCTTAGCTATTTCATCTTCTTTGGCTTGAATCTTAGCTGCTTTAAGCTCAGTACCATTATCGATGAAATCACGCTGTTTATACCAGTTCTCATAAACAGCTTGTGGAGTTAAAGCTATATTTCCAAGAGTACCTACAACACCATTTGCTAAACCTCTGGCAACATCTTTTACACCAGTTAAGAAAGGATGCTTCTGGATTTGGTCTGCTACTTCAGGGCTATAATATTCATTACCACCATAGAGTTTGGCATCTCTTGCAGCATCTTCAGATGCCTGATCTACTCCAGCCTGTTTAAGTAAGTTATCGTATTCTTTCTTAAAGTTAGGATTATTACGATACTCTTTAGCAAACTCATCATTAGCATAGTCAGAACTATAAGCTAAATTAGCCAGATTTAATCCAAACTTATCAGTAGCATCTTTAACTTTCTTCTGAATATCTTTATATTCATGTGCTTCAGCATTAGCACCATACTGACTCTGATATGCTGCTTTACGGTTAGCATAATCCTGCTTAGCTAACCTATCAGCTTCATCTACATCAGAATTAGTAAGTGCTCTGGAGAAATCAGGTGCTTGTATAGCATTAGAAGCTTCAGCAGCTCTGCCTTTAAGCTGATTAAACCAATAATCCACATTAGAATTAGTAGGTTTAATATTATCGATGTTTACCATCCAATCTGCATTAGCCATACACTCACCTATTTATTTCCAGCAAAAATATCATATTGAATTGCTAAATCATGAATTTTAGTACTATCAGGGTTTTCACTCAATGCTTTAGCTATTGCTTTTTTAATCTCTTCAGGAGGATAACCTCTATCTATCATAGTTTGTATCGTATTTACAGCATATTGTATCTTTTTAGATCCTGAAGCACCAGGAACCCAATCTGGTACAAATTCAGATCCGTATGAACCAATTAAACTACCTATTAATGATCCAAGAGCAGCTTTCTTACCTTTACCCCATTGTCTACTAAACCAGTTACCCGATCCACCAGAAGATCTGCTCCATCCCTCTAAACCACCAAGAACTCCTCCTATACCCATACCAAGTTTACTGAATCCTTCCGATCCATCATCTTTACCATTATTACCCACCCAGTCAGCTACGGGACCTAATGCGGGACTAGATAAAATATCACCATCTGCCCCATATGTAACAGAATCAGCTGTTTTAGGGGTAAGATATCTTGAATTAACACCTTCTACACTACTACTGCTATCTGCATTATCCTGTGGTTTTAATTCTGATATATTAAGATCGGCATATGTCTTAGAGATAGCTGCATCCATTTCTTTTCTGGAGAATTCAGATACTTTATCCCTATTCTTTGCAAGATCTTCCAGAATCTGTTTAGCATCTGAACCAGATATAGAACCAGCTGCAGCTACATTAGATGCTTGGCTTAATTCTTTTTTATGACTGAAATCAATTTCAGATAATGTATTTAAGTGTGCTTGTCCTAATAAACTAGCTTTAGGGAAATTATCCTGGAATCTATGAGCCTGCATATCCACAGCACTAAATCTTGCTGAATTACTATGCCTGTATTCTTGTACTGCTTCAATATCTTTCTCAAAGTTCTTATCACTACCATATGTTTTATAGTTTTGGAAAAGATTAGTAGCTTTTTGGAGCATCATAGGATCTCCACCATAACATGCTTGAATTATTGCTAATCCAGCTGTATAGGCATCACCACCTGCTTTATCAGCTACATTTATAGTAGAACCAGTTAAATTAGATAATACTTGGTTTATTAAAGTAGAATCGGTATCTTCTACTCCAGATACTTTATTACCTACTCCCATGAGATCTACAAAAAATTTTTTATGAGCTAAATATAACTGAGTATCTGTACCATCAGCTATTCTTTCAGAAGATGCATCATAGAGTTTTCCTAAATTACGTTTGTAATTATCAGTTTCAGTATTTACTTTAGTATTATAGAATTGACTTAATGATGCATCTACATTATGCATTGCTCTGTTATATTCAGAATTAGGATTATTCTGATCTGACTGAATTTTAGCATCTAATTCAGCAGTTTGCTGATTAAATATCTGCCACTGTTCAGGAGACATGTATCCTGGATCACCTATAGAATCTATAACTGCTTTTCGTAAAGCATCTTTAGGTGAAAGTGTAGGATCCAGATTAACAGTTTTTGCTATATTCTTTTCATTATTATGTAATAATTGAATAAAGTTTGAATTAATTTGTTGTCTTATTTGCTTAGATGCATCACTATCACCATTTATTAATGCTACTAATGCATTCTGATCTACATGTAACCCAGAAGATGTAAGTCTGTCTTTAAGACCCTTAAGTGCATCTCGTGATGTAGCCATAGCATTGCTATTATCACCATCTAAGATACCATTAGTATTATTATTTCCAATATAATCAGTATAATTTTTAAGGAATGCCTGTGATTTAAGTTTGCTTATCTCATTTTTAGATAAGTTTGCATATCCTTTAATAGATCTGATTTCATCATCACTATGGTCATAAAGATCACTGGTTAACTGTTCAAGATCATCTTTACTTTTAGCTTCAGCTTCTTTAACTTTCTGATCCAGAATAGTAGATATCTGAGTATTAGCAGAAGATGTAGCAGATGCATTAATTAAGTCAGCTAATGGATTACCTGTACTTTTGCTTGTACCACCATTCATGCTGAGCATAGCCATAGGATGCTTTACCATGAGCATTTCATATGGACTAATACCTTGATCTTTAGCTGCATTAATCTCATCTGATGTAAGAGATGCTGCATCTACAGTAGCACCTAATGCATCAGCATTGGCTAATTCATTCTGTCTTTCTTTATCTCTTTTATCTTCATATTCCCAGAGTTTAAGATTATTATTAAAATCCTGATTTTGCTTATCCATGATAGCACCAGCTAAACCTGATGCTCCCTGTTGAATACCATTAGTTAAACTGGTTACATTAGATCCAAGAGATCCAGCTAATGCAGCAAAATTATTTCCAGATGTTTCATTCCAAGCCATAGTTATACTCCCCTAGATGCTTCATAATATTTTCTAGCTTCTTTCATTCTTCCAACAGCAGGTTTAACTTCAAATGGATATTTAGGGAAGAATTTACCTACATAACCAGGATCTGTCATCATATCCCATGTAATATTAGGATTCATACCTTTAATGGCATTTCCAGTCATAAGATATACCATATTTTTAACCATAGGAGAATAAACACCATATTCCCAAGAAGCATCAAGAATGGATTTCTTTAGATCAGGTGATAAATTACCAATACCATATTGTCCATAAGCTTTTTCAAGATTATCTACATACCAACTTCCAAATTTCTTAAATAAATTAAACCTCTCTTGATCTGACATTTGATCTATTTGATCTAGAGTAATCTTAGATCCATTTGCAAGATTATAAGATTTCCAAGTATTAGAAGTAATACCAGGTCCCCATAATCTTATTCTATTAACACCAGATCCATTATAATAAGATTTTAAAGGAGCAATCATTCTACCTGTTTTTCTATCATAACCTTGTTCATGTTTCATTAATTTATCAAAGTTATATCCTTTATAAGTAAAACTCCAAGGATCTATAGAACCATCACTAGGTAATTCTGTTATATCACTGGCTTGTTTAACTTGTGGTTCAGATTGTATTTTAACTTGTGGTTCAGACTGTATTGGTTGATTATCAGTTTGTATTGGTTGATTACCAGTTAATGAAGACATTAAAAATTGTCTTTGCATTAATTTATCAAAATCTGATAATTTATCCGCTTGTTCTGGTTCTTCCTGCTGACCTAATATACCAGTTAAATCAGGTATATTAGGCATCTGGATTGGCTGTACATCAAAATGAAATGGTTGGGTATCTATATACTGCATGGATTTAGATTGTACAGGACCATGACCAGTATAAAGTAATGAATCATCCATTTACATATCTCCAAATAGTAGCAGTACCAGCAGATGCCTGATTCTTATATGGATTCATATTTCTTTGTCTGAAATCAGAAGTCCAGTTTTTACCAGTCCACATTGCTATATGACCATAAGGATGAAACTTGTTTCTGTCAAATACAACAATGTCTCCTATTACAGGAGAGTACCAAATAAGAGATATCTTCTTAAATCCTCTAACAGGTAATTCAAGATTATATAAATAAGCAGATGGCTGTCTGTTAAATTTTAATCCAGCATTAACTAAACCATTAGCAACATATCTGGCACATAATCCCTGAGAAGTACCCTTAGAATGACTATAGATATATTCAGCTGCTTTCTTAATATTCATAGATACTCCTTAGATCTGACCACCAGATCTAGCATTACGTCTAGCTGCAAACTCTTCTTTAGCTCTTGCTTCCCTATTCTGCCAGTCTTGCTTAGCTAAATCAAAAGATTCTTTCTGTAATCCAAACTGTTTTTCAGCCATTTTCTTTTGATTCATTAAACCAGCAATACCTAAACCTATAGATGCCATATCACTGAATGAACCAAGAGAATTTAATAATCCTCCTTGATATGGATTATTTTTTAATTGATTACCTATCTGCCATTTAGCCATTTCTTTCATTTGTGGATCTTTAATCCATGGCATATTGGAAGCTAACCATTTATCTGGATTAGATTGAAATTGACTATAAACATTAGTGCCTACGAACCATGAAGGAAACAAGGATTTCCAATCACCAAAGATAGAACCGGAATTAGATCCAGATGTAGAGTCATATTTACTTATATCCTCATTATCAGGATATCCATTATCAAATAAGTATGGTTGTGAATAAGATCTACCATCAGCTGCAGTATATGAGGATGTACCATCATTATTAGTAATAGAGGATGCCATTGGACTGGCTTGAACATTTGTATATGCCATAGTTATCACCTTATTATTCTACCAATACCATAAGCTGCTAATAATAAGGGAATAATCCCCATATCCTGTTTAGTAGCTTGTCTGTTCTGATCTTTCATGAAATCTTTATACATCATATACTGCATAAATTGATTACTAAAATCATTAGAAGGATGTGCTACAGGAGATTCATTATTTGATACTACATTCTTTGAATGACCATCAGGTACAAATCTACTATCTGTACCTTGAGTACCTTGAGTAACTGCAGCTGTCCCATTAGAATTATTAGTAGCTACTTGGGTTACAGCATTATTAACATCATGTGCAGCTATAGCAGCCCTTCTAGCTACATAATCATCTGGACTTCCATATAAATAAGGCTGATCCCCGGGTCTGGTATCATTAAATGCAGGCTTAAATTGAGATGCTCCATTTACTACATCTCCAACATTCATATTTGAAGACCAATAATTCATATTATTATCTCCTTGTGGTTTAACTGATGTATTAGTAGTTTCCTGAGTTTGCTCTTGTACTGGTTCTTGAGTATCTGTTGCTTGTGTTTCTGTTTTTGCTTGAGTTTTTGCAGCTGCTTTTTGAGCATGTATTTGTTTTACATATTCCCTAGCTGCTAAATATTCATCATCTATTGGAGTTTTTGTTGCTCCAGTATCATTAAATTTATCTATAGAATCTTTTCCTGTAGTAATTTTTGAATACATATCTGAAATATAATCTATAGCTTCATCTGGATGTAATAAACCATGACCCCACCTAGTTATTACATTATC
>Ga0326514_10000370_pt1 | contig 30956 bp, 29 predicted proteins | sample 3_2548_0518_D_FD_203653 | JGI IMG/M metagenome (GOLD analysis project Ga0326514, IMG submission 203653) | Bovine rumen microbial communities from UC Davis, California, United States - 3_2548_0518 | ecosystem: Host-associated > Mammals > Digestive system > Stomach > Rumen | place: USA... | reverse complement strand
GCATATACAGGACAAACTTTTCGCCTGTGTCGCTATCCTTTCCGACGAAAGCAAGCGCAACTTCGGGGATTCTGTCATTTTCGGCAAAGTATGTAGTCTTCTTATTGTTCTGTGCGTCGGTAACGACTTTAGAACCCGTCAGGAACTTAGCGACGTTCTCGGCTTTGTAGGAAATGATACTTGTGTTAAACTCGGTGACATAGTTGTTACCAATCAGAGCCACAAGACCATAGTTAGCGCTGTTAATTTCCTTGCTATCGTGAGTACGGGAAAATCTCGCACTCTCACCTTCCTTGATATAACCGATTTCGGTCATCTCGGATACTTCCATGTTATCCGTAAACTGTTTTGCAGGAACTGCGTAAACATAGCCAGAGCCAAGCATAACAGTATCTTTATCGGCTTTAATAATGTTCATTGTTTTACCTCGTATATATTAAAGTCTTTTGCAGTCGAAGTAGATAATATCGGTGTAATAATCGGCTATATCATCGTGATAGATACCGCCCTCGTTGGACATACAGAACTTCACATAACCATTGCCAAACGGCACAGGTTTATAGTAAAAGTCTAACTCTTCTATAACCTTCGAGCGCATTTCTAACACATTTCTAATAGTTTTAGCTTTACACACAATCTCGACTACAAAATGACGTAAAGTTTTAGAACCCTCAATTTCGGAAAACCTGTAAACAATGTAGCTATCGACATCTTTTATTTGCTTTGGCTTTTCTACCAAAAATACAAGTGGAATATCTACACCGTTCAAACTTGTGCTTTCCGTAAAGACATTGGAGCGGATATAGTCGCCCACTTCGTTAAAATCTATCATCGTTACTGTCTCCGAATTTCGTTCGCAATCTTATCAAAAATCGCCTGTCTATCTTCTTCTAACGCCCTTTTAAGTGTAGGGTGGTATTCGTCTTCATAGGGCGCGTATCTAAGATTAGAGCCTACAGACCCTAACACTTTGTCGCCCTCTGTCCCTACAGAGTGAGTCCATGACCTCTTCAGGTCGCCCGATAATACGTGAGTAATTGCTATCGTGTCCCCTTGAAGGTCAATAACGCCATCTTCCATACCTTTTAGCGCAGCTCGTTTAACTCTTTCCAACTCTTTTCCAAAATCGTTGAAGTTTTGCCTTGCCATGTTAATTAACCTGTACCAAGAAAACAATCATGTAATCATCCCATGAAATGACCTTTTCGACTTCAAAAGTAGAATCGTTATAAGTCACAGTAACATCGGTTTTTACATAATCATTAGGATCCAGATAAACAGTATATTGTGATTTAGTTTTAAATCCGTACTGTTCCAATACTAAGGCTTCGTTCGTCGGCTGTACGTCGCATGGTATGTTATGGCTTGCGGTCTCACCCTCAATCAAAAGACCATTACTATAAGTCGAAGCGGTTGTCGTAGTTACGGTAATGGTTTTGTCGTAAAAGTAGCTTGCACTTGTCCAAGTTGACATCAAATCACCCTCAATCTACGGGGCGGTAGCATAGCTTTTACCTCGGCTGTCAGTCCGTAGTTATCCAACTCGACAGAAGGACTGCGGAAAGTGACAGAACGAGACCCCTGTGTTAGCTGTGTTATCTGTGCTTCACCGCTTGCAACCTCTCTAAACACAGCGTCGTTTTGGTAGTAGATTTTGGCAAGCCTTATCAAAGGCGCCTTGAAGACAGTTTCATCTGTTTCATAGGGCAACCACAGATAATTTATTATTGCCCTAAAAGCAGTGTCTACGATTTCTGCGATTTTATCATCTTCGGTAATGCCCATGTCCGCAGATACATAACTTATAACGTCTGCGAATCTGATTTTGACATCCTCAAACATTTCGCATTACCCCCTTATGTTAAGTATTAAGCGCAAGTCTTGACGAAGATAGCGTTTGCGTTAGTAACCTTGTGCGCATAGACCTTGCGACCCTGTACGGCAGAAGCGCCGATAAACTTGCCAGAACCATCAAGGGAAACGAGTTTAGGCTCGACTGCCCACTCGTTAACACGAGTGCAATAATCAGGGTGACCTGCGACAAACTCGACACCCTCGCCCATATTGGCAGATTCGAAAACAAGGAAACCTGCAATCTTGCCAACTGCGCCAGTAGAGACAACTGCGTCACCTGCGTCGGAAGCATGGATAAACTGGTCACTCTTCAGAAGGACACCGTAAACGTCGGGGGAGACAATCAGGAATCTGCGACCATCGTTGGGAACGCCATTCTTGGACATAGTTGTACGCACATCAACGATAGTATCGTAAATAGTTGTCTTAGACAGAGCGTTAGTGTTATCAAGGGTTGTACCCTGCGCGACAAGACATGTAGCGCCATCGGTATCAATCTGATTTGCCAGACCGTAAGCAGCGGTACTAAGTCTATCGGCAACCATGCCATCAGGAACGGCAGAAGCCTCGAAACCGTCGATAATCTCGTTAACTGCCTTGTCCTTGTCGATGTTAATGTTAATCCACTCGGAACTACCCTTAGTCAGTGCCACGCCGTTATCAACGTCATAATCTGCGATAGTAGAAGCGCCTGTCTTGCGGACTTTGACACTACCTGCTTTTGCATCACCTTCGTATCTGTTATTGAAAATCACGCCATCTTTAAGGACAAGTTCCTTCTGAAGTTTGGCATCTACAAGAGCACTATAACGTGCGGAAAGATCAATTCTTGCCATGATATATTTACCTCTTTATATTTATTATTCGTCGGCTATCGTTAAGCCAGGATTCAAAGCCATAAACGCCTGTGTTACACCGTCAATCGGCTTAGACTCGTCTACAGGCGGTACATGGCTACTATTTTTTAATTTTGTTTCGATAGTGGAAGACACTGCACTTGTAAAAGCCTTTTCAAGAGTGTCAAGATTTGCAAGTGTCGAGTCTTCATCAGAACCCACAAAATAGCCAATAAGGTCAACGGGGAGACCCTTTTCGTTCGCGATAGTAAGCGCCTTGTTTGTAAGTTCCTGTCTCTTGGCGCTTGCTCTTTGCTCTTCGAGCATTTGTTTTAGCTTGTTAATTTCTACGTCTTTAGGGTCTGCGTCCGGATAAAGTTCCTTAACTTTCGCGTCAATCAGTCCTTGTAGATTGTTAGCTTTCCACGACTCCAAGCCCTTGTTATGGTAGCGGTCAAGTCTCGGCTGCATTAGCTTCTTTCCGTCTTCTGTGTCGAGAAATGCGCTAACGCTATCAGTATTAACAAGACTTCTAACAAACTCTTTATATTCCTCGGTATCCTTAAACTGGTTAATTTGTTCTATAAGTTCTTTAAAATTCATGTTTTTACCTCGCATACCTGTATTTTATAAAAATCCAGTTATCGGTTATCTATTGCCTTGTAATCCATAATGTGCCAAAGCCCAAAATGTATTAGTTGGCATTTCTAAAACGGCAGTTCATCCGCAGTGATACGTTTACGTCTAAATATAAATACTGTACGACCCTTATACTCGCACCCCCACTGTAAGCACTCGTAACCAAACATTAAATAGGTGTATGCTAAAAGTGGGTCAAAGGTGATTGTATAGTTGGGATTGTCGAAAAAGTCCCTCTGAATTCGAGCCTTGGTAAAGGGAATCATTTCCTGAATATCTTTAACAGTTAAATCGTGTCCGTAATAAAAGATACGTTCTTCTCTATTCATCTCTTTTCCCCCTTTTGCTCAAAATCGCAGATGTAAACGCCCTTATAGACTTCTGCCGCATTGTATATGTTATTTTTTATCTCCATCTGAACCAATTCCGACTTGTGAACGATTCTGTTCTTTGTCGGGACTTCTAAGTAAAATTTATCGTGCGGTAGAATATCCGCATAAGTCACCAAGTGACCATCTATAATATCAATCTTTTCTTTAAGTTGATATTTTGCGATAAGATTTTGGAAGTATTTGTAGTCGTGCTCATTAAGGATCCTGCGCAAATCGGGCATTTCCAGAAGGTCAAGCCATGTTTCGTTGACCTCGCGGAAACGTCCATCTGCGCGATACCAGCCGACGAAGAAGGAATCGACTGCTAACATAAATTCCTTCTCTAACTCGCTAAAATAATCGCCACAGTACAGAGCACACAAAAACATAAGCGTGCCACCGCAGTATTTTCCGCTGTACCCGTAGTCATCCCATCTGTCATTAATCAGATTAGGATTGATAACCATATGGTTTGTAAGTACGCATCTGTGATTGTCGAAGCACATAACGCCATCTTTGACCACGCTACAATCTACATAGATAGGCTGTTTATTTGAGTTTTTGGCGTCTTCCGTTAAGTAGACACCCTCGCCAAACTTGTAAAAACCGCCTATCTTTATTCCAAATCTTTTCGACAAAAAACGACACGAATAGAAGCTATCCATGTCGTCAGTAAGTACCAGATAATAGTTTTCAGGGTGAATCTGTAAATCCAAATACCATCCTGCAAAATGATTGATAAGCTCTTGTTTCATATTTTATCGTCCTCAACGCTTTATCCTCTCTTTCTTATTTTTTTTGCTCTCTTATTATGTTCTCCACTCGTTTACTGTTACATACTCCGTATAATATTTCTGTTTATTTTCGTTATCCGCTCTCATCTTTGGCATATACCCTTCACGCTTCGGGATCAATGCGCATCTACAATTTGGGTGCAATGGCAAATCAGGTACGTCGTCCAAAGGGAACACTTGCCCGTCAAGGTCTGCACACTTCGGGCAGGTATTACTTTCAAGTGTCGCACTCCAAAGAACATACGGCACACCTGCTTTACGATATACTTCGAGTTGTGCAGTGTTTACCGTTTTGGCAAGTTCGGTATGAACGAGCCTTTTAGCTTCATAGGCAGTGCGCCCGTATTCGTTCTTAATCGCCCTTGCAACCTCGTCAGGTCTTTTACCTGTGCGGACTACCTCTATAACATCGTCGTAGATTCTGTTAGCTAACTGATTCGTATTTTTCCAAATCGCAGTTGAAAAACGTTGTCCGTTAATCGGAGTGTTTACGGCAGCCGAAACAAATTCAGGTCGCAATATTGAATAATCTATTGCCAAACTCAAAAGATTAGATGTTTCTGTGTAGGCTTCGGCATAAGCGTCGATTAACGCGCCCTCTACTATTTTCTTCTGCGCTTTGGTTAGCTTGTTAAGTTGTACACTAATCGCGGAATGAATGTTAGAAATAGCTATAGAATCTAAGATAATGTTCTTATCTTTATCAAGGTTTAATGCCAAAATTGAACTGATTTCTTTGATAAGTTCTTTTTGGCTATCCTTCAAAGTCTTTAATAGTTGTTTTATCTTTGACTTGATTTTGCGGTCTTGCTTTGCCCTTACTTTGATAAAAGGATCCATTAAGCATCACCGCCCATATCTTCATCGTCTTCATAGTCGAGTTTTTCAAGTTCAATGCTCTTGCTCTGTTCACGTTCCGCATTGATTTTGTTAATCTCGTTCGTCGGATTTTCCACAAACGGCAGAAGCGAAAGCGCAGTTTCAAGCGAGATATTTGAGCCAATACCAAGTTGTGAAAGCATTTGAACCGTTGTGAGTTCGTCCTTCGGGATTGAAGGATTAGCAACGACCTTGATATTATGCCAATCATAAACATAACCCTTAAAGGCAAGATACTCAAAAAGTCGTGCAAGTCTCTCATAAACGGCATCGATGATAATGTCGAGCATCATGTTACAGCGCTGTTCCAGAAAAACTAATCTGTTTCTAAGGGCAGTGCCAGAAGTGTTAGACTGTAGCTTCTCGTTTCCGTCGATATGATTACAGGACGAGTACATAGCGTTGCGCAGATTGTTAATCATATTATTAATATATGCGTCGGGCATATCTTTAACGAGCCATTTAACACCTGCTTGCCCATTGGCTACAGGTACATTAATAATCCCATGCTCTCTAAGTTGTTTTTCGGTGTCGGAATCTGCCAAAGCACCCGTAATAACAAGATAGGCGTTGCGATAATCGCTAATCGTGTTTACTTGGTCTGACAGTATTTGATTGTATCCGTCTTGGAGTTCCTTGATTTTGAAGTAGATAGTATCCTCTATCCTGTCGAGTTTACAAACTGTGACGGGAACACCTGAAAACAGGTGTTTCTTTTTGGCAATCAAAGAACCGTTTTTGTAAGTCTCAATCGAGCCATCGTTATAATACACATCTCTATACTGTGTCTCGTCGTACTTCAGTTTATAGAAGTGTATGAAAATCTGCGGTACGTCGTCTGTGTCGCAGTACTCAATGCCTTGATAGGGCGAAACTATCCTTTCGCAGAACCGCCCTTTTGCGTCGATATAGTGCAGAAGGTACGCTTTCCCGAAGATTTCGAGAACTCGCATAAGTTCCTGATTGTGGTTATCTTTCCAATGGAAAAGATTACTGTATACTGCGTCTGCAATGCTCTTATCCTCTGTCATCGGAACATAGTTAAGCGGATTGCCAAGACTGTACTGCACTTCCTCATTGATAAATTTGTTTACGTAATTATCGACTATTACGTTTTGCGAGTTTCCTTGGTTCGCAAATTTTTTATAGCTATACAAAATATCATGGTCGCCTTTATAATACCTGTCCATCGACTCATACAGAGTCCGATTAGCATCATGTTCGGCAATCATGCGACTAATTATCTGTTTTGTTTCCATTTAAACTCCCTTAACCAAAGCCAAAATCGGCAAAGGTAAATAATCTAACTTTCGGGATTTCTTCATCTTGGATTAACGATAGATACTCTACCGAATCCGTTAGAGCGTCTATAGCGTCGTCGTGCGAAGTATACGCACAACCTGCAAAATCGGCTATTTGCTCTAATGCGTCGGCATCATCATCGTTAAAGATAATGCGACCGCTATTTATATCAGGTATAACGGCATTAATGCGGTTATCCTTGTTCTTTGTCCTTTGCTTATTCACAATCTGCAAAGGTCTGTTTTTAAGTTCGGAGTCTCGCGCTATCAACTCTCTTAGTTTGTTTACGTCCGCGCCCGAATACACCTGTTTTTCAATGCTCACTAACTGTATATCTGTATATGCCTTTAACAAGGTAATTATCATGCCGATATAGTCGTTAAAACCCAAGTCACCGTCGAATCGTTTTATAATGATTTTTCGAGCGTACTTTAATTTATTTTCTGCGTTCTCGGACAGAACGCAAAACGCTGTGTAGTCCGACTTGCGATTAGTAGTTGACGCAGGATCAACTGACAAAATCGTTTTGCCAAAAGGCAAAGACTCCATAACGTCCCCGTCAATTTTTGACATGCTCGTTATACGCTTCATGCCCAAAGTGTTAATATCACATTGACGCTCTTTTTTAAAAGAGACAGGATTTTCAAAGTACTCTTTAGCGAGATTGAAACAATCATAGTTCTGCCAGATTAACGGAAAATCCATTTCCGCTTTGTGTTCGGTGTAATAGGCTTCTGCGTCGTATAGAGCGTTGACGTTTTGGCTCTTGCTATTAAGTATCTCGCGCACTTTTTGCCAATGCGCCGACTCTTTAAAGTAGGCGTCTATGTCATCGAGCCTGACACACTTTTCTGTGCGTGTGAACCACGCAGGCGAATGTACAAAAGTATCATACAAGTCGCCCTTCCTCTGAATCGTGCCAAGAGCAACGACATGATTGTTTTTGTTTTGTAGCGCCTTTAAGACTCCGTTTTGTATGCGATTAACTAAAGCGGCTGCACTCTGTTCTGTCGTTATCTGTTTTTCGTCCTGTGCGTCATCCAGAATCAATAAGCCAATACGGAAACTACCATAGTTAATACCTCGGACAGAAGAAGTCGAAGAAACCGACTGTATTTTTGACCGTTGAGGTTTAATATCGAGTTCTATTTCCGAAGCGTTGTACTTTAAGTCCTTGTTTATGACTTTGCCAAAGCACGACTTTATTAACTGGTTTCCCTCGATACACTTCTTAATCGTTGCGATAAAGTTTTGACTTTGCGCATCTGTCGCACTATCGATAACTGTAAAAGGATGAATACAGTAAAGTGCACACCACAAAGCTAACGGCACTGTAATAGTAGTACTCTTGCCAAATGAGCGCGGAAATACATAACAATTTCTTGTGTCGTTGCGATTCAGAATCGTGTCTTGTATCTCTAACCATATCTTGTAATGTGTCTCGCTTAAAGGTACACAGTCGCCCGAATAGTCAAAGAGCAAGTCATGTAAGAAGACTTCACAAAAATAACTGAAGTTTTTTTTACCTAATGCCCATGCCAAACCGTGAAAGTCAAAGAGTTTGGACTCGTTACCTTTAAAGAGTTTGAGCGCTTTATCTTGACCATACAGCGCGATAAGATAGCGCAGTGTGATTTTTTGAAAGTTATAAGTACTCATTATTATATAGCATATTTGGTATATATCTATTTTGTGCGAAAAATCTGGTATGATTTCCGTTATTTTGGATAATACCGTATTTGGTATGTTTGTAAGATGCAAAACTTTTGGATTTTGATTTTTGGCAGATTTATAAATATATCATATTAGGTATGTATCTGTAAAAATCGTTTGAAAAATCCGCGAATTGCATTTCTAATTTGATATATCATATTTGATATGTTAGGTTAAACGTAATTTTTTTTTATAAAACTTGCAAAATGTTCTGAAAAAATAGTCTGCTATGGATTATTGGAGATTAAATTTTGGGTTTCTTGACTTTGGGAAAATGGTAGAGGTTTGTTCGGAGACCCCCGCCCCACTCGTCGCCCCTGAACCAGAATAGAAGCCTACCCCCTATTTTCTGTTCAGGATCCTTTTGCTCTTCACATACACAAAAGACTGCGCACTATCACATGTGCAGAATCTTGTGCGTGTGAAGCTATCTATCTTGCCATAACTAACAATCAAACTTCTATCCTTTGTGCACCCCTACCCCCTACTCGGTTTTTTTTCTCATTTTCCGAAACAAAAAGAAAAAAAAGAAACATTAATCAATCAATGTAATCATCTTGTTATCACACACTAATCATTGTTCTTTATTCTTTCTTTTCTTCCAAACATAATCAAAGACAAACACATAACTATCATGTGTCCTGTCCCCCTGTCCCCCGTGTAGGGCATGGCATGGGTAGGTACTCTCTTAACCTTTAACTCTGTATTCCACCAAAAAACAGAATTAGAATTAACTGTTAATCGTCTGATAGTTTATGTTCTGTCGTTTGTAATATTGTCTTTTTGGGTAGAAGTTGGGTAGCTTTTGGCAATCGTCCTTTTACTTACAGGGCTATCTGCCAATGGTATCAAAGGATATATTTTGATATGTCCATAAAGATACCCCTATTTCAAATAAGAGTATTAGATTTATAAGATAGGTATGGGGCAAAAAAAATAGGGTAAACCCCCATTAATAAAAGAAATGTTTTATTTATACGGCAAACGGCAAAGCGTTGTCCGCTTCTGAATCTTGCTTCAGTTCCTGAAGCGCAGTATCAATATTAAAGTCTTCTTGTTTTTCTTCCTTGGTTTCAACCTGTATCATATCTTTCGGTTTTCCAAGGCATCTATCTAACCAGTAGGAAAGCGCTTCTTTCTTCACACGCTTATCTGCGGTCTGTTCGCATAACTTCCAAAGTTCGACCGCTGCTTCATAACTTTTGGAATTAAAGTAGTTAATCGTGCGCTGTCGTTTTTCCTTGGCGATTTCCATTAAAGCCGCCTTAAAATCATCCCTCTTTTCCCACTTCCGCAAAGTCTCCCTGTGAATATCCAATTCTTTAGCTATATCTTGCTTTTTGTACTTGCCACTTGAAAGCATGTCAACCGCTTTAAGTTGGACATCTGTTAATCCAAAATCCCCATATCCAACGGGAGCAGACCTTTTCCTAACGTTGTCATTTTCCATTTTGTAACTCCCCCCGTTTCTACATTGGCAAAAGTCGCAAAAATGCAAACTGCCAACTAAATATTTAGCTAATCATGGTACAGGCGTGTAATGATCCATGCCCGTAATCATGTCAAATTCTTTTTCTTTAATTTCTTCGAGTTCGATTGTATCTCGCCCGAATCTCTTAATCGTATTACCATTGACTATGTACATCTCTTCGGCTTCTTCTACTTCATCGCAGTATGCTCTACCATTTTGGCAAAGGAACATACCAGTTAAAGTAACGCCCAAGTATGCACCGTCAAGGTCATATACAGTATAATACTTCATTGTCTTACCCTCGTCGCCCAATAAGTCCGTACCTCTTCGCTAAAAATGTAGTCGTCGCTATCGTCTTCTACTTCTTCCGATAGTGCGTCAATCTTATCGAGTAGATAGTCGAAAGTTTTGCAGACCGCAGTAATCGCTACATGAAAATCATGTCTATCTACTGTTTTGAGTTTGGCAATGTCCGCAAGAGTGCTATTAACTACCGCAAGTGCTTCATCTTCTGTAAACTCCATAAAACGCTCATCAATTTTAATCATTATTTCCCCCCTTTTAATGTTTCTCTTCACCCAGAAAAAACGTAAAAAAAAGGCGGTTTACTGCGCTTTTTATTAGTGCAGAGAAAACCGCCATACCACAAGAGAAAGGTTAGTCCGTTTTGACAAACTAAATTGAAGAGAAAACCGTAACAAAAAAACTGCCACTTTGCCCAAAATTGGACAAAAGCCCTGTTACAGGAATCGAACCTGCATGAACCATTCAGGGCTGGTCGCATATATAAAAACTGTAGATTTCCCACAGGAGAAAGCGCCCGTCGGAATCGAACCAACGAAAAACCATTAGCGCTTCTGTCTTGTACCTTGGTACAAAAACAATTATGACAAACACAAAAAAAACATGACAAATAATTAAGGAGAAATGTCACGAAACCCGTTTATCGGAGTTGAACCGATAATTAATGAAACCGTCACGGGTCAATTAGGAGTACTTGCCCACAAAAAGGCTAAAAATGATAAAGCGTTACGGATATAAATAACTTGTAACAGAGGTAGCCTATTGAGCGTTATAGGCTAAATTGCTTATCACATTAACAAATGGTCAAAAACCCCTAAAAAAAGCTAAATATACAATATTTGTATACTTAGCAAAAAAGATAAAAATTAATCGAAAATTATATTTTTTACTGTTTACGCAGAATGGGATTTCCTCCAAGACCGCATCTTTAGCTTATTTCTCTCACTTTGGCATTTCTCGCAACGCACTCTTTTCTTGCTCGATCCTGGCACAACGAAGGAATCTCCACAATCGACACACACGATAGTTTTAGGCGGTTTAGCGGTATAAGTTCCGCAGTCGTCGCACAAAGTCTTAGTTTTACGCAAGTTGGTCTTAAATATCTTACCGCACTTTTTACACCTTCTAAGCGTCGTATCTCCATCTAACATCTGAAGAGTCAAACCCAAGTCTCTAAAGTCGTCAATCTTACAAACTTCCTCGCCCTCTTCTATGAAGAGCACTCGCATGTTAAGATTATCAATCCTTTTCGCTAACTCAATCAGTCCGTCGTCTACCAGTGCTTTTATCTTTTTCGCTCTTATGTCGTTGTTACCCCCGACATTAGCGATTTTAAACAACTCTGTTAGCTTCAGATTGACCCAACTATTACTATCAGGGTTTCTCTGATTATTGAGTTTGGCAACGCATAAAACAGTAAAGGCAAGTCGTTTGTTCAACTTGTTTTTGATCCTATGGATTCTGTCCCATTCTGGTACAGTAATAACTACCCCCTCGGACTCGAAAAGGGCTGTCTTTTCTACATGCTTTACTATGTGCTCTATTTTGTCTTTCCAATACTTTTTCTGTACCTGATATTTCGGGTAACGAAGCTGCATAAACTCCATTATTTTTTCTGGCAGTTCTTCTTTGGCTACACCTTCACTAAAATAATATCTTGCCAAAATGCTAACCACCTGCCCGACATTCTCAACTACCGCTTCTTCACTATTTAATATCTGCTCTATATATTTCCTCTCATTAACTATAATCATTATCCTGTACTCCCCTTATATCTTGTTAAAACTGTTCCATCCGAAAACCGTAGCCCATATATTCAAATTCTGCTTCGTCGTCATCCCTGACAGGAAAGCTAATATTATTCGCCTTTTCCATCAAATTATCGATGATAACATCACCGCAGATTTGCCACGCGAACATTTTCGACGTTTCCTTCGTGTAGCAAAGGTCAAGGACAATATCACAGAGTTCTTTTGCATTAGGAACTGTAAGAATACAATCACGTTTGAAGTTTTCAAGTAAAATACTTCTTTGTTCTGTGTCATCTATCCTAATTGTTTTCTGCTTTCCCTGCGCCTGTCGCATGGCGAAAGTAAACTCGTTATAAAGTTTCTCAATCGCCTTATACTTGACGTTGCTATATCCTACCCCCGATTTTAAAATCGAATAATCAAAATCAAGGTCTTGTTTGACGTATTCCACGTAGTTTCTAAAGGCGTCTTCTACAATCCACGCTACCCGATTAACTACGCAATCATGGTATCCTACTGGCATCAAATTATAGAAGTATTGCAAAAATTCTGCTTCATCCTCGTTCTTCGCTCCATCCTTAATAATCTTATCTACAGATTTGCCAAACATAATCTTAGCTTTCGTGTTCGACTTTTTCACAAAGTCGTCGTAGTCATTTTTAAGATTAGGATAGACGTAAATCATGAAATACGGTTTCCTGTCCGCTACAATAGGATCCTTGCACACATGTCGGTCATACCACGACTTAGGCATTTTGGAAGCTATAATGCCTTTGCACGCATCGACAGAATTTTGTTGGTAGAGTTGACCGCACATAATACGATATTGCAAAATTCTGTATTCCTCGCTATCCTTCTCTATACCTGCCAAAACATCAAACATACTCGTTACCCGATTTGTGATAACTCCAATCTCATCATTAAACGCAATCTTGTTAGAAGCTATTATATCTTCCTCGGTCGGAATGACCTTTTCCGCTTTACGCTGTATGCACATGATTGTTTTGTCGTTTTTGGTTTTGGCAAGTAGTATAGGATTGTCAGTGCACAAAAATGTGTCGCCGTCGAAGTCGGAACCGTTAAGTGCATCGCAAGTAGTATCCCAAGCGTTAATAATCACCGCAGTTTTAATAAATCTGAACCAGTAAGCACACTCGATAGACTTATTAAGTCTAAGTTTCCTAATATTGTTCGAATTGGTCATAGGAGCACGAAAACATACAAGTTCGTCCGCTCCCTTGTCAATAAAATATCTGTGGTATAGTTCGCCCGACTTTAACAGCCCTGTAACTGCCGAACCAAACATACTTTGACAAAGAGCAAACGGGTCTCCCCCGACCATTGCATAATTGGCTTCTACCGCTATAACGCCCTTCTTAGCGTCGTTAATCTTTTTGTTCGCCATGCTCTTTATACGCTTGATAATATAAGGATCCTGTATCATCTGCGGATTGAGCATTAACGCCTTTGTTACAAAATCGCAGTTTCCATCTTCAAAAGAAGAAATAGCCGAATCTTTATTAAGTCCCATACCTGACAGGAATAACAGAGACTTCCTATAATCCATACCGATTACGTCTTTAAGATTGTCTATTGTCGGCTGCACTAATTCCCGTAACTCATCGTCCGTCAAGTCATACGACTGCAAAAACTGATAGTTAAGAGTATGGACATGTTCCAATTCTTCAGGCGTCGTCTTTGTAGCGCTAAACTCATATCCGTTCTTTTCGCAGTTCTGGTAGTAATCTTCCCAACTATCATAGCTGTCCCACAGTTTGAGCATCGAAGTCGTTAATATAACATCTGCGTCACGGACATCTCGCTTATCACCCCATGCGTCTATAATCTCGTATGTATTCGCTACCTTTTCCGCAAAGTCTACAAAATCAAATGCGTACACCATGCCTTTATTCCACGCATAGCGAGAATTGAAACCAGAAAGCACAGTATCATTCCCTGTCAAATCTTTATTAACGAGTATTGCGTATTCTGGCATCATTAAGCCAAAACCATCACTATTATTGTGTTCAACTTCGTAATCGTCTACATAAGATAATGTCGGCTCTCCCCCGTTAGAATCGTCTAATACTATTACGTCGTCTTTAAAGTGAGTGATACAGTCGCCAACTACAATAATCCCCCTCGGCTTTGGCACTGGCACAGAACCCGAACACACTAACGCTTGATAGGCTTCTAACTTAGCAGGTACAAGTTTTATTTCCTTGTTTCTGCCGTTATCAATCTTTGTTTTCAAGTCGTCATACAGGCGCTTACTAACATAGACGATAGTAGATTGTTTGATACCGCCGTTAGTACCTAAAAGTCGCGTATACTCGATACCATTAACAGAAAATCCGTTTTTATTAAGAAGGTCATAATCTTTGTTACTGTCCATCACGACACAAATGTAGTCTTTACAGAACTGAAGATTATACAATTCGTCGTATAATACTTGCAGTTTAGCTTTGGTAGAGTTTGTAGTCTTGATACCGCGCAAGTACTTAATCTCACTTTTGATCCTGCGCGTCTTATTGTCGTTTTCTAAGTCGCCGTTAAGCGAATCAATGAACCGCATAATCTGCGAATCTCCAAGAGTGATAATAGCTTCTTGATTGTTACGCATAGCTTCACTAAGCGGAAGACTCACATTATACTTTGCTTTCCGTATATCCTTAGAATGTAATTTATAAACATACTTTCCACTTCTTTTATGCTTCATTATTTTTTTGTACTCCCTACGAAAATTGCCAAACACAAAACCCAAGGTCAAAAAAATCTGGTCTGTGCTTAGCTGTTCTTATTTTCTTTTTTCTTTTTACTTTCCCGTATTTACAGTTGTTTGTCCTTACAACGGCATCCATTTGTTCTTGCGCCCAAATGATACCGTTCTTTTTCTAATTCACTTCGTTCATGTCGAAAAACCATTCATATATTTTTTAAACGCCAACGCGCAAAATCATGTGTTTTTGGTTTTGGCAATTTAAATATCCATTACATACTGCTTACTGTGTAAGTTATGCCAACGCGCAAAATCAAGAGTTTTTGGTTTGGCAACTTAATCATCCATTGCATAGCTGCTTACTGTGTAGATTAATTTTGGTGTTCCTGATAGTTGGCTTTGTATTGGTTTTATTTTTTTGTAATGTGAGTGGGCGCGAATAGCGCAAACGACCGCATTTGTCTTTACGACAAATGAGTGTCGTTTTTTTTCATCATTCGCTTAACGCTCATTTCTGAAAAACCATTCATAACATACTTTTCAATTTTGCCCCAAAAACGACATTTTTTTATAATAAAGAAGTATGTAAATTTGGGGCATTTTGGGGCATATATCAAGTTGACGCTCTTAGCACTGACCACCGCCCAATGGGGCGCTTTTTCCGCCCCAGATAACGAATGTAGTTTGCCCCAAAAACGACATTTTTTTATAATATAAATGTTTGCAGATTTGGGGCATTTTGGAACATGGCTCTCACTCTATATAGGTCTGATTAGCACAGACCACGCCCCAATGGGGCAATTATCCAATATCTCTTTTTCCTGTTCTCGCCTTTGGTTTCTTGAAACGATTGTATCTCGTATTGGTAATGGCAATCTTGCAGTTTGCCGTTGAGTACACCGATACCCATACCTCTATCTTTCAGCCCTAACAAGACTGTGAACTTCTCTTTTAGTTCCTTCTGTTCTTCTTTGAACATCTTCTTTCCAATATTAGCTTCGAGATATTCTACAAATTTATCACTGTTTGCCTTTTTGACTTCCAAGGTTTTTACTTTGGCTCTTAACTGCGGTATCAGGTTTAACAGGACTTTTTCATATCCGTCTTTGAGCATTGCATTAAAAATCTGTACGTCGTACTCGTACTTTTGGCGTACTATGTGATTTATATGGACAGTCCCCAAGACTTCACCTTCCGACATTTCACCGTACAAAATCTTATTCCGTCTAAGTAAGTCCCTGTCGTGTTTATACTCTTCAAAAAAGGCTTCTCTATCTGCCATGAGTTTTACGACTGGCAATAGGTCAGTTTCTTCGATTTTCCGAAACTGTGTAATTGCTCTCTTATCATGTCGAAGGAAATAGAGATTGTAGTTATCGGTCTCGTCTATCGGTCTTTTGCGTCCTATCGCCTGTATAGCCGAGTCTATGTCGATTATCTCGCAGAACACATGCTTGATATTCGCGTCTTTGAGGTCTATGCCATTGTCCATACACTTTGTGCAAAACAGGATCCTTTTGTCGTATTGGCAGTTTTGCACGCAGTTGTAATCTATCCAAGACAACTCTTTAGCTTCATAGTTATACTTGCTACAAAGGTAGCTTGCCTTGTCTCCGTAAAATGAGTGCATCTGCTTTAATCGTCTAATCGAATTGACGAATACGAGAATCTTCTCGTTTGGCTTGTTTTCGACGATATAATCTATTACGTCCGTTATCTGTTTCTTGCAATAAAAATAGACTGCCGAAACTGTTTTATATTCATGCGTAATCGAATAATATCTATTGGGTTTTACAATCCCAGATAGCAAAAGCCCATTAAACAAGTAGTTTCCTGTCGCGCTCATAAAGATAACGACGTTTCCGCTTTGGCTTCGAAGCCAATCGTAAGCTATATCGGTGTATTGATTAAAAAGTCCGTCGGTTAGGAAGTAGTGCGCTTCATCCGCTACGATATAGTCGTAGTGTTCTATTTTGGCATCTTTTTTCAGGAGTTCCTGAACCGCCTGATAGGTCATTATCTTTACGTGCGAGTACTCGGTTAACCGTAGCTTTAATTGTGCATACAGATATTTACGGTTGACCAAGTATAAAACGTTTCTGTCATTCATCTGTGCAAATGGTATTAGCTTCTCAATGATAAAGGTCGTTTTGCCCGTATCTGTTCCTGAAGCTATAATTACGCCTTCGTTATGCCATTCCTTGTACTCTTCTTTGATTTTCTCTGTTATATACTGCTTTTGCTTCATGATTTTGGCTTCCTTCATTTTTGTATTTTCTTATAAAACTATTTACTTTCTCGTCGTCGTAGAAGATAAAGACCTTTTTACGTGGGTCTCTTCTGCTTTGTTCCATCCTCAATATCACGCAACCGTTTAACATTAGGTATCCTGCGCACCTCATCGAGTTGACTATTAATACTTTTTCCTTCGCTTCTTTTGGATCATTCATATTTGGATACTCCTAATAAATTGTTACTGGTTATACTTTCTCAAAAATGCGTCTATCCGTTGTTCCGTTTCCGCTTTGACTCTCAGGTCGCCAATCAACCACTTGCGTAAAGCGTCCGTCGAAAGACTTACGTTTTTGGCAAATCGTGAGTAGGGCAGCCCAATTTCTGAAATGAATTTTTTTGAACGTTCTTGTAAAGTCATAATTATGTTCTCCTTTAATTTGTAATTAAGTCTATTTATCTGAATTGTTACGTTTTTAAAAAAAATAAATGGTCTGTAGCTATACAGATACCCCATAACACCATTATCCGACTTATTGGACATGTCCCCATGTATACCACCATAGGAAACTTGCGAACTGGTGTAACATCCCCATGTATACCACCATAGGAAACTTGTTACCTATGGGGACAATCGCCCTTGTGAGTCCCTATGTATACCACCATAGGAAACTTGCGAACTGGTACGACACAGCCTATACAGATACCCTGTAAGTACGTTTCAGAACTCGTATCACATCTGTCTATATATCCATCTAATAGCGTTTGCCAAAGGTGGGGACGCGCTTCTATATACCATGTAAGAAAATTTGATAAGTCGGTGGGAACACCTACACTATTCATATTTCAGAATCATTCCACCTATTACCCGTATCTTTATTTTCTACCTTTTTTCTCTATCAGTAATGATAGACGTAGAAACTCTAATCACTTTTTGGCATATCTCTTCACATTGATTGTTAGCTTCTATTACTACGAGTAATGATAGAAGAACCTTATAAACCACAACGGGACATAGTAACTGTTAAGCTACCATGTCCCCACTGCTATATATTATTAGTCTCTTTTTTCTATGAGTATTCGTAGAAACTCAACTCGCTTCATCGTTAATAAGCCATACGATACTATCGTCTAAAAGGTCGCACTCTCTAACAGCGTCTTCAGGATCGAGTGCCAAAACGTCAATGACTTCGTTGTACGTCAATGGAACACGACAGAAGGTGTCTTCGTCGTTAATCCATTTGTCGCGCTTTTCTTTTGTCTCGAACATTGCGACCTCACATACAGGATTGTTCGGATAAAAGGCATAAAACTTGTTTTGCATCATTTTTTTATTTCTTCCTTCCCGAACATCAGAACCGTTATAAAACTGTTCTCTCTTCTGCTCAATATCTGCGTTAATGATTTCATCGTCCGTCATGCTCATAATTCGTCTTTTCTGTTCGGCTGCCCACTCACTACCGATTGTATAATCTTTGCCAAAAGTAAAAAGTGCACCATCAATACCGATTTTCCGAAGAAAAGAAGCATATTCGCGTTTCTGGTTCTTGCCTATCTTTGCTCTAACCCAACTCTTAGGATACTGAAAACCTGACTCTGTGCGAATCTGATTACCACTCTTGGTAACTCTATATATACCGTGTCCAAGTACATTACCTTTTTTGTCAATCAAGTAACCTTCGATAATCTTGTCGCTAAGATTGTTTCTCTTCATCTCTTACCTGCTTTCTCGCTGTTATCAGCGTAAAATGATTAATTGTTTTTCTTTGCTCTTTCTTCTCGTTCTTTTTCTTTGAGTGCTACTGTCTCTTTAACAGTTGGTAGCCAAACGCCCCCGTTAATTGCCCTAAGAAACTGTCTTCCGACCTTACAGTAAACAGTGTTTCGCGGTCTATACGTGAATCTTTCGCCCGTCGTCGGGTCATAACCGCCCCGTTGAGTATGATTTCTAACTCGCATACTGATAACACCTGCTAACTTCAGTTCTCCGTCTTCTTTGATGGCGTCAATCGCCGCACCGACAAAGGCGTTGAAGATAAATTTAAGGCGGTAGATAGCTATGTCCTTCCCTGTTTGCTCTTTGTACTTTTCTTTTACTCGCCACAGAAAATCAGTTTTATTCATTATTCACCTGTCTATTTCTAAGCGACGCTCGGTAGGGTGGGGCTAATTTTGCCCCTTTGGAAAATGCGCATTTCCATGTAGGCAAGTACTCTACTTGCTCTTTTCCAATATTGTATTGTTTACAATCGTTTTCGTCAATATTACTAACAAACACAGTGCGAATTGTCCAAAAATATGTGATGTGTTTGTTATTTACGCATTATATAGTGGTCTTGTTTGTTATCATATACTATATATTGTATGTGCAAATTGCTAAACCACAAAATCTTAATAATCGAGCGTCAATTTATAGTTACTTTATGTAAAGTTTATATATTTTTAATAATATTTTGGGCGCAAAAATGGGAAAACTGCGCCCAAAGTACCCAATTTGGAAGACGAAAGCAGATTAAAAAAGGTGGTAAACATCTGCTACCCAAAAAAGGCACAAAAATAGAGCGTCAATCTTTTAGGATTAACGCCCTGTTTTCAAGTCTTTTTCGGTTTGTTTTCTGCAATGTCAGAATATTAACGTTATGTGTCGGTTTCGAGTATCACCGTTTTTACTACCCAATTTGTACCCAAAATGGTAAATATGCAATTTTTGTAGGTTTTGTTCTTAGTACATTATTAACAAATACGGCACAGTGATTTTAGTTAATATGCAATATTTGTAGGTTAAATCAATGCTAATTTAGTTATTAAAAAAATCGGACTCAAAGAGCGATATTCGACTCTTTTGTCGAAAATACCAGTATTTATAAGGGTTTCAGCCTCTTCTACTACCCAATCACTACCCATTTCGATAAATAATTGGTTATTAAAATTGGGTGGGTAGTAATCTGAAAATTGGGTAGTAATCAGCCCGTAATTCTTCCGAATTTCTCGACAGCTTCATCGTACTTAGATTTACTAAAGTGTGTGTAAAGATCCATAGTCATCTCTATAGAAGCATGTCCCATTAGCTTTTGAGTCGTTTTAATGTCGATACCTACTTCATAACAACGACTTGCAAACGAGTGTCTAATCGCGTGCGGATTGAACATTTCGAATAAATTGGGCTGCCTACCTTCCTTGCAAGCTAACCGCAGTTCTTTGTCATTGATTAGCTTGACGACTCTATTTATATTGTCGTACGCCCTGTTACGCCCGACTTCCGACCCCATCTCGGAACAAAACACAAGATTATCAATTTTGGCTCTGTATCTGTCCCCAAGTTGTTCTTTGAGAATAGCTTGCTTTTTCTTTTGAGATAGAAGCATTTCTTTACATTCTCCGAACATTGGGATAGTCCGATAACTGTAAATAGTCTTCGGTTCGCCAAGGAATAACTGCTTGTTATTCACGCCATAGTAGTCAAGTACAAGATTGTGCCTAATGTGTATCTCGTTGTTATCAAAGTCTACGTCGTCCCAAGTAAGACCGCCGATTTCACCGACTCGCATACCCGTCAAGAACATTACATAGTAATACTCGGTATACCAAGGTCGCTCGATTTTGACATTTTCAAGGAAACGCGCCTGTTCCTCGGAAGTCAAAAAGCGTCTTTCCATCTTTGGCGTCTTCTGTCTCGGTGTCACTGCGTCGAAACAAGGATTCTTTTGTATAAGTCCATTGTTCCTCGCGTGTTCCAAGCACTCTCTAACCTCGCTAACGATATTGCAAATATAACCGCACTTGCGCCCCTCATCCTTTAACTGATTGATACAGCGCTGTATGTCCATAGATTTAATGGACTTGACCTTTTTAGCGCCAATCATGCGCCCGAAGCCGTTTTTGTAGCGAGTTTTTATCGTCTGCAATGAAGAGACTTTTACGGTTTTAGCTTTGTAGGTTTCTACCCATTCCGCGAACCATTCGTCTAACGTGTAATCTTTGCATACTGCGGAAATATCGTCTTTTACGCGACTCTTTTCGAGTTCCACTTTTAATCGAACATCGTCGAGATTAGCACCGTATATAGAGCGTGTCACCCCCCTTACAGTATAGCGTCCTTCGTATGTTCCATCGGGACGCTGTCTAAGTCCTTTGCCAAGTTCTTTACCTTTTAAGTCTTTTCCCATTTTTTCTACCACCTTTTTTTATGAATGGCAGAAAACAAACCTACTACCATTATATTATTTGGTTTGTTCTCTGTCAAAAAGGGGAGCGCCCGAAGACGCCCCCAAAGTTTATACTTATTTTATAATTGGCTTATATCTCACCGTTACGACGACTGGTATAGTCGTGCCAAATCTGTTACGACGGTTTTCTATGGTATTGCCAATCCGCAAAAACTCATAATTAAAATCGTCCGCAAGAGTCAATGCGTGCTCTGTATTATTCGTTGTAATGATTTTGGCATCACCTTTAATCGTTATCGTTTCACCTGCAAGACAATTATCGATAGCAAGTGTCTTACCTGTCGAGATATTCGACAGTCGCAGATTACCGTCATTGATTACCTGAATCTCGTAATCAGGATAGAAAAAGCCTACCTCATCACTAAAATCTACTAATGCAAGTTCCTGTAAATCTGAATTAAACCGCAATGTTTGCTTATATTCTTGACCATACCCAAAAGGTCTATTAGTCATCATTTCCAGATTTAAGCCAACGAGATTCGACCCATAAAAGACTTGCTCGACGTTAAATGTAGCTTCGTAAAAACAAGTATCCTCTTCGAAGGATGTAACAAAAAAGCACTCTTTAAACTCTGTGCGATTTAGCCATCTCATAATATCGCGGTATTCGTCGTTTGAGATGTACATGTCGTCGTTTGTATCAGGATCCTTACATATAGTAAATTCAGCCGATAATGCACCGTCGTATTTAGCGGAAACTCTATGAAACCTTCTACCGCTATGACTACTAACTGTGTTTACAGTAATATTCGAACCTACGCTAACATTATCAATATTGGGAGCGTCAAAACTACAGATTATAAAACCGTAGTCCGATAGATACGCCCCATCAAAACAAAAATCGCGTGCGTTTCTAATCAATTTAATCGCCCTCCAATTTCTTTATTCGTTCTGTCAGAGCCTTATTTTCTGCTCGTAATTGTTTAATCATTAATGTATTGAGCGCTATAAATTCCTCGTAGCGCATCGAATACAACTTATTAAAGTGTGTTTTCCCGTCGGGTGAAAGTCTCTCACCCTCGCCAATAGTAACGTCTTCATCTATAAGAACACCTGCAAAGTCTTCTGTCGTTAATCCAGAATCTAACAGTGCTCGTTCTACCGATTGAGCGCCAAAGCCTAAATGTTTTCTATGTCCAACTTTGTACTTGTACACGACAGGATCGATTTTGTCGAAAAAGTCGATGTATCTGTCGTCGATAGCATAAATATCTTTTAATGTTTCATCGGATGTAACCGCAGTCGAGCCAGAAGAACCAAGGTAGACTCCACCGCCTGACTCGTTCGTTGTGTAGAGCCTGACGATACTACCCCTAAGTATTGTTTTTGGCACTGTCATATTTTCGTTAGCGCCAAAGTACATTGTGCTATTATAGTATTTAATCACCGACAAAGGCGTATCTGTTCCCTGTTCGATATAAATATCTGAAGAAGTGCCCGTCATAAGAAAAGACGGAGCTGCGAACATCTTATTAGCACTAAGATTACTACCACCCGTAAGCGTCGCACCGTTAAGAGTAAGAGTAGTCGATGTTAGTTTCGATACAAAAGTACCGCCTACCGCAGTATCGCGGATACTTATATATGGTTCTATTATGGCATTACTATTGTAGATAGTGATATTATCGCCTATTACAGTTCGCGTCGCTTCGTTTGATCCATAAGCCGTAAAACTGGTGGCGGTAATAGTACCTTTTAAATCTGCGTTACCTGCGTACAACTTGCCCGAATTGGTAACGTAGAACATGTACTCGCCCTCGCTCCAAGAGTGACCAAGTGGGATTCTGCGGACATAGAAGTTACTATAGTTTGGCGCTCCATCCGCTTTAAGACCTGCTTCATACTCATACTGCGTATCGTCCGAAGTATGGATATACAAAGAGTTAGTGCCAAAATGACCACCTTGCGCGGTAGTACCCTGATTAGTTGTGGATGTTACAGTTAAACCGCCGATAGTACCGCTTGTAGCGTTTATATTGCCAGTAAGAGAAAGATTACCATTTTCGTCAACTGTGAAAACGGTATCTGTGCCTTTTGTGATTGACACAAGATTAGTCAAGTTTGGATTAATGCAAAACGTGTTAGTGCCGTTTGTGACCTGTAAACCGTTGGCGTCAAATTTGAGCGTATTTCCAGAATTATAGATACCTAAGTCTTGACCAAGTATGAGTTTACCGATTACGGTTTCACCGTTTACGCCAAAGGCTTCTACTAACTCGCCCGTCGTCGGGTCTTCATAAAGAAATTTACCGATAGCGGTCTTAGTTGTCGCCCAATCATCGTTGGTAAATGCTATAGTGCTATTGATAATCTTTAACTGTTCATCGTAATAAGAATCAAGAAAATAGTTCTTGCGACGCAATAATAGACCATGATTGTCTAATTGCATCTCTTGATCCTGTGCGTCATTCACGATTTTACACAGTGTAGCGTTCAAGCCATCTGTAAACCATCTTTCTATTACATCGGCTTTTTCTGCGCCCTTCTGCGCTCTCTTGTCCACGCTTGCGAAGGTCGAAGCTATCGACTGCGCCTTGTCTAAAATACTTCTAACGTCGGAAACACCGTTAGCAACCTCTCTAACATCCGAAAACTCGACTTCTATCATGTCCAAGTCGTCAAAGTCTATCTTGTAAGAGAGTAAACGCAGTTTAAAAAGTTTGTCGTCCGCTTTTATCCTAATCCAGTTGCCAACCTCAAACATATTAACTATCGGCTTAAAGGCGTCTAATACAAGTAGATTTTGCAATTTCGCCGTTATACTGTGTTGTAAAGTTGCGCTTGCAATGAGTTCGTTTTTGGCTTCGTTTAGAAATTGACGTGACAGTGCGTTAATCTGTGCGTGAGTTAATCCGCTTGTCGAGTAGTTACTACTCTTATACAGATATTCGCGTCGGAAAGATACAAACTCTTTCCAGTTTTCCGAACCTATGTAGCTTTCGAAGTTAAGCGACTCTTGTACATCTGCGCCGACTTGATTGTAGACCTCGATTAGCTTGCTAATCGTTTCAATCTCTTCTGTCCTTTTCAGGATTTCACGCCCAACTTTTTTCCTTTTCTCGTCAAAATTGAAGTAGAACAAGTCATACATATCGGGAGTTTTTCCCATGTATGCCCGTCGGTCGCTAAGTCCGTCTTGTATCATGCTATCCATGCACGACAAAATAATCTCTTTGAACTTGTTAAGCGTGTCAAGATTGTATTCTTTTACAAGGTCTTCAAACTCTGAACTATTGATAGTCGCGACAATATCGTATTCTGTGCTATCGCCCTCGTCATGGATGATTTTGTTAATTGCCCGTCGTGTAGCGTCTACTTTATCGTTGGTTATCTCTATTGCCAAACCATGTGCAGAAGCTACGTCTTCTTTGTCGTTCTGGTTTTCCAAATGGATTTGACAAACAAAAGTATTACTTACTTTGTGAAAATTCTGATATGGCAGTGTAACTTTGTAGTTCTTCGATACAAGCGTTTCGGCAGCCGAAGTTACTGCACTTGCGATAGTCTCGACCTTAGTTTCATCCGTCTTAAAGTCTTTAATGCCCAAGGGCGACAGAGTATCGCCGTTAATGCGTAACGCTTGCTTTTCGGCTGTATCGTCGGTGAACTCATATTCTGCCATCATGCCCGATTGCAGATAATCAAGGAAGTCTTGCGCGTCGTATTTGTCTTTAAGAAGATTTCTATAACCGATAACTTTAGTATCGGCTTCGTGCAAGTCGTCCTTCTTCGGAAGATATTTTTCTATCAGTGCGTTATACGTTTCGACAGTATCGCTATCAATCTCCAAGGGCTGGTTATCCATTCCATAGCTGTAATCTTCGTCGTAAGAGTCGATACTCTCTCTAAGAGCGTCGGACATGTCCGCTTTTACTTCGTCGGTTATATGCCATATATAATCTGTGCCGTTAATATTGGCTTGTTTGATTATCTCGTTTAAGGTGTCGTCGCCCGAATCCAGTTTAAAACAGTTATAAACGTTACTGTCGTTTGTTTTCAGGTCTACACTATCTGCAAGATTTTCTACATCTATATAAACTGTCGTGTCGTTCCCGTAACCTTTGCCAATATCCAAACTCCCACAATCGGGACAGGATCCTTTAAACTCGCCCCTGTATCCGCAATCGTTGCAATGACTTAACAGGTCGTAAACGGAGATTGAGCGCTCGATTTTGCCGTCGTCCGTTGTGCCGTTGTTAAAGCGGATTAGGACATTTGTGTTATTGGCAATCTCAATTAGTACGTCGTACACGCTTTTATTATCGAAGTTATATGTATTGATAATAGACGCAAGATGAGCGTCTACATGTTTTATTGTATAGTGGGGCGCGAAAGCTAAAATTCTATCGAGTAGAGATATAGATTTGTCACTGCTATAAAAAACAGTTGGTATAAATCCTTCTATATTGCTTTCCGCTTCAGTGTTTATAGTAAGTTTGTGTACCTGTACTTTCGACAGTTCTGATTGTGCAAGAGTCTTTAGTGTACACTTCTTAATCGTTTCGCTACTCTCTGTAGTATCTATATTTAGTTCATACCAAATATCCCACTCTTTACACCAAATCAGGCGAAAGTCTTTTATATCATCCCAATATGGGTTAGGTTCGTTATCAACGGTTTTATATACTGTAAATGATAGTTCGGAATACGTGTTAAGTTCATCCGATACAGTTATATCAAACGCATTGATAGCACCTATCTTACTTCCATTACGTTTAGCTAATACTAATGTCGGTGGAAGTGCGCTGTAATCGTTATCGAATTGTATTTGTAATGACATTGTATTCACTCCCTAAAAAGGGAGCGCCCAAGCGGACGCCCCTGTATTAAAACCGTTTCAATTTTTCTAATTTTCCTTTGCCAAGAACACGACCAAGGGTAATATCTTGGATCATTCTTTCAAAGTTCGTGTCTTTTTTGGCTTTGTCCATTACGTCCTGATAAGTCGCAGTGTCGCTCGACTCGAAGTAGGCTTTTAGTTTTTCAACGCTTTTATATTTGCTCATATCATCCCCCTTTAAAATGTAGGAATCACCGAAGCTAAAGCGTCGTCAAGTTGTGCTACTTGTTCGTCGGCTATGGCTCGTACCTGTTCAGACGCATCTTTGTCTAAGACGCCAGATACGGTAATGTCACCCATGTTAACAATTAAGTTACGAACTGTGCTTACACCTGATTGTGTAGCCGTTGTAACGCCCTGTACTGCGCTATCAAGTACGCTCTTGGCATTACTAACAAAACTATCAAGCGACGCATTAGAAGCCATTGTAGAGCCATAATCAAGCCCGTTATACGCTTCTTTCGATAACTTGACCGCATCACTATTAAGTTTTTCCAAGGCGTTAGTAACGCTCTTGTCTTCGTCTATGGCTTCTGCGATACCAAGCGGTATATTCTTACCGACTTCATCTTTAAACACTCTTGAAGGTGAGTGTATGCCAAGTGCAGCCTTCGCAGCCGCGAGTGCTCTTGACGCTAAGGATCGTAACGCGCTGTAAAGGCTACCTGAAGCACTACTTACACCGTTACGTATACCTCGAACAATATCGTGACCGACGCTTGAAAATCTTGACGACATGCCAGACCAAGCGGAAAGTGCACGACTTTTAGCGCTACTCATAGCCGAAGAGATACCATGTTTAATTCCGTCGAAAGAATTTACTATGGACGACTTTATAGAACTTGCCTTACTCTTCAAGCTATTTGCCATAGAATCAAATTCTGATTTGGCTTTATTTCGGATACCGCTAAACGCTGTAGATATAGAACTCTTTAAGTTGTTAAAAGTTGTCGTCACAGAAGACTTTAAACTGTTTACCGTAGTAGTTATGGACGACTTCAAACCGTTAAAAGTTGTAGTCGCGTTGGACTTTATGCCCGACAGAGCGGTATTCATGGACGATTTCAGACCATTAAAACTTGTAGTAACGCCCGACTTAATACCCGTAGCCGATTTAGTCGTGTTCGACTTTATCGTATTCCATCCTGTGTTAGCAGTGGACTTAATACCATTTGTGATACTCGAAACGCTTGATTTCAAGCCATTAAAAGCGGTAGTCGCCCCTGATTTAGCGCCATTCGCCGCAGTTGTCAGTCCTGATTTAAGGGCAGACCATCCTTTTTGCACGACAGTCTTAGCACCGTTTGTTAATATACTTGCGGTATTTTTGATCCCTGTAAACGCGCCTTTGGCTAAAGTTTGAGCACCCTTGCCAACTGTGCCGATAGTCTTACCTATCGCGCCCCATCCTTTTTCTATTGTCGAGCGTGTATTGTTTGTAGACGTTTCTGCGTCGGACTGAACGCCACCAAAGAAAAACGAAAGCACGCCTTTAATACCGTTAACGATACCACTGATAAAACTGCTAATGCCGTTCCATACGTTTGTAAATGTCGTGCTAATTCCGTTCCATACGGAATCCCAATTTGTGCCAAACCATCCCAAAAATACGTCGGCTACACCCTGAATCGTGCTTGTGATTGTAGAAAATATCGAACTGATACCTTGCCAAACTGAATCAAATATCTGTTTGACACCATCCCAAGCGCCCGACCAATCACCAGTGAACACGCCGATAAAGACGCTTAGTAGCCCTGATAAGACGCCTAAAACTGTAGACAGTACTTGTGACACAACGGTAAAAGCACCCTCAAATACAGGCGCTAACACTTGGCACAGTCCTTCCCAAATCGTTTTAATCGTCGAAGTGACGGACTCAAACGTAATACCTACGCTTGCAAGTTTTTCTTTTATCTCCTGAACGAAACTTTGTACAGTTTGAACAATATTGTTCCAAGTTTGCGTTATGTTATTTCTGAAGTCTTCGTTAGTGTTCCACAAATGCACGAAAGCGCCAACGAGAACACCGATGATAGCGACAACCGCAACGATAGGAGCGCTTATACCTGATATAGCGGTACTTACTTTAGCAAAAATGCCTTGTATACCGCCAACGTTTGTCATCATGGTAGAAAAGCCTTGAGCCAGGTTCTTGACATGATTAATGGTACTGAATATGGTAGTACCTACTTTTGTGATACCAAGGATCAAAGGCGCAAGTATAGCTACAAAACCGCCGATTTTTACAATCATTTCCTTAGTGGATTCGTCCATTTCACCGAACTTTTGAACCCACTCTGTAGCCTTTTCGACCGCTTTTGTAACGTATGGCAAAATAGTCTCGCCAATGCTCGAAGCGAGATTTGCTATATTCGTCTTCAGAGTTTGCATTTTAAATGCAAAGGTATCGGACATTTTACTGTATGCGGTCTCGGTCTCGCCTGAAGTATTCTGTAGCGTTTCAAGATTCGCGTTAAACTCATCGAGTCCGTTGTTTACTATGGCAGAAGCCGCCATACCGCCCTCGGCACTACTCCAAAGTTGGTTAAACGCTTCAGAGTTCCCGTCAACGGAATCTTGCAGTATTCCGATAACGTCGCCAAGTGACATACCCGACTCCATTAACTCACCGAACGTCTTACCCGTTTTGTCTTGCAAAATCTGCGAAACATCAGAGCCAGAATCGCCCAACTCTTTAATCATGCTATTCATGTAAGTTGTGGCTTCGGCAGTGCTTATGCCCTGTTTCGTAAGAGATATATAGCTACTCTCAATGTTTGACAGTGATACTCCATAACCTGCGCCCATTGCGATAGCTTTACCAATGGAAGATGATAACTCGCCAACTGTGGTAACACCTAAGTTCTGTACCTGTATAAGCGAATCTGATATATCGGACGCGCTACCTGCTTCATCTCCATAAGCGTTTAAAGCGGTAGTCAATACTTTAAGTGCGCTATCTGCATCGGTGAAACCGCCTACTGCAAGTTTTGTAGCCGTAGTAGCCATGTCTACGGCATCGGATGTATCTGTACCTGCGCTGATTGCATTATATGCGACTTCCGCTAAGTCGCTTGCAGCTACGCCTGTATCATTGGACAAGTTCTTTAGCGACTCGCCCAAGTCTTGAATCGGCACTTTATTTGTATCTGCAATCGTGCCTAATTTTGCTAATGCGGTCTCATATTTCGACGCTTCTGCCGTTGCATAAGTTCCAGCCGCGATAGAAGCCCCACTTGCAACGGTTAATACGTCTGTAATAGTTTTGCCAAGAGCCGAAGCCGAATTTGTCATGGATCCTTTGAAGGTCTCGAACTCTTTGCTACTTGTGTTCATCCCTTGGGTGAACTTCGAAGCGTCCCACTCTAAAACGGCATTATAATTAGCTAATGTAATTGCCATGATTACCCCTTATGGCACAGTTAGCCGAAAAATGATTTAAGTGTTTTCACGCTAACGTGTACCGCTTCATTTTGTCGGGTAGAATCGGCATTATTAAGTTCTACTTTTAGTTTCTGTTTTAAATATTCTGTATAAGCCAAATGCCAATCAATATCTTGCTTCAGTTCATTTATCGATATAATCGTCGCTATGTCTTTAAAGACCAAAATCGGCATGTGCATAATGTCCTGATAACTGTTATTTGTTTTGGTCATAAGCAAGGCAACGTCGTCGAGCAAGTTGTTTTTTATTTTTCCTTTGAGTAGTTCGTGGTTTCTTTTAATGTCTTCTTGCTTTTTGGCATTTTCTTTATCTTCTTTATTTTGTTTCTTTCGTACTGTTAAAGTCGGAATCGCGAAAGCGTCGCCCTGTAGCAAGTCCGTCAACTGGTCGTTGACTTGTAGGATTATTTCAGATTGACTATTGATTGTTATATTTCTTTGTATCCATTCAGGATTAATACTTTTTTGACATGAACGCAAAATAAAAAAAACGGCATGTGATAAATGTACGAACCTATCACCGTCGTTTTCGCTTTCTGTTATGCTCTCCAAGTGGGCAATCATCCGTAGATAGTCGCCTGTAAGCATATTGAGATTGATAATAAAAGTGTGCTCTGTCCCATCTATCAAAGGTACTCTAAGAGTCCGTTTGTGGTCATCCAAGACAAAATAATCGTTAGTCATTACTGTAAATCGATACCGCCTGAAGCGTTAATGATACCTACGATATAGTTCATCAAGTTGAAAAGTACGTTAATATCGTTAAATCCTTGCTCTACATCCTTCATATCGTAAACTACGCCCTCTACATTCATGTTAATAAGGGTGAGAGTCATTTCTTTGAGCAAGTCAAACATTTCGGGCATTTTTTCCACGCTTGCGCCGACTTTTTCAAATTCTGTGATTTTGTCAATATATCGCGAAAGTTCTATCGCATAAGCGCCTGTAAAGTTTCCATTAATCACAAATTCGCGTCCATTCAGGTCTTTTATAATGATATTTTCTTTCTTATATGCGGACGCATCAAACACATTACTTTGCGGTCTTTCTACTTTAAAATCTTTCCTGTATGGCTTTCTATCTTTATCGTTGTAATATCTGCTATTGCTCTTATAATTACGACCGCTATTATACTTTCTATATGCCATCTTCTACCTCGTTATCTTCGATTTCTAATTTTCAATTTTGCAAAGTTGAAAAAACGTTAAAAAAAAAGGGCATCCGTACAAAACGGATACCCTCATATTTATATTTTGATTAAAAAATCAGGTTAATCAGCCCTCGCCGTTACCCTGTTCCTGCGCCTGTTCCTCTTCCTCGTCAAACTCGACAAGATAGGCTGCTCCAATCTCGCCATTGGGGAGAGTCTTGTTAAGGCATCGAAACGCATAATCCAGTTCTACAGGATCGTCGTTATTGAAGTCGAGCGCATACTCACCTGTCCAAACTGCCTTGGGCATATACAGGACAAACTTTTCGCCTGTGTCGCTATCCTTTCCGACGAAAGCAAGCGCAACTTCGGGGATTCTGTCATTTTCGGCAAAGTATGTAGTCTTCTTATTGTTCTGTGCGTCGGTAACGAC